>Ga0116112_1000163_pt1 | contig 57743 bp, 51 predicted proteins | sample June2015DPH_8_15_FD_89721 | JGI IMG/M metagenome (GOLD analysis project Ga0116112, IMG submission 89721) | Peatland microbial communities from SPRUCE experiment site at the Marcell Experimental Forest, Minnesota, USA - June2015DPH_8_150 | ecosystem: Environmental > Terrestrial > Soil > Wetlands... | reverse complement strand
TCCCTAATGCCGTTGGGCCTTTATTGCCGGGATCCCATTAAACGGAGATGCGCTCCAGATATTGATAATAAAGGGGATTCAGGGTGGAGAAGAGACAAATCCGGATTATTGTCTCCATTCATCGCAGCATTTTTATTATATGCCTTTTTTCACGTCTTTGCACAATAACAAGCTGCGTTTTGTGTTTATGCACCGGCCGGAAAACGCTAAGGGACGCCCTTACCCTAACGCTGTCAAGATTACAAGGGTGATCTGCATAAAAACCGCCTGCTTTGATAGATAGTCTCGCCCTCAAGTTCTGCAATAACCTGAGCGCCTAACAAAACAGTCAGTGCAATAGCTTCGTCACCGCAAGAACGGCGAGCAGAAAACCCATCCTGGCCTGCACTCTGATGAAGAGGGGACGCACGATGTTGTCCACGGGGCCTATGCCGAATGCTATCCCGTACTCGCCTCAAGCAGGCCGATATCGGCGTAGCCATGGGCATCAGGGGTTCCTATTGAAGGAAAACTGTGTACCAAAATGTGTATCATTTTTAGTCGATGTTCGAGGCTGAATCTAGAACTTTTAACGAAACTTCTGTCGCCTGTCGTTCGATCCTGAATCAGGACTCGAACCCCCGTCGAGAAACGAAAAAGGCAGAGCCATCTCTGACTCTGCCCTCATTACTATTTTTATTGTCCGACTCTTTACACCAGATATTTCCTCTTGAGCCTGTGGGACGGTGGCGGCGGCACACCTCAAGGAGTGGTTGAAAGACCGCCTCATAGAGCACACGAATTATGCCCCCTGCCACGGCATCGACAAACCCGGGGCGCTCAGCTGGAAGTGGCCGTTCGGGCCGAAGTGAGGATGGAGCCGGCGCAACGAGCTACATTTATGTAGGATAGGGGAGGCAAACCTACTTTTTTAGTGGCTTCCGCGGTCCACGCCTCGCAAGACCCGCACCCCGGAAACCGGACCCGACCGCGTGGCAGGAACAGGCATATCGCTGCAATTACAATCCTTTCCGTTCGTAAGAGGAACGCTCCTACCCCTTCCTCCATGTTTGGCACGGTTATTGGAAGCAGCAGGTACCAAGAGCGGTACCGAAGCGGTTGAGGACACGGTGATGTGTCACGAAACGTTGGTGTTCTGAAAAGGGCGCCATTTTTGCGTGAAGATGGAAGGCCTTTTTGCAAGGGACAGGATAGGCACTATTTGTCCTGCGGGTACTAAACGTGGAGGTATTGGTATGAAAGTTATCGTAGGTATTCTCGTTGGTCTTATTATTCTTTCTTTTTGCTGTCTTGCCGGTTATGCCGAGGACCAGGGGCAGCCGGCGCCGGGACAGAACGTGAGCCCGCCGCCCGCCCAGCCGGCGGCTCCGCCCGCAGCCGAGGCCCCGAAGGACACCTCGCCCAAGGTGGGCAACATGACCATCGACGAGGTGAGAAAGGCCCTCGGACTCAGCCTCTATTTTCAGGGCGGCTATGTCTACAACACGAGGAACCCGAGCTCGCAGGAGAACGACCTCCGCGTCTTCGATCACAAGGCGAACAGCTTCATGCTCGACCTCGCGCAGATCAGGTTCCAGAAGGACGCCGATGTGGGGGGCCTCGGGTACAACTTCAGGTTCTCCTTCGGCGAGACCGCGAAGTTCATCCATTCGAGGGGCCTCGGCCCGCAGTTCAATAATCTAAACCCGGGGACGTCCGATATTAAGGACACGACGCCCTTCGACCTTACGCAGGCATTTGTCTCTTATAACGCACCCGTCGGCAAAGGCCTGACGTTCTCCTTCGGCAAGTTCGTCACCATGCATGGGGCTGAGGTGGTAGAGGCCATCGACGATTACAACTACTCCCGCTCCTTCCTGTTCAACTACGCGATACCGTTCACGCACACGGGCCTGAAGGTCTACTACCCCTTTTCCGACGCCTTCAACGCCGCATTCTATGTAGTAAACGGATGGGACAATACGAACGACAACAACACGGGCAAGACGGTCGGGCTCTCCTTCAACGTTACCCCTGTCAAGCCGGTCGTCCTGGCCTTCAACTTCATGTACGGGCCGGAGCAGGACAACAACAATAGCAACGAGCGCTTTCTCTTCGACTGGGTGGGCACGTTCAACGCGACCAAGAACCTGACCTTCGTCGTCAACACGGATTATGCGACCGAGCAAAGGGTCCTGACCGCCCTCGGTCTGCGCGATACGAAGTGGTACGGGATAGCCGGGTACGCCAAATACCAGTTTACCGACTGGTTCGCCGTGGCGCTGCGCGGCGAGTGGTTCAAGGACCCGGACGGTGTGCGCACCACGTTCACTACGCTGCCCGTGGCCGGTACCGTGCTGCCAACAGGGATCGGGCAGACGCTCAAAGAGGGGACCCTCACGACCGAATTCAAGGTGGCGAAGAACCTTATCCTCCGGCCCGAGTACAGGCACGACTGGTCGGATAAGAATGCCTTCGGCTCGCCCAGCGCCGCACCTTCCGCGCTGCCGAGCGGACGCGAGAAGACGCAGGACACGGTCTCGGTGGGCGTGATGTACCTGTTCTAGACTATAGTGGCACGGCCTCGCTGCCATCCGTTGCAAAGCTCTCGTTATCGAAGTGTGAGCGCGACCGGAAGGTGCGAGAGGATAGATGTGATGAAGTGCCGGGGGTGTCTCCTTCACCCGTAGGCGCCCCCTCCTCCAAGGGGCCGGACATCGACGCCCGGCCCCTTCTAAGTGCATCGGCGCACAGCCGGCCTGAAGGGCCAGGCAGTTCCTTAAAGCAACAGAACGAGTCGATTCCCGGCAAGACGGGGGTCTGAAATAAATGGCAGGAGGACTCTATTACGAAAAGACTTCTTTTGCAAAACAAGGAGGTGTCTCATGGCTAAAGAGATAGGGGGGGTTGTCGTACAACCGAAATTGGGTCTGGTCGGGGCAAGCATGAACGCCATGGCCCTGATCGCGCCGGGTGCCTTCCTCTGGATCACCTATCAGCTCCAGGCGGCGGCCACGGCGCCGAGCGGAGCCTCGGTGGCGGGCGACCCATGGATAGGGATAGTCCTTGCGTTGGTCGTTTGCTTTCTCACCGCCCTGTCGTACGCGCAGCTCGCGAAGATATACCCGGAGGCGGGTTTTGCCAGTTGCGCTTACTTCGCGGAGAAGGCATGGCTCGATGCCAAGGGACAGAAAAGGAGCGGCCCCAGGTCAGCAGCCCGTGTATCCAAGCTCGCCACCGGCTGGTCTGCCCATCTTTTCTACTGGGCCTATTCGGGGGTCATGGCCGCCATGATGGCCACGATGATCGGCTATATCTACAACCAGTTTACGGGCCACGATCTCCCGGTCGTCGACCTGGCCATCATCTGCGTCGTTTTCACGATTGGTACCGGCTACATCGCGTACCGCGGGATAACGGGGTCAACGTTTACGGCCATCGGCATCAACATCATTCAGTGGGGCACCCTGGTACTCTTCAGCGGCCTCGCCATCTGGTACCGCATCGCCAACCCCCAGCATGTCGTCCACTGGGCGTTCTCGGGCGGCCTTGACGTCATCAGGCCCCATATGCTCTCCGGCATACTGGTCCAGTCGACCATCGCCATACTGATCCTCGTCGGCTTCGAGAGCTGCACGGCGCTATCCGCCGAGACAAAGAACGCGGGGAAGAACATCCCCAAGGCGATCATCATTTCTCTCGTCGTGCAGGGGGCGATCGCCTATCTTTTCGAGTATTTTGCCGCGAGTTACATGGTGAGCGACAAGCTCGTCAACGTGACGAACAAGGTGACCACAACGGGTCTTGCGGCGGCTGCGGCGTCGAGCGCCCCCATCGGTGACCTCGTGCAACTCCTCGGGAACAGCGTCATCCCCGGGATAGGCTTCGGTCTCATGATCACCATGGCAGTCACCGTTGCCATCGCCGTCGTCGGCACCACCTTGAGCGCCATGAACACGGCCATGCGCATCACCGCCGGCATAGCGGACTCCCGGGAATTGCCCTCGGGCCTGAGCTTCATCCATCCCGACTTCAGGACCCCCCACATAGCGCTCGTCGCCCTCATAGTAGCCGTGTCGGTGATCGGCATTGTCGGTGTGCAGAGCGTCGTCGGTCTCACCGGTATCACCCTCGCCTCGAACCTCGGTACCTTCATCCTCTACGGCCTCACCTGCGCGTGGACGATCGTCGCCTTCAAGGACAGGAAGGACTTCAACTCCCTCAAGCACGCCCTTATCCCCTCCTTAGGTGTGGTGGCCAACCTGCTCATGACCGTGGCGATCCTTTATCTCTATATCATCGGCAATGCCGACGCGAAGGCAGAGGCGAAGATATGCTTCATCATCGCCGGGGGCTGGGCCATAGTCGCTCTCGCTTACGTGGCCATGACCACCGTGCGTAAGACCAACCGCTTCAAGATGGTCTCCGGCATGATCCGGCCCGAGCAGCTCAACATCGTCGTGGATGCCCTGAAAGAAGAGGACTATATCCTCGGCATGACCGTCACCAGGGTCAAGGGGTTCGGCAAGCAGAAAGGTCACGCGAACGGAAGCGAGGGCGGAGATTCGGTCGTCTTCGTGCCCAAGGTCAGGGTCGACGTCGTAGTGAGGGAATGGGACGTCCAGGCGGTCATGGACATAATCGGGGAAGCAGCCCGCACCGGCGCCGTCGGGGACGGCAAGATCTTCGTGACCGACACAAGCGAGGCCATGCGCATCCGGACGGGAGAACGAGGCATCGAGGCGCTCGCTTGATGAGCATAAGCTCTGCCATAAGGAGGATACCATGAAAAAGATAGAGGCGGTAATCCGCCCCACTAGGGCGGGCGATGTCTACGCGGCATTAGGGGGTGCGAATTGCCCCGGCCTCATGATCACGGAGATCGAGGGTCACGGGAGACAGAAGGGCGTGGAGCAGGAGTTTCGCGGCAGGAAGTACAAGACGGAGCTCCTCACCAAGGCGAAAATCGAGATCGTGGCAAACGACGAGGACGTGGACAGGATAGTCACGGCAATACGGGATGCTGCCCTTACGGGCAAAGAGGGGGACGGCAAGATCTTCGTCTACACCATAGACGATGCCATCCAGATCAGGACAGGCAAGCGGGGCAAGACAATCATATAGGGAGAGGAAGATGAAGAAGATAGAGGCAATACTCGAACCCTCGGAGGTCGAGGTGATGCAGCGCAGCCTCTCGGCGATAGGGATCCCGTTAATAACCGTCACGGAGGTGAAGGGTTTCGGCGGCCAGGGAGAGACGCAGGTTTACAGGGGCGTCAGATGCGAGCCGCCCTACCTCACGGAGGCGAAGGTCGAGGTAGTCGTGCCCGATGAAATGATGGAGAGTGCTGTCGCCCTCATCCGGGAGACGGCGAAGATGGACCCATCGGGGCAGAGCAGGATAGTTGTCTTTCCAATGGAGGATATCATCGGGAAGCGCACGGGCAGTGGTGTCGCTGCCTAGTGACCGGCCCTCGTCGCATCGCCGGCAGATACTATCGATCGGATAAGTTGCCGGTCAGGTCGGGGAAGGCAGGCAGAAACAAAGGATTATCAGGTTATTTTTCTGGAAGCTAGAAAAGAGTCGGCCCGGACGCGGGTATACAAGCGACAGCCATGAGAATGTGCAGCTGCTGGTCGCGTGGTAGAGGGATGAGGCAACAAGGCACTCGTTTGGAAGTCAAATGATACAGAGCAACGACGTGAGCGTAGTCAAGGAGTTACTGGGGCAGACCGACATTAGGAGTACTGAAAAGTATCTTCATTTTAAGGTGGCTCACTTGGCTGATGCATTAGACGGGAGAAGACAGGTTGTGGAATTAGTGCCGAGAGGAAAAAAGGAAGTGAAAGAGAAGTGAACCAAGGACAACATACACCTAATAATATGCAACATATAAATGGTGGAGGCGGCGGGAATCGAACCCGCGTCCAGAGAACAAGAGCCGAAGGAGCCTACATGCTTAGTCGGCGTATTGGATCTCGGAATCGAGGACACTCGCCGACAGGTTTCCTCTCATCCCAGCCTGCAAAGCTTCGCCTTTCTTCACAGGTATCGAGAAAGGCTATCCCACTTGCATTACACCCGGTTGGACTTGAAGCGGGAGGAAAGTCCAGCGGATGTGGCCGCCCTAAGCGGCCAGTGCGTAGTCTGTTTCTGCGTTTGTGTTTAGCTCTACCTGATAGCGGGCAGATAGAACCCCGGCATGCCTCCTTGACCCTTCTTTCCCTGTCGAGACCATTCGCCCCCATTATCATCTTGAGCGTCCTTCGCGCTCGTTGATCCTTTTCTCGTCTTTCGCCTTTATGGCATGGCGTTTGTCGACGGTAGTCTTCCCCTTTGCCAGACCGATCTCCAGTTTCACCCTGTTCCGGTCGTTGAAATACATGGAGAGCGGAATGAGTGTGTAGCCCCTTTCCTTCACTTTACCGTACAGGCGGTTCAGCTCGAAGCGGTGCATGAGGAGCTTTCTGTCGCGTTTCGGCTCGTGGTTATAAATATTGCCGCAGGAATAAGGGCTGATATGGGCGTTCACGAGAAAAAGCTCGCCGTTTTTCACTTTGGCGAAACTGTCGTTCAGGTTCGCCTTGCCCTCCCTGAGCGCCTTGACCTCGGTCCCCGAAAGGGCTACGCCCGCCTCGTACTTCTCTTCCACCTTGTAGTTGTGGAAGGCCTTCCTGTTGGTGCTTATAGTCTTCACGATAATATTATAACACATTCGGGCGGGCCGGGTACCGGAGGGGCGGCCGCAGTTGTCGGGGCGGGATCTTAGGCTTGGAAGATGGGTATCTCTATCACCATCTTAGTTCCTTTCGGGGCGTTGTCCTGGGCGTTGATCCTGCCGCCCATCTCCAGGATGATAGAATTGACGATCGTGAGGCCGAGGCCCATACCGTCCCGGTTTCTCGTGAAATAGGGATCGAAGACGCGGGACTTGTCCTCGTCCATTATGCCGGGGCCGGTATCTGCCAGCTCTATGCGCACCATGCCTTTGCCTTTGTCGTAGTGAGTCCCGACGCTGATTGTTCCGGCTTCCTCGCCTATGGCCTTTATGGAGTTCGTGATGAGGTTGATCAGGGCCCTTTTCATCCTGTCTCTGTCCATCTTGAGGAGGGGGACATGGCCCCCGTACACGTGGAAGGCTATGGCGGGGCAGAGGTTCCTGTAAATGGCGACGGTCTCCTCGATGACTTCGTTCACGTCCTCCATCGTGAGGGTCGATGCCGTGGCGTGGGTAAACTTCGTCAGCTCGTTCGCCATGTCGGTTATGTCGTTGGACGAGTTGAGTATGACCGAAGTCGTCTCGTCGAGCACCTGCCACTCCTTCCCCTCGACCTTCGGGAGCACCCGCCTTCTGATTCTTTCCGCGGAGAGTTTTATCGGGGTGAGGGGGTTCTTGATCTCGTGAGTGAGTCTTTTTGCGATCTCCCGCCAGGTTGCGAGCTTTTCCGCCCGCACTATATGGGTGATGTCGTCGAAGGTGACGATGTACCCTTCGGCCTTGCCTGCTTCATCGCGCAACGTGGTGAGCGAGGCGCGCAGGTGGAGCGTATCGTTCCGGAGCGACAGCTTCGTCTCCATCGCGGGACCCTCACCCTCCTGCCTGATGCCCTTGAGAAAGGTCCTGACTATCTTCCTGAAGTCCTTCCCCGCTAAGCGCCTCAGGTGGCTTCCCATCCAATCGTCGTTCTCCACCTCGAGGATGCCCTTCGCCGCACGGTTCATCAGGAGCATGTGGCCCTTCACGTCCGTCGTGATGATACCCGTGGCCACGTTGTCAAGGATCACCTCCATGTACTTCCTCTTCTCCTCGATCTCGTCTTTCGCGACCTTCAACTCCCTGGCCATCCTGTTGAAGGCGCTCACGAGGGTGGATATCTCATCCTTGCCCCTCTCCTCCAGGCTTATGTCGAACCTCCCGCCGGCGATGATCGCGGCTCCCTCTTTGACTCTTTCGAGGGGGACGGTGATCTCCGTAGCCATCTTGATCCCTATCCAGATGGACAGGAAAATGGAAAGGATCGTAATGAGGAAGAGGGGAATGACGAAGCTGTACTTTACGATTTTCTTGAAGGGCCGCGCTTCCTTGAATTCATGATAGGTCGACGATATCTGCTTCATGCTTTGCGTGCCCTTGACCCTGATCTTCTCGCCGAGGAAGAGCAGGGCCCGCACCTGGCCGGAATCATCGGTTATCGCCGTGAGGAAAAGGAGCAATTCGCCGTCCTTGAGGGGGACGATCTGTTTCGCGAGCCGGCTTTTCCCGATTGTCTTCGATTTTTCGACGAGAAGGCGGCCCATCTGGTCATCGAGGCGGCTGTAACTTTTGATCGGCTGGCCCGTAACGTCGAGCAGCGCGAGGTAGCCCAGGAAATTGGATTCGCCCTCTTCCTTTATGAAGGCCGCGAGCTCCTTGTTGTTGTCCAGGATTTTCTTCTCCTTGATTTCCCTGGCGAGGGCCTTCCCCATCCTCTCGTACCGGCTGAACAGGTCTTCGTAGTAAAACTCCGAGAGGTTGCGGGCATTCTCCACCGTGTCTTCCACCTTCTGGCCGAACCATTTGTCCATGCTCGTGTAGAAGAACCACGTGGTGAGGATGAAGAGGGTGAAAGAAGAGATGATCGAGACGGAAAAGACCGTGAGGGTTATCTTCGTCTTCAGCCCCGAGCCCCAGATGCCCCTCTTCTTTTCGATGTAAGTCTTGAGGATGATGCGGCTCGCGGTGAAGATCAGGAGCATGATCAGGAGGAAGTTGAGGTTCAGTATGGCGATGAGGAGCTTGTTGTCGAGAACGGGCAGGAACTTCCGGAAGAAGGGCAGGTTGGTCTCCAGATAGACCAGGACAACGCAGGCTGCGATGGACGCGAGCACGTAGGCGAGGTTCGCCCGGTTTCTTTTCACAAACCCGGCTTCACCGCCCGGACGAATGCCGCCCGTCTCCATCCCTTCGGACCCTGAACCTTGCGTCATTTTTTCGCCCCCCCTGCCGTGCGGCCCCTCCGGGAGGCCGCGGAAGCGTTTTTCACCAATGCGAAATTCACCTGCCTGCCGCGCGCCGACTCGCCGGCCGGGTGGGCCGCCGCTCGCCTCGCCGAAAAAAAGAGGTCCCTTCTGCACGAGGTGCAGAGACCGACATCATCAATGCGGGCGACCCCTTCCCGCGCCAGTAATCCGCGGTTTGCCCGCCTCAGATCGAGAAAGATGGAGGAGTCCCTTTTCTCGAAGACTTCGTCGCCGAATCCTGCCTTCCTGAAGGCGGCCGCCACGCCTTCTCCTATATTATAGCAGCACGGGCCTATGCCCGGCCCGATAAGCGCGCCGACCCGGTCGGGTGCCACTCCGAGGCCGGCCATGGCGCGCACGGCAAAAGCCGCGATGCGCCCAGCCGTCCCCCGCCAGCCCGCGTGGACGATGGCGCAGGCCCGGCCGTCCAGGGCGTATAGTATGACGGGGAAACAATCGGCGGTCTTGATTACCCCGATCACTCCGGGTTCGGTCATAAGGAGGCCGTCCCCTGTAGTCGGCCGCTCGCCTGTCCTGATCGTGTGCATGTCGCACCCGTGGACCTGGTTAAGAACGATCATGCGGGTCGCCGAAAGGCCCGTGACGAACTCCTTTTTCCTGCCGTTATCGGTCAGGATCGCCTCCGAGGAGCGCGTCATGAAACCGGCGGCTATGCCTGCGTCCTCGAGCTCGGAAAAGGAGTAGTAAGACCAGGGCCCTGCCTGCCTCAACTCATACTGCATGTTCCCTCACGAACGTCTCGATGTCTGCGGTTACGGCTGCCTCGAAGGACACCCTGGCGCCGCTTGCGGGGTGGTCGAAGGCGATCCGGTAAGCATGAAGGAGGGGCCTGTCCGTCAGTTTTTTTGCCCGCTTTCCATAGAGCTCGTCACCCACCACCGGGTGGCCGGCGTGACTCATGTGAACCCGTATCTGGTGGGTCCTCCCGGTCTTAGGATAGATCTCGACGTAGGTGAACCCCTTGAGCCTCTCCAGGACCCTGAACCGGGAGAAGGAGTACCTTCCGCCTCTTGCCACGAGGTCCATCCGCTTCCTGTCCCTCGGGTGTCTGCCGATCTCGCCTTCCACGACCCCCTCGTTTCCCTCCATGACCCCCTCGACTACCGCCCGGTACGTCTTCTCCACGGCCCGCTCGTGAAATTGACGGGATAGTGCCTCTTGCGTCTTCCCGTCCTTCGCGACGATTATTACCCCTGTCGTACCCCTGTCGAGCCTGTGGACGATTCCCGGTCTCTCGTCGCCGTGGCTCACCTCGCGCAAATAGTTCAGGATGGCGTTGACAAGGGTTCCCCGCCGGTGGCCTAAGGAGGGGTGGACGACCATGTCCTTCGGCTTGTCGATAACTAAAAGATATTCATCCTCGTAAAGTATAGTGATGGGGATGTCCTCGGCAACGAGGAGGACAGGCTCTTCCGGGGCGATCTCTCCCTCGATCTCGACGTCTCTGCGCACTTTGAAAGACGATTTGGGCACCCTTTGCTCCACCCTTACGTGGCCCTCCTCGATCAGCCTCTTGATCTTCGATCTCGGCAAAGACAGCCTCTCCGAGAGATAAACATCGATTCTCACGTTGTCTTTATCTGCGCGGAGGCGGAATTTATCTTCCATCCTGGAGAGCTTGAACTACGGCAAGGAGCAGGTAGGGCTCGTCCTCTTCCTGCACGGTCCGCATGTCGATGAGGACGCGGCCTTTCTCGATCCTTGCTATAAGGGGGACGTCGAGCGCCCTCATGCGCCCTTCGAACCTCTCGACGGAGGTCCGCCGCGGCAGAAGGGAGAGGCCGTAGGACGGTATGGAGACGTCCGGAAGGCTCCCCCCGCCGACTTCCGATGACATTCTGACGACCTCGACCGCCACATGGGGTGAAGCCTTTCTCACCTGCCGGGCCGCTCGGACGGCCCTCTTCTTCACGGCCGCCTCGCTTTCGTGGAGCATCCGCAGGACGGGGATCTCCCGTCTTGCCCTGTCTTTATCCGAGTAGATAAGGAGGGTGCCCTCGAGCGCCGATAAGGTGAATTTGTCCGGTCTTAAAGCCCTCGTCAAGGGGTTCTTCTTCATGGCCTCGATAAGCCCGGCCCGTCCGAGTATAATCCCGGCCTGAGGTCCCCCGAGGAGCTTGTCCCCGGAAAAGGAGAGGACATCGGCCCTGGGCGCCTCCACCAAAACCAACGGCTCCCCGAGGCCTGTAAAAGCTCCGGGTTCGGAGAGAAGGCCGCTCCCCCCGTCGAAATAAAAGGGGATACCGCGACTCGCAGCAAGGGCGGCGATCTCGTCGCTCCCGGTCTCGTGCACGAACCCCCTGATCCTGTAATTGCTCGTGTGGGCCTTCATGATAAGGGCCGTCCTCTCGCTTATGGCCCGCTCGTAGTCCTCGATGAAGGTCCTGTTTGTCGTGCCTACTTCCCGAAGGACTGCCCCGCTTCTCTCCATAACCTCGGGAATTCTGAAAGCGCCCCCTATCTCGATCAACTCCCCCCTGCTTATTATGACTTCCCTGCCGGAAGCCAAGGTATCGAGCGTAAGAAGAACCGCCGCCGCGTTGTTGTTGACTACCAGAGCGGCTTCTGCGCCGGTCAACCTCGAAAGGAGGGAGAGGCAATGGCTGTACCGGTCGCCCCTCTTGCCTTCCGAGAGGTCGTATTCGAGGTTCGAGTAACCGGAAGCGACGGCAACGGCCCTGGCTATGGCGGAGGCCGCAAGGGGGGACCTTCCCAGGTTCGTGTGAATAATCACGCCCGTGCCGTTGACGACCTTGGTCAGGGCCGGTTTCAAGGATCGGGCGGTCCGCCTTCTCGCTTCCTCGATTATTGCCTGCGCGGGCGGTATCTCCCGCACGCTGCCAGTCCTTATGGCCGACCTCAAGCCCTCGAGCACGTCGCGGAGGTGCTCCTTTGCCCATTCCGTGGGGTAGCCGGCCAGTTTCTGCCAGGCTGCGTCCCTCAGAAGATCGTCGACCTTCGGTATCTTTCTGAGGAGGTCCTTCATCGCCCGGTAAGAGTCCTGATAATATTGAAAAGGTTCATCCGCAGTATGCCGGTCGGCCATTGAAGCTCTTTCTTCTCGCCTATCGTGCCGATGTTCTTCTCGACATCGATGCGGAGCTCTGCCATCTTTCGCCCTCTGTCCGGCCCGTCCATCTCCATGATCCGGTCGATCTTGCCGACCGTATCGAGAGAAAAGCCTATCCTTTTTTCAACCTGCCGGTACACGTCCGCCGATATGAGACCGTGGGCCATCTTCACCTTGTTCAGGGCCAGGGCCGCTCGATAGGTGCTGTCTACGATCTCGTCGCGGTTCATCCATTCCGTCTCGTAGTTCAGAAAATACTTCCAGCCGGGCTGCCTCATTGCCTGCCTGTGCGACTCGGCGTCCCTGAAAAAGAGCCTGTAGCCGTGCTCCTCGGGCGCCTCGAAGACCGCGCTCCCCGGGTCGACAAAAGGGGCCAGCGGTGAGATAAAAGGCGTGGCCACCCGCGACCTTCCGAGGCTCCCGAGAAGGTCGCTGCAATAATCCACCGTCTTCATTAGCGATCCGTAATCCTGGAACGGCAGCCCGACCATGAAGAAGAGGTCTATGCGCTTGCATCCATATTTTACCAGAGTCTCGATGAGGCCTTCCATACTTTTGTTCGAATAGGGCCTGCCGAAAGCCTGCCTGACCTTCTCGTCGTGGGACTCCGGGGAGATCTCCACGTTAAAGTTCTCAACGGCCTTGCTGATCATTTTAACGTGCGCCCGGTCGGGCGGACTGAAGAACTCGAAGACGAAGCTATTCCTTATCCGCTCTTTCGCGAGGAGGAAGAGCAGCCTCTCTCCATACTCCGGCCCGTTCTGGAAAAGGTCGCCTATGAGGAAGATAGGTCCCTTGAGATGGGCCGCCACCTCCCTGATCTCCTCCACGAGAAGCTCGGGCGACTTGAAGGCAGGTCTTTTCCTGCCCGCCATGTTATTCAGGGCAAAGCGGGAGCCTCCGCAGGTTTTGCAGCCGTAAGTGCAGCCCCTGCAAGTGAAAATAGCGGTAATGGGGTACCTGGGCCAGTTGATGAAGGGGACATAGCCGGCAAAATCCCTATACCTCATCACCTTCCTGATGATGTGCCGGTAATCGGTCCGGGTGTAATCCAGGTCGTCGGGCACGTAGGTCAGGGGGTTGGCGACTACCTCGCCCTTGTCCCGGAAAGAGAGGTTCGGGACATCGTAGGGCTTCTCGTTCCGGCGGATGGCCTCCATCAGGAGGCGCAGCGGCTCCTCGGTAGAATCGCCCCGCACTACGAAGTCTACCGTCTCGTAGCGCCCGAGCAGCTCGCGATGGAAGTAGGTAGAGGACAAGCCGCCAAGGATCACGGGCGTGTACGGGTGGTGCTTCTTCACGATCTCCGAAAGGGCTATCGCCCCCTGTATATGCGGCATCCAGTGGAGGTCGATGCCGAAGGCTTTCGGCCTCATCCGCCCTATCTCGCGCTCTGGATCGTAGCTCTTGCTCCGGAGCATCTTGTAGGCCAGGTTGACGATCCTCACTTTGAAGCCGAAGCGCTCAAGGTACTCTGAGAGACTCGCAAAGCCGATGGGGTACATCTCGAATATCGGTGTGGAAGGGATGACATCGCTTATGGGCCCGTGAAGGATGGACTCTTTACGGAAATCATAAACGCTGGGCGGGTGAAGTAAAATGAGGTCCACCATCGTTAGTTGTAACATATCGGATAAGATGAATCAAACGGCCGACGCCGCCCTGCTGGCCGAAGGCAAGACGGCAGGGCCGTTCGAAAAGGTTGTTGCGGACCTGTCAAGGTCAAGAAAAAGATATAACAAGCCGAATCTGCGTTATGTGGGCGGTTCCGGCCTCTTGACACCGGTTATGTCCATGTCTATAGATTGAGCAGCCTTGAACCTTGTAACCGGGTTCTGAGGTGCTTTTATGGTGCCTCACGACGTCCCGCCGAATTCGTACCGAAGTTGCCCCGAAAAGCCGGGGAGGGGCCAACCCGGTCAAAGACGAAGCAATTCCACAAATATCGGGAACCAGCCAAGCACGGAGGACCCCTACCGGCCGATCGTCGAGATATGTCCCGACGCCATGTATAAATGGGATCTCTTGAAGGATCGGTACGATTACATCAGCCCTGTTATCGAAGAAATAACCGGCTTCGGAGCAGCAGAGCTTTCTTCCCCTGCCCTTCCCGGAGTTTTTGCTTTCATTCATCCCGATGACGTGAGCGTCGTCAGGCGCTCTATCGAGGAAGCAGCATCGACGGGAAAGGGTACGGTCGAATATCGGTTCAAGCGAAAGCATGGGGAGTACCGGTGGCTGTCCGATCACTTCGTAGTTATCGGACAGGAAGAGGATCGGCCTAAATACCTTTTCGGTGTCTTAAGGGACGTGACGGAGCGTAAGGACGCGGAGCGGGCTTTGCGGGAGAGCGGGGAACGGTTCAGAGTCCTGACGCAGGCAACTTTCGAAGGCGTCGCGATCACGGAGAAGGGGAGGTTCGTAGACGGCAACGACCAATTATTCCGCATGCTCGGGTACAGCCGGGAAGAGATGATCGGAAGGGAAGTCTCGGAGTTCTTCGCGGCGGAGGACAGCGCCCGAATCATGCGCAATATCTTGCGAGGACGGGAGGCAATCACAGAGCACGCGATGATCAGAAAAGACGGAGAGCGCATTACCGTAGAGGCCCACGGTAAGACAAAGACGTATCAAGGCCGGAGGGTGAGATTCACAGCGATACGTGATATCACCCGCCGCAAGCGGATGGAGGAGGAACTGAGAAGGGCAAAGGACGAGCTGGAATCGAGGGTCCGCGAGCGGACGGTAGAGCTTGAAGGGCACGCGCGCCTTGCCGAGCAAGAGCGCGATCGGCTCATGACGCTTCTCGACAGCATGATCGACGGGGTGTGGGTCACGGATTCGGAAGGGCGGATCGTGCTCACCAATCCCCCGGCACGGGCCCAGGCGATCCAGGTCGGGCTCGATCCGCACCACCTGGACAATCCTCTCCTCTCTCAGATGGAGATTCTGACGCCGGAAGGTTCCCCCCTGGACCCGGAATCGCTCCGGAGGGTGTTTCGCGGGGAGGCTCTGAGGGGTCTGGAGATAGCTGTGCGCCACGTGACAAGCGGGGAGCTTTTCTACAGAAGGGTTTCGGCGAACACCATCCAGGGCAGCGAGAAAAGAATTTTAGGGGCCGTTGCAGTGGTACAGGACATCACCGATCAGAAGCGCGCGGAGAGGGAAAGAGCCAGGCTCGAAGAGCAGCTACGGGAGGCGCAGAAGATACGGGCGCTGGGCGTGCTGGCAGGGGGTATAGCTCATGACTTCAACAACGTCCTCTCCGCAATAATGGGAAACGCCGAACTGGCGGGCGACGATATCCCGAAAGACAACCCGGCCTCGGCGAACATCAACGAGATCAAAAAAGCAACGATGCGTGCCCGCGACCTCGTAAGGGAGATACTCACCTTCAGCCGCAGGTCGGAAAAGGAGCAGAAACTGATGCACCTCGCCCCGCTGGTCCAGGAGACGTTCGGCTTTCTCCGATCGTCTCTTCCTGCTATGGTCGAGATGAATCTTAATGTCCGGACAAAGGACGACACGGTCAAGGGAGACCTTTCACAGGTTCAGCAGGTGGTGATGAACCTCGCGATGAATGCCGCACAGGCCATGCCGCACGGTGGAAAGCTCACAATCTCACTGTCAAAAGCCGAGTTTGGCTCCAGGGAAGATGTCCCGGCGCCCGAAGTGGAGCCGGGAACTTACGTAATCCTATCGGTATCGGACACGGGTACGGGCATGGATAAACCGACGCGCGATCGGATATTCGAACCTTTCTTCACCACGAAGGAGCAGGGCGCGGGGACCGGCCTCGGCCTGTCGGTCGTCTACGGTATCGTGAAGAGCCATCACGTCGCCGTCACGGTCGATAGCGCGCCCGGTGAAGGGTCTACGTTCAGGGTCTTTCTTCCCATGGCGGAAGCGCCCATCGAAGCCGAACCGCAGCCCATGGAAACACCCTGCGGAGCCGAACGCGTACTCTTCGTCGACGACGAGGACGTGATAGTCCGCGTCGGCGAGGGAATCCTCTCCCGGCTCGGCTACTGCGTCACCAGCGACACGGACCCTGAATCGGCATACAAGCTGTTCTCCGAGAAGCCGGACGCCTTCGATATCGTCATCACCGACCAGACCATGCCAAGGGTGACAGGGACAGCCCTGGCCCAAAAACTCCTTGCCCTCCGCCCCGACCTCCCCATCGTTCTTCTGACCGGCTACAGTGAGTCGGTCAATCAGGAATCGGCGAAATCGGCCGGAATTCGTGAATTCCTTATGAAGCCTTTGTCTAAACAAGAGCTCGCGGAAGCAGTACGGCGCGCACTTGTGCGTAAGCTCTCCTGAAGGTTTTTTTGCGGTCGTATCCGGTGACCCGAAGCGATGCGGCGGTCCGACACCGGCCGTTAACATCCTCGCCTGAAAGGACCGCATAGGAGTAGCGGTAAGCGTGGTTGTTGGCGCTGTTTTGCGGCCCGGAATTTTTGATGTATAATGCTTAGGTCTGGAGGACCAAGGCCCATGAAGAAACTCATCCTTCGGCTGGCAAGCTCGGAGATACCAGCCAGACTCATCTTCTCGGCGGTCCTCCTCGCCTTGAGGATCTCCCTGGCCCTCGCCGCTGTGAGGTTTCCCTCTTTCAGGGACCGGCTCAAGGAAAAAGACCTTACGGTTCAGTTCAGACTAAAGGACGGATCGGCCGGCAGGTATTTCACGCTCCGCAGCGGGCGCGTCGCCTCGAAAGGCGCAGTTCACAGCAACCCTGATGTCACTCTCCTTTTTAGTGACATCAGGGTTGCCCTGGAGATGCTCATCCCCCCTAGGGACCATCTCGCCATGATCAACGCCATGAAGAATTTCCGGCTCGGGCTGGAGGGCCCGGAAGAGGCGAGCTGCTGGTGGATGGAGACGATGAGCCTCATGATGTCCGCGGGGACCGTCTTCGGGACCGACGTGGGCAAAGGCGTCACCAGATACACGAGCAATACGAACGGCGGGCCCGTCTTCGTCTACGTGAAAGAAGGGCGGATCATCCGCATCACCCCTATCGAGTTCGACGGCGAAGATGCAGCGCCCTGGACCATCCGCGCGAGGGGCAGGACCTTTACGCCCCCCAGGAAGACGACGGTATCTCCCTATACCCTCGTCTTCAGGTCTATGATCTACTCCCCCGACAGGGTCCTGTACCCGATGAAGCGGGTCGATTTCGACCCGGCGGGGGCGAGGAACTGCCGGAACCGCGGTATATCGGGCTACGCGCGCATTACCTGGGAAGAAGCCCTGGATATCGTCGCAGGCGAGATAAAGCGGGTAAAAAGGAGATACGGCCCAGGGGCAATTTTGAACGGCAGCGGCTCCCACCATCTTTGGGGCATCCTCGGCTACTGGCTCTCTGCCCGCTTGCGGTTCTTCAATAATATCGGCTGGACGCCCGTCGCCCACAACCCCGATAGCTGGGAAGGTTGGTACTGGGGGGCCATGCACCACTGGGGCCAGAGCATGCACCTCGGCGCTCCGGAGAGCTACGGTACCGTGGAGGATTGCCTGAAAGAGTGCGAGATGGTCGTTTTCTGGTCGAGCGACCCCGAGGCGACGAGCGGTGTCTATGCGGCCTTCGAGGGGACCGTCCGGCGCCAGTGGCTGAAGGAGCTCGGCATCAAAATGGTCCACATAGACCCTTACTTCAACCATACGGCCGCACTGTTCGGAGGGAAATGGCTCGCCCCGAGGCCGGCAACGGGAAACGCGCTCGCCCTTGCCATCGCCTATGTCTGGATCACGGAGGGCCTCTACGACAAGGAGTATGTGGCGAGCCGCACGACCGGTTTCGATCAGTGGAAAGATTACATCATCGGAAAGGAAGACGGGGTCCCCAAAACGCCCGAGTGGCAGGAAGGGGAGGCGGCCGTCCCTGCCAGGGAGGTCAGGGCGCTGGCAAGACTCTGGGGGACCAGGAAGACTTACCTTGCCGCAGGGGGGCTTTCAGGCTTCGGGAGCGCGTGCCGGGATGCGACCGGGAGCGAATGGGCGCGCTCCATGGTCTGCCTCATGGCCATGCAGGGTCTCGGCAAACCTGGGGTCAACATGGGCGGGGCGCAGCAGGGCACCCCTATAGATACGGGTTTCTATTTCCCGGGCTACGCGGAAGGAGGCCTGTCGGGCGACCTTGCGGGGACGGCTCTCGGGGTCAGCCTTTATCCCCGGTTCCCCCAGTTGCCTACGGTGAATACCGTCTATCAGCGCGTGCCGAGGCTGCGCATTCCCGAGGCGATTCTGGAGGGCCGCACCCACGGTTATCCGACGGACTCAAAAACGATAGAGGGCCAGTTCCTGAGGTACGACTATCCGACCCCCGGCCATTCGCCCGTAAAGATGTACTACAAGTACGGGGGCTCCCACATGGGCACCATGTGCGAGACCAACCGCTATGCAAGGGCGTACAGGTCGGACAACCTCGAGTTCGTGGTGAACCAGTCCATTTGGCTGGAGGGGGAAGCGAAGTTTGCCGATATCATACTGCCCGCCTGCACCAGCTTCGAGCGATGGGACATCAGCGAATTCGCCAATTGCGGCGGCTACATCCAGCATAGCTTCAACCAGTGCAACCATCGCGTGGCGGTCATGCAGCACAAATGCATCGAGCCCCTGGGCGAGTCGAAATCGGATTATGCCATATTCCTGGAGCTCGCAAAAAGACTCGGGTTCGGCGCGCTATTCTCCGAGGGCGCCACGGAATTCGACTGGTGCAGGCGCCTGTTCGACGCTACGGACCTGGCAAAGGCCGTCTCCTGGAAGGACTTTCTGAAGAAGGGCTACTACGTCGTTCCCGCCCCTCCCGAAGCTTTGCGCGCCCCCGTTTCCTTCCGTGCCTTCGCCGAAGGAAGACTGAAGGACACGCCCGAGATTGCGCCCTTGCCTGCCGACTATACCGAAGAGGTCTTCAGAGGACTTCAAACGCAGTCGGGCAAGATAGAGTTCGTCTGCTCGAGCCTGGCGCGGTTCGACCCTGACGACCCGGATAGACCGGTGATGACAAAGTACATCCCTTCATGGGAGGGCCACCGTACGGCCGGGCTCTACGAGAAGTACCCGCTGCAGCTCATAACCCCCCACCCGAGATACAGCTTTCACACGATGGGCGACGGGAAAAGAAGCTGGATCAACGATATCGGCGACCATCGAACACTCCTGGACGGCTACTATTACTGGATAGTGCGGATCAACTCCAAGGATGCCGAGGCGCGCGGCATCGGCGATAATGACCTCGTGAAGGTCTTCAACGACAGGGGTGCGGTCATCTGCGCAGCCCAGGTGACCGAGCGCGTCCCTCCCGGCACGGTCCATTCCTACGAGGGGTCGGCCGTCTATGATCCGCTCGGAGAGCCGGGCGCTTCTCCGGACCGGGGGGGATGCATGAACGTACTCACGCCGAGCAGGCCGATCATAGAAAAGTCGCACAGCATTGCGGCGAACTCGTGCCTCGTCCAGATAGAGAGATGGAGGACTTGAGAAACCAGGTATGAAAAAATGGCGCCTCATTATCGACGTGGAAAAGTGTGAGAACTGCAGCAACTGCTTTCTGTCCTGCAGAGACGAGCACGTGGACAATGAATGGCCCGGATACGCCTCCGCCCAGGCCGGTCAAGGACCGGGCTGGATAGAGGTCCTAAGAAAGGAACGGGGCCAATATCCCCTGATCGACGTAGCCTATCTGCCCCTAACCTGCATGCAGTGCCGGGACGCGCCCTGCATGCAGGCGGCGGTGGGCGGCGCCGTCAGGAGGAGGCCTGACGGCATTGTCATCATCGACCCCGAAAGGTCGAGGGGGCAGAGACAGATCGTGAGCGCCTGTCCTTACAATGCAGTGCGCTGGAATGAGGCGACGGGGACGCCGCAGAAATGCACCCTCTGCGCCCACCTCCTCGACGAGGGATGGGAGCAGACGCGCTGCGTCCAGTCCTGCCCGACGGGCGCCTTGAGCGTGCGAAAGAGCGAGGACGGCGAGATGGAGGAGGCGGCAGGGAGCGACGGTCTTGCGGTCTACAGGCCGGAGCTTGGAACAAAGCCGAGCGTCTATTACAGGAACCTTCACCGCTTTACCAGGTGCTTCATCGCAGGCAGCGTGGCCGTGCAAACAGAAGGCAAAGAAGAGTGCGCGGAAGGCGCCGAGATAGTCCTCACAAACGCCCGGGGCGAGACGACGGGCCGCGAGGCGGCCGACGCCTTCGGCGACTTCAAGTTAGACAACCTTGAAGAGCATAGCGGCCCATACAGGCTTACTATTTCTTACAAGGGATACAAGGGCAAGACCCTGGAGGTCTCCGTGACGAAGAGCGTAAGCCTGGGGACGATCTTGCTCGAAAAGGACCGGTCCTGACAACCGGCGCTACCGCGATCCCCAATCACGGGGAGCCTTGCCCGCGCAGCAGGGACGCCGCCTCCCTGTCGCACATGATCCGCATCTCTCCGGCTTCCGGGGCAACGCGCGCCGCCGGCAGGCCGGCGTCCCCGCCCTCGACAAGGCGCTTCAGGATCTCCGCCTTTCGCCTGCCCGTGACCAGAAAGATAACGTTCCTGGCGTTGTTGATAACAGGCAGCGTCAGGGTGATCCTGGCAGTCCTTCCCCCTGACGGAGGCACGGCCCGGACCATGCGTACCCGCTCTTCCGGGATGTCCGTTCCGGGGAAAAGGGATGCCGTATGGCCGTCCTCTCCCAGGCCCAGCATGATAAGGTCGAAAGCGGGGAAGGTTCCGGGCAGGATCCTGAAAAAGGCGCGGATCCCGTCCTCGTACAGTCGCGCGCAGAAATCCGGGTCCGACCTTTCGAAGGGCACCGGATGCACGTTCTCGGCCGGGATTGGGACCTGATCGAGGAGGGTGGCCTTGATCATGGCGAAGTTGCTACGGCTGTCCGCCGGAGGCACGAACCGCTCATCGGCAAGGAAGATATGGATTTTTTCCCAGTCGAAGGCGCCTTTGGCGTCCGCGATCTCCCTATACAGACCGGCCGGGGTTTCCCCCCCTGAGAGGGCAGCGGCAAAGGCCTGCCTTTCGGCTATGGCCGCCGACGAGATTTCCCGGAACTTTGAAGTCATACAGGAGAATAGCTCGGACGCCGATTCGAAGACGAGGACCGTCCGTCCCCGTGCCCAGGTTATGTGGTGAGCCACGACCTGCCTTCCTGCTCCATGAGCCTGTCAGCCTCCTCCGGGCCCCACGAGCCTGCCTTGTAGTTGGGAAAATCGGAGGGAGGGTTGCTTTCCCACCGCTCGTTGATCGGGTCGACCACCCCCCACATCTCCTCTATGGCGTCCTCCCTGACAAAGAGCGTGAGGTCTCCTTTCACCACATCGAGAAGGATGCGCTCGTAGTCGTCGAGGTGCCTCATCTTGAAGGCCTCCTTATAGCTGAAGTCCATGCGGACAGGGTAGAGCTGGTTCGACGAAAAGGGGTACTTGACGAAGAACCGCAAGGCAATATGCTCGTCCGGCTGAATGGTCAGGAAAAGGACGTTTGGCTCCAGGACGTCGCATTTCCTTCCGAATAGCCGCAACGGAAGCCTCTTGAACTGTATGCAAATCTCGGTGACGCGCTTCGGCAGCCTCTTGCCCGTCCTGAGGTAGAAAGGCACGCCGGCCCACCTCAGGTTGTCGATGAGGAACTTTCCGGTGAAGAAGGTGGGCGTCGTCGAAGCGGGGGAGACGTTCTGCTCCCCCCTGTATCCCGGAACCTCCTTCCCATCGACGACGCCCGGCCCGTACTGTCCCCGGACCATGAACCGGTCGATGTAATCCGGGTCGACCGGCCGGATGGCCCTCACGATCTTTACTTTCTCGTCCCTCATGAATTCGGGGACAAACCCGATGGGCGCCTCGAGGGACACCAGGGAGAGGAGCTGGAGCAGATGGTTTTGGACGATGTCCCGAACCACGCCGGCCCTCTCGTAAAAAGCGCCCCTGTGCTCTATGCCCAGGACCTCGGCAACGGTAACCTGCACGTTGTCCACGTAGCGCCTGTTCCAGACCTCCTCGAATACGGTGTTCGAGAAACGGAAAAAGAGGATGTTGTCGACGGGCTCCTTGGCCAGGTAGTGATCTATGCGGTAGATCTGGTTCTCGTTGAAGGCATCCATTATGATCCTGTTCAGCCGGCTCGCGGACCGGCGGTCTTCTCCGAAGGGTTTTTCTATGACGATCCTCGTGTCGTGAGATCCCCTTTCCAGGCTGTGGGCCTGCATCTTCTGCACGGCAAGAGGCACGACCTGCGGGGGCACGGCCATGTAAAACAATACGCACCGCATTCCCTTGGGGTCCGGCGGGCCGATCAGGTCGGTCCGTTCCCGGAGCCTCTCGAACGCCTTATCGTCCTCGAAGACGCCTTGCATGTAATGGAGGTGCCGGCCGAAGTCGTTCCATCTCGGGCCGTCGAAGGCGGAGGTGTTGCATTTCCTTACCGCCTCTTCCATCATGGAGCGGTAGCTGCCGTCGTCCAGGTCAACGCGATCGAAGGCAAGTATGGCAAAGAGCTCCGGCAACTCGCCCTGGCCGAAAAGGTTGAAAAGAGCGGGGACCAGCTTCCTCCTGCTCAAGTCTCCCGCCCCTCCCATAATGACGAGCGTGAATGGGTCTACCCTGACCTGGACGGCCGGGATGTCGCATGTTTGCAGGTAGCGGCTGTCTACGATCAACTCTCCGTGGCTATAGTCCACAGGCGGCATCATGCCGTCGCTGCCTCCCCCGGATCGACGGTGCAAAGCCTTTTTTTAGAGGGCTTTACCTTATGAGCGAGTTCCAGTCCTTCGAGAACCGCTCCACCCCCCTGTCCGTCAGCTCGTGACTTATGTCGTAGTCGTGCCAATCCTTCGATAGGTCGATCTCCCGGTAGGGTATGGGCTTGAGGCCCCGAGCCTCGTATCTGTAGTCGGCGTCCGGAAGCGGCAGCCCTCTTTCGCCCCAGTCTTTGAGCACCTCGAGAGGGGCCGTGACTATATCGGACCCGAGCTTTATGCCGGCTAAGAGATGGTCCGGCCTTCTCACGCTCGCTGTAAGGACCTCCACGTGGCCGTCGCCCTTTCCGTACATCCTGATGATGTTGGCGATGACGTCCATGCCGTTTTCCCCCCTGTCGTCGAGCCTGCCGACGAAGGGCGAGACGAACACGTTCCCCCGCCCGGCGCCCCTGGTTGCCACGTAGACGGCCGCTGCCTGGGACTGGCTGAAGCACAGGGTCATGTTGACCCGTATCCCCTCGCTTATCGCTATCGATGCGGCCTTGAGCCCTTCGGCAGACGTGGGGAACTTGATATGGGCGTTCGGTATCCAGCGGAACATCTCCCTGCCCTGTTCCAGCATTGCCTCCGCCCTCGTAGCCCCTTCCGCGTACACCTCGATTGAGACGGAGCCTTCGGGCACCATGGCGGCGACCCTTTTTACCAGGTCTCTGTAAAAGTCGATGAGCTCGCTCTCTTTCAACCTTTCGCCTCCTTCGAGGCGTTCGCGGATGCCGGGGTTCTTCGATAGGAGCGTCGGATTCGTGGTCTGACCGTCGAGGAACCCGAGAAGGCTCAGTACCTGTTTTGTCTCGTCGAGGCTTCCGCCGTCCAGAAAGATCCTCGTTTTCAGATTCGCCGGTCTCATAAAAGCTCCTTCACCTTTCGTGCGATGGCGGCCTTTGAGATCTCTTCGTAGTCGAGGAGCTCCGCCGGGCGGCCGCTTCTCGGGACCTTCCGCACGGCAAGACTGTGGACCGGCGTGCCGGAACCGGCCAGCGCCGCCCCCACGGCCTCTCCCATTCCCCCCTCCGGGTGATGGTCCTCGACGGTGATTACCGCCTTCTTGGCGGTGGCCTTCGCGAGCGACTGCCCGTCGATAGGCTTAATACAGTAAAGGTCTATAACCTTTATGGGAATCCCGTCCTTCTTCAGGTCTTCGTAAGCGCCAAGCGCCTCGAAAAGGGTGATCCCCGCCGCTATTACGCACACTCTATCGTCGGGGCCCTCCCTGAGTACCTTGAACCCGCCTATCTCGAACTCGTCCGAGCCTTCGTAGATAACCGGGGTTGCACCCCTGGTGGTCCGCAGATAGACAATTCCGCTGCAGCCGGCCGCGACCTCCACGAGCCTTTCCGTCGCATAGGCGTCGGCCGGATAGAAGACAACGCTTCCGGGAACGTTCCTGAACATGGCGATGTCTTCAAGCCCCATCTGGGAAGGACCGTCTTCCCCTATCGAGACACCCGCGTGGGAGCCGGCGAACTTGATATTCGCGCCCGAATACCCGCTCATTCGAATCTGGTCGAAGGCCCTCGTGAGGAAGGCGGCGAAGGTCGAGACGAAGGGTATCTTCCCCCTCGTGTAGAGGCCCAAGGCCGTGCCCACCATGTTCTGTTCGGCGATGAACATCTCGAAGTAGCGCTCCGGAAAGGCTTCTTCGAATATCTCCGAGTAGGTGGAGTTGCTCACCTCCCCGTCGAGCACGACCATTTCCGGAAAGGCCGGATAGAGGCGCTTGAGCGCGTTGCCGTAAGCCTTTCTCGTAGCCACGGCCTGCCCGGGCTCGTAGCTCGGCCCTTGAGCGTTCGACCTTGGCCGCTTGGGCGGCTCGAGCGCCTGGGGCTGCGCTATCTGCCCTCGGACCGACTTGTCGAGCGGCTCCAGGCCTTTTATAGCCTCATCCACGTCCTCTTTTTTCAGTGCTTTTCCGTGCCAGCCGTTCTTGTTCTCCACAGCGGGTACGCCCTTGCCTTTGATCGTGCGGGCTATGAGCATCACCGGCTTCTCCCTTGCCTGCAGGGCCTCCTTGAAGGCGGCGAAAATCGCGCCGAAATCGTGGCCGTCGATCACAATCGGCTGCCAGCCGAAGGCAGCGGCCCTCCTTTCGTACACCTCAAGGTCCCAGCCGTACATCGTCTCCCCTCTCTGGCCGAGACGGTTCACGTCGATGATGCCCACGAGATTGTCGAGCTTATAATAGGCGGCGATCTCCATGGCCTCCCAGTTCGACCCCTCGGCCATTTCGCTGTCGCCGAGAAGCACGTAGGTCCTGTAAGGCAGCTTGTCCAGGTATTTCGCGTTCAATGCCATGCCGACCCCGATTGAAAGGCCCTGGCCGAGAGAGCCGGTAGCTGCGTCGACATACTGGAAATGGGGCGTCGGATGGCCCTCCAGCGGGCTCCCGAAACGGCGGTAGCTGAGCAGCTCCTCTTCCGTTACCTGGCCCGCGACGGTCCAAAGCGCGTAGAGCAGGGGTGAGGCATGCCCTTTTGAAAGGACGAAGCGGTCATTATTGGCGAGGTGGGGCCGGGCCGCGTCGTAAAGGAAAAAACCGCCGAACATCAGGGTGGTGATCAGGTCGGCAGCCGAAAGGGAGGAAGTTGGGTGGCCCGAGCCTGCTTTCGTGGTGGCGACGAGAATGTAGTACCGGACGAGCTTGGCCAGTCTCTCAAGGTATTCTATAGCTTCCCGGTCCACTTCTCCCCCATCTTCAAACTTTTAAGCAACTTAAGACTTGCGAGAGGCGATGTCAACGTAAACGGTCGGCCGGTTCTTCTCCTTTCTTTTTTTTGTTGCCTTGAGGGAAGCGTGTTTGACCCGAAACCCGGCGATGGGCCGGTGCGACCTATGGTAGGCCCTTTTTATGGAGGAAGCGTTCCTTCATTTCCCGCAGGCTCATGCGGGCGACCTCACGGAAATCCGCCCCGCCCACGCGCCTCATGATCTCCCTTCTCAGGCCCCGGCTTTTGACATTTTGCAGCAGGTAGCGCCTGAACGATCCCACCCGTCTGGCGTAGGCCGAATGATCGGCCGTGAGGTATTGCGCAATCTCCTGCCTCACTTTCTTTGACAGCATGGGGAGGAGACCGGAGGTGGAGATGGCTATGATGATGGGACCCCTCCTTACGGTCGATGGGACCAGAAAATCGCAGAGGTCGGGTTCGTCGGCGACATTCAAGGGAACGGCGAGGCGCTGCGATTCCGCCCTGACCAGGCTGTTCACCTCCTCCCTTCCGGTCGCGGCGAAGGCGAGGCAGGCTCCTTCGAGGTCGCCCTTCCGGTATTCCCTCTGCGCCAGCTCTATCCTTCCTTGTCCTGCCAGCCTCGATAGGACCTTCGTGACGGCCGGGCTGATGAGTCTTACCCTGGCCCCGCCGGCGAGGAGGGCGCGCACTTTGCGCGCTGCCACTGCGCCTCCTCCCACGACGACGCAGAGCCTGTCCCGGAGGTCGAGGAAGAGCGGATAAGGGGAAGGTTTCATCGCGCTATGAGTACGGCAAAGGAGCGCCCCTGCATCCTGAAGACGCCCCCTTCTTCCAACTGTGCCTCGCGGCCTGCCGGGTGGATGTCGTGGGGCTGCGGCTTCGACGTATCGACGGCCAGGCGCCAGCTCTTCTCGCCTGGGGGTGAGGCCGGGATAAAGGTCTTGTCATCCGGACCGGCATGGAACATGAGGTACAGCTCGTCTTCTCCGTGAATGGCGCAGGCCAAGCTCCGGCTCTCGTAGGCCCAGTCGTGGGGACCTCCGTCAGGCCCGTACCACGATATGTCTTTTTCCGAATAGAACCTGACCTCTCTGAACACCTCATTCCTTTTCCTGAAGGCGATCATCTCCTTGACGAATCTGAAGAGCTCCTGATTTTTCCTCAGCAGCCCCCAGTCGTACCAGGATGCCTCGTTGTCCTGACAGTAAGGGTTGTTGTTGCCTTTTTGCGTCCGCCGGAACTCGTCGCCGCTCAGGAAAAGGGGCACGCCCCGGGAGACGAAAAGAGTGGCGATGAAATTTTTGATCTGCCGGAGCCTGACGGCCTCGATAGCGGGATCGTCCGATTCTCCCTCTACGCCGTAATTATAGCTGTAATTGCTGTCCGTACCGTCACGATTGTCCTGTCCGTTGGCCTCGTTGTGCTTCCTGTTATAGCTCACGAGGTCGTTCATGGTGAAGCCGTCGTGGCACGTGACGAAGTTTATGCTGTTGAGCGGCTCCTTGCCCGCCTTCTGGTAGATGTCGGCGCTTCCGGCGATGCGGGTCGCCAAGACTCCCGCCATCCCGGCGTCACCGCGCCAGAACATGCGGATATCGTCGCGGTACTTGCCGTTCCACTCAGACCAGCGGTGACCGGGGAAGGAGCCGACCTGATACGCCCCTGCGGCGTCCCACGCCTCGGCGATGAGCTTTATCTCCCGCAAGATAGGGTTCTCCGATATCTCCGCCAGCAGGGGCGGGTTCCTCATAATCTCACCGTTTTCGTCCCGTCCCATTACGGAGGCGAGGTCGAACCGGAACCCGTCAACATGCATCTTTATTACCCAGTAGACCAGGCAATCGATGATGAACTGGCGCACCACGGGGTGGTTGCAGTTGACCGTGTTGCCGCATCCGGAGTAGTTCTGGTAGTAGCGCTTGTCCTTTTCGAGCATATAGTAGATCGCGTTGTCGAGACCCCTGAAGGACACCGTCGGTCCGAGATGGTTTCCCTCTGCCGTGTGGTTGAACACGATATCGAGGATCACCTCTATGCCCGCGGCATGAAGCTCCTTAACCATCTTCTTGAACTCCCTTACCTGATCGCCTTCGCGAACCGTCCCTGCATAGGTCGACTTCGGGGCAAAGAAAGAGGCCGTGCTGTATCCCCAATAGTTCGTAAGGGGCACCCGGGTCACCGGGTTGAGCCTGTCCAACTCGTGCTCGTTGAATTCCTGGACCGGGAGCAGCTCTACGGCCGTGATGCCCAGTTCTTTGAAATAGGGGATCTTCTCTACTACTCCACTGTAGGTGCCCGGTCGCCCGACGCGCGATGAGGGGTGGATCGTGAGCCCTCTGACGTGGGTTTCGTAGATTATGGTCTCCGACCAGGAGGTCCTCGGCGGCGTGTCTTCCACCCAATCGAAGCGGTTGCCCGTGACGATGCATCTGGGCGTGGAGTCTGAGTTATCCAGGGCGGAGAAGGCGAGATCCTCCATGGGGGAGCCGACAGCGTAGCCTTTCGCTGCAAGGAAATCCCATTGCGACCGGAAGGCAAGGGCGGTAGCATAGGGGTCGACGAGCAACTTGTGTTTGTTGAAGCGATGTCCCTCCGCCGGTCTATAAGGGCCGTCGACGCGGTAAGCATAGAACTGGCCGGCTGACACACCCTCGACCCATATGTGCCAAATGTCGCCGGTCCGGTTGTGCATCGCGTCAAGCTCGATTGTCTGGTACGGCTCGGCGTCTTCGAGACGCTCGAAGAGGAGAAGGCTTACACCCGCAGCATGGCGGCTGAAGACTGCGAACTGGGCGCCGTCGTCGTGAAGATGGACGCCCATGGGGAGGGGATAGCCCGGATAAGTCCGGTGCAGCCCCGGCCGTTTTTTTGACGGTCCCCGATCATGCTGGCCCTCTTTCATCCTTTACAATTCTAAGCTTTCGCCGCAGAGCGATGCAAGAGGAAAATCCGGGGCCGGCCCGGCAGGGCTACCGGATCTTCTGAAGTTCGAGATCGTTGCTTACCAGAGTGACACCGGGTGTATTCCTGGCGATGGCGATTGCTTTTTCCTTGGCCTCAGGGCTTGGCACGACGCCGGAGAGCACCACCCTGCCTTCGATGACGAAGACCCTGATGGGCGGGAGGCCCGCCTCGGCAAGGCTTGAACGGATTTCGGCCGCAATAGTGGAGTCCGGGATTTTTTCCTCCTTCATTGCGCCTGCACGGCTCTTGCAGCCCTGGAGGCTGAAGAACAGAAGGACAAGACAGATCAGGCAGAGAGCGCCTTTTTTCACAAATATACCCCCGGCCGGGAATTCTTTCGGGCAAGGCCCTAGCAATAGGGGAAATCTCATGCACTGCCGGAACGATCGATCCGGTCTCTGATCGTGGCGACCAGCTTCTCAAGGTCTTCCTTTTTTAATCTCTTGAGAAAATCGAGATCATCGTCCGTCTTGAGCAGGTCCTGTATAATCTTTACGAGCTTGTCGTTATCCATTTCATCCTTGCCTTATACTATAAGGTATAGATAGATAATCCCAAAACGGTATTCACGTCAAGAGTTTCCTCGAACGAGTGTTCTCGAACCGGTATTGACATGGGACGAAACGTGCTTATGTTCTTTAGTGGTTGACAAAAACGGCGGGAGGGGTTTATGAAGGGTAAGAGCCATCTATTCGCTCTCTTTCTTTCGCTGCCGGTCTTTTTTCTTGCAAACACGGCTCATGCCCAGCTTTGGTTTCCTATCGGAGGCATCCCCGTGCCTATATCGCCGGCTCCTACCCCCACCGCCCCCGTCGCTCCGCCCCCTCCCAGCATGATGCCGCCGGGGCCGCCTCCGCCCGGTAATGCCTATGCGGCAACGGGTGGAATATCGGAATACGGGAGCACCGTGACAGGGGGCACCGTGCTCGCCACCACAGGGACCGATCCCATGGGGGGTCCGGCGATGGCAATGCCTGAATCGCCGCTGACCCTCCCTCCTTACGCGCCCGTGAAAACGCAGACCGACGAGATCCTCAGCAGCCTCTACCCGCCCGGCACGGTCGTAATGAAGCCGGCCCGGTCTTACACGGCTGTCACGTCCGCCAGACCGTCTTCGGGCCTTACGGCCCCTGCGCCGTCCCCAGGCCCGTCCGCCCCGGGCGAAGGCCCTCCCGGGGCTCCCTCCTTGGGTCTACCGCCTGTGTCGACACCTGACGCAGGGGAAATCCGAATCGGTTCCCCGCCTTTAGGCGGAGAACCGACCGCAGGACCCGGCACGTCTCCCGGTGGGAGATAGGAGGAAGGCGGAGGAGAAAGCCGGTTTATTTCAGGATGATGGCCGGGCAAGGGGTTCGGATCTTTTAGCGTGATCCGTCGGTCTCCGGCAAAAGGGCGATATTCTTCCGGTATTCTTTCAGCACCCGCTTTGCGAACGCGGTTGTTGTAGCCTTCATTTTTCCGGCTTGCCGGGCTTTTACCTTGCTCGTCCCGACGTTGTATGCGTTGAGCGCGGTAGGCAGGCTCTGGAAGTCTTCCACGAGCCGCGAAAGATGGTAGATGCCGAGCTTGATGTTCTTATCCGGCTCCTGGAGACAGTCGGCGCCGTTCCAAACCACACCGGCATCTTTGGCTATATACTTTGCGAGGGACGGCTTTATCTGGAAAAGGCCCCTGGCGCCCTTATTCGACACCACGTCGTGCCTGAAGTTGCTCTCCACTTTAATGACGGCCAGAGCGAGCCGGTAATCGATGTCGCGCTGCAGCGACTCGTCGTACACCGTGTTGACGACGGCCTTAAGCCTGTCCTCTCCCACATGTATGTCTTTCCCCTTCAAATGGGCCACTATCTTCTCGATAACCGCATTTTTTTCTTCCCCTTCTTTTGCAAACGCGTGCTTCATCGTGGCCGCCGCAAGAAGGGCGGCCGTGAGTAATAATAGAGGCACCACTATCAGGAGTGTTTTCGGTCTTTTTTTCACGGTATTATCCGGTTGTTTTCTTTAACGATTATGACGGATCAGAAGATGTTTTAAAGGATTATACAGCAATTATTTGCAATACACAAGAAAAAAATCAATTCTCTTTCGAATTGCCCGCTTTGCGTGTTCTTTCCAGGATTGCTTTGAAAGTTTTCATGTCGTAATCGGCCTTCGTAATGAACTCCTCCTCGGACTCGAAGTACCACGTAAGCATTGTCTTCAACTTATCGAGGGGATACATCCTGACAAGCTGCCCCGCTATCTTGCCTTCGTTCTCGTAGCGCAGGACCGGTTTCCTCTGGAACTTGAGGAGGTAGCTTTCGCTGTAAGCATCGAGGAGCTGCTTCATGTCCGAGAAGTCGTGGACCTTGCCGGACCCGTCGCCTGCCTCTTCCTCTGAACCGCTCTCGCTTTCCCTCACGCCTGCCTGCTCCTCCGGGGCCTCGCCTTCCCCCACGGAGGGCACCTCTTTCTTTTGCTGGGCGTACCACTCCGACGCAAACTCCCTGTAGATGGCCTCGATGGTAATTACCTCCTGGTCCTTCGAGGCGGCTATGAGCCTTTTAGTGATCGTATAGAAGGCGTAAACGGCGGCGTGCACGTCCTGGTCCGTCTCCTTGCCCTGGAAAACCCCGATGTTCCGGAAGCGGGACAGGTCCACGATGGGATAGGTATTTCCGTCCACATCGAAAAGGTAGATGCCGAAAGTCTTTTTTTCGATATCACCGGCAAGGTCAACCCTCTTGACGTAATTGAGATTTACCATGCCGTGATGATCCGTCTCTATCCACATATTCGGTTTGCCGTCCTGCCTCGTTTGCCGGTCTGACGCCTTTCGGCCGGAGAGCGCCTTTTGTTAACTCATATATAACATTTGCGAAAGCCCTGTCAAGTATGCGATTACCGGGCTGCAACGCCTTCCGGCGAGCCTTGCTTGCGCCGGTCTCCCGAATTAATATAGGACATAGGGGACCCGGCCTCACCCTTGAAATTTCGGCGGGCAAACCTGATCCTCATAGATAGGGCGGCGGGCCGGATGTGAAGTCGGACGACCGGTATCCGAAAGGGGGAGGATACCGGCGGGTCCTTCCATATGTCGGCCGCCGCCCCGGAGGGCGCTTGTATCCCCGCCGAGCCCATCCCATGAAAGCGGGTCGGGCGCGGGGGGTCCCCTCCCTATCCGCTTCTTTGCCTTTGATGACGCCGGACGCCGGTCATGGGCGGTCTTTCGGAGGTCGATGCAAAAAAATGCTTGCTTCCCAATTTATGATCGGTTTGCTATAATACTTCCCAAGCCCGAAAGGGGGCCACCTTATCCGCCTCGTCAAGGCCCGGTCATGGCATGGCGTCTTTTTGGTTTCAGGCGGATTTGTCCAGGTGGACGGTATGGAGGAGAAGAGGTCCAAACCCACCGGTGCCTACCAGCCGCCGGACCGGGGCAAGCAGGGCGGATTATTCCGGATTCCAGAAGAAAAATGTGACTCGGGCAAACGGGCAGGGGAAGAGCATGCCTTGCCCCACTCACCGGAGAGACACACCATGCTGGCAATGCTGCTCCGGGAGAGCGAGGACCGTTACAAGGCGTTGGTCGAGCGGTCCAACGACGGAATAGCAATGGTGAGAGGGGAGAGGCTGATTTACGCGAATCCGCGCTATTGCGAAATCTTCGGCTACAAAAATGCCATAGATGCCTCCAGCCGGCCGGTAAGCTCCTTGGTCCATCCCGAAGAGCGGGAAAGGGTCGTCGATCTGATCGAGCGGAAGGCGAAAGGAGAGCACGGGCCGTCGCGCTTGGAGTTCAGGGCCCTTCGAGGAGACGGTCGCATCGTGCATATCGAGTCGTCCGTGGCAAAGACCGTTTTTCAGGGAGAGACGGTCCTTCTCCTGTTATTGCGCGACGTTAGCGAGAGGAAAGCAATTGAGGACGAGCGAAGACGCCTCGCCCTCATCGTCGACCGGGCGGCCGAGATGATCCTGATGACCGACAAGGCGGGTGTAGTCCAGTACGCGAACGGCGCCTTCCTCCAGAACAGGGGGAAGAAATGGGCCGAGGTGATCGGCGGGCGCCTTCTGGACTGTGCGACGGAAGACGACATAGACTTTTATGAAGGCCTTTACGCGCGCATCCAGAGGGAGAGGAAGTGGAACGGCCGCATGACGCTTAAAGGCCGGGACGGGCGTTTCTGCGAGCTGGACGTATCGATCTCAACTATGAGGGACCCTTCGGGGGACCTCGCCAGCAACGTTATCGTCTGCCGTGACGTAACGGCCGAAGCAATGCTGGAGATGCAGCTCCGTCAGGCCCATAAGATGGAGGCCATAGGGACCCTGGCTGGGGGGATTGCCCACGATTTCAACAATATCCTCGCCGGCATCATCGGCAATGCAGAACTTGCCCTCGATGAAGCGCCGGACGGCAGCCCCATGCAGCATAACCTGGAGCAGATATTCAAGGCGGGAAACCGCGGCAAGGACCTGGTCAAGCAGATACTGGCCTTCAGCAGGGCAGACCAGCAAGAACCGGTGCTCGTCGAAGCCGGCCCCCTGGTGACGGAGACCATGAAGCTCCTTCGCTCGTCGATACCCGCCACTATCGACGTCAGACACCATGTGGAGCCGGGGAGGGACACGGTCCTCGCAGAGGCGGGCCGCCTGCAGCAGATATTGATGAATCTCTGCGCGAACGCCGCCCATGCCATGCGGGAGAAGGGCGGGGTCCTCGACGTTGTGGTCAGGGAATACCAACTGAGTCAGGAGAGCGGATCGCCCCCCGGCCTTGAGCCCGGTCCGTACTTGATCATCAGCGTCAGCGACAGCGGCCATGGCATGAATGAGGCAGTCATGGAGCGGATTTTCGATCCCTTTTTTACGACCAAGCGGCCGGGTGAGGGAACGGGCATGGGCCTTGCCGTCGTGCACGGTATCGTCAAGTCTCTGAAAGGGGCCATTACAGTCAGGAGCCAGCCGGGAACCGGATCTACCTTCTCCGTGTACCTGCCGATAGTCGCAGGCGAGATGGTGCGGACGGTGCGGGAAGAAAACAGGCCCCTCCTGGGCGGGAAGGAGCGCATCCTTTTCGTGGACGATGAAAAGCCCATCGTAGAGATGAACACGATGCTTCTGGAGCGCCTCGGCTACCGGGTGACGGCGCTTTCGAGCAGCGCTGCCGCCCTCGACCTTTTTATGCGTTCCCCTGACGCCTTCGACCTCGTTATCACGGACCAGATCATGCCGGATTTCACAGGCACCGACCTCACCAAGAAAATAAGGTCGATCCGCAAGGATATACCCATTATCCTGATCACGGGCTTCAGCGAGGTAATCGACTGGGAACGGGCAAAAAAGCTGGGCATCAACCACATACTCATGAAGCCCATTGTCCGCCGCGAGCTGGCCGATGCGATACGCAATCTCCTCGACAAGTAGAACTGCCGGGTAAATATCCGGACGGTAAGTTATCTCAGGCCAAACACGTCGTGGCAGGCCGAACCTTCGGTTCCTCCCGCCCGGTGCTTCTCCGGATAAAATCGAGGATCGTCCGGCCGTAGCCCTCCGGCCGCTGCTCATAGGTATTGTGACCGCACTTGGGGAAGACCGCCAGCTCCCCTTGAGGAAGGCCCCTGTAAAAGGCGATTGATTGTTCCACGTCGAAGATGGAGCTGCGGTCGGGGTAGAGGACCAGAGTGGGGCAGGGGACCAGGGGAAGGACGGGGCGCAGGTCGAAAAATCCTGAGCCGTACGCGCCGCCGTATTTCGCGAATTGATCGTACCGGCTTTGGGCATCCTTTCCGTGCCAGTCGACAAGCTTTGACTGTAGCTGGGGCTCCAGGCAAGCAAATCTGCTTACCAGTCTTGCGGCGTTAAGCTCGGTCATGGGGACTTCGCTGTAGCATTGGGTGCTTGCTGCGACAAGGGTCGTCACTTCGTCCGGATACTTGACTGAATAGTCCACGCCGATGACGCCGCCCTCGCACTGCCCTACGATATGGAACCTGCCAAGGCCGAGAATTTCTTTCAATGCCCGCAGCTCTTCGACGCTTTCCGGCCGGTAGCGGTCGCTCTCGTAAAAATCCCGGAAATTGTCCCCCCCTTCCGACCGCCCGTAACCCCGCCGGTCGTACATCACTACTTTGAAGCCGTTATCTACAAATTGCGGATAAATGTCCCTCCATATCTTCGCCGAGCCGAAGCCGTGATGAAGCAGGACTATCACCTCGCCTTCGCCGTGGACTTCGTAATAGAGCCGGAGATCGTTCACCTTTTCAAAGGGCATGGGGTGCTCCTTGAGCGCTTTTGCATTTTTCTACCATGGAACGGACTCGTTTTGCGACGGGCGCGGGCACGCCGGGCGGGCGGGGAAAGTCGTAAATAAGGCCTGAAAAATTCCAAGGGGCCGGAGGGATTCTCGATGGACAATACTGCCCGGCGACAGGGGGGGTGCGGAGCGGACCACACTTTAACATTACCTTGGGATCGCGCACCTTCCCCGGTCGCCGACATTGGGCACGAGAATAGCCCGGCCCCACCGACAGGGACTAGAGCTTGAAGAACAAGAGCAATGAGACGACGAGCGAGTATATTACCAGCGACTCGATCATGGCAAGGCCGATGATCATCGGGGTAATAATCTTTCCCGAGGCTCCCGGGTTCCTGCCTATGCCGTCCAACGCCGACGCTATCGCCCGGCCCTGACCGAGGGCACCTCCCAGGGCGGCGATGCCGAGCCCTATGCCTGCGGCGATGGCGATCATCGCCTTGACCTGCGAGTCGAGTCCCGCAGCAGGCTCAGCCGCCATGGCTGCGCCGCACGTTAGGCTGAAGGTAATGCCCAGAAGCATTAGGATTGCGAATGCCTTTCTCATATGTTTTTCACCCCCTTCCGATGGTGTTAATATTCTTCATGGGCTACGGCCCCCGAAAAATACGCCATTGACAAAAGCATAAAGACGAAGGCCTGGACGAGGGAAACGAACGTTCCGAGGGCCATGCCGATTAGCGGTGCGAAAAGGGGGATGAGCATGAAGAATATGCCTGTCACCAGGTGGTCCCCCATGATATTTCCGAAAAGCCTGAGGCCCAGGGACAGGGGCCTCGACAGATGGCCGATTACCTCGATTGGGATCATTATAGGGGCAAGCCACCAGATAGGCCCCATGAAGTGCTTCACGTATTTGAAGCCGTGCTCGCGTATGCCGTAGTAATGGGTCAGGACGAAGACGGTGAGGGAGCAGGCGAAGGTTGTGTTCACGTTGTCGGTGGCGGGCATGAAGCCGGGCACCAGGCCGGACAGGTTGTTGAAAAGTATGAAAAGACCCAGGGTCCCGATTATAAGGATGAACTCTTTGCCCCTCGGTCCCATAGTCTCCTCTACGAGACCGGAGATCGTCTCGACCAGCAGCTCGACGACGTTTTTGAAGGTGAGCCTCTCGTCGGGCACTACCTCGTCTTTCTTCTTTCTATACTGCGCGTAGCCCAATATGACGATGACAAGGAGCAGGACGGAAACGATGATGCCGTTCGAGACATGGGGCGGGAGAGACGCAAGGCCCGGCACCAGAGAGGCCCATGTAAACTGTTCATGCTCCATTTTGTTTCCTCCTGCCTTCGGGGCTGAAGACTGCGATAACCTGGCTCGCCAGAACCGATATGAAGACCGTTGACAGCCCCATCATGAAGAAAAGAATATTGACGTTGCCCCAGATCACTACGACCGCCACAAGCCCGACGACGCCGAAGAACTTGAGGGGCAGCTTGACGAGGAGCTCTTTCTTGTTGACTGAGGACCTGGAGAAGAAGCCTTCCACGATCTTCCTGAGGAAGCGGAAATTGATCGTCATTACGGCGCTCGCCACCGCAAAACTGAAGAAATACTTGAAATCGCGCATTATCAGGAGTGACGCGATCGACCCTATCACGAGGATCGCTGCGTTAATCCTCTCTATGTCGCCGGCTGTCGTCTCCCTCATCGTCCCTTTCCATCTTTTTCCAAAGCGTGTAAACACGCCTCATTCCGGCAACGATGCCGAAGACCATGAATATGAGGGTCAAAATCGGCGACGTCCCGAAATAGCGGTCCAGATAATAGCCTATACCCAGACCGATTGCCAGCGAGACACCCATCTCTATCCCGAGGGTGCCGTAGGTCAGAAGGGACGAGATTATCTCCTTCCTGTCGTTCCCCCCCTTGGCAGGCACCCCTTCTTGTAACACAGAGAGCGAAGGATAGTCAATTCCTTTTCTCGGCCTACTGCCCGTTGGAGTTCGTCCTACCGGACCGGGGCGCCGATCCCGGCTGCTCGGGCCGGTTTGGATTCATCCCAATGTGACTATGTGCAAAATACCGGCTCATGCCATGGGCCCCGAGCCTCCCGGAATATACGGCCACTCGCGGGTTGGCCGGGTATTGGGCTAAATCGGGAGGAGCATCAGATTGCGGGCGTTATCCTCGTATATTTTTTTTCTGTCTTCGTCGTTGCATCGATCTTGAGGGGGTAGGGCGTTCTCATTGGTATTCTCCTTACGCTTCACCGCAGGCCGGAAGGAGCGGTCTATTTATAAAGAAGCATCTGGGCAAGAGGTATCCTCAGGCTTATAGCCTGCGCCGGGCACTCCTCCACGCAGCAATTGCAGTGGAAGCAGAAGTCCGGATAGGCCACGACCGGCACTTTCCCGGCCGCCGACCCGAAGTAAACATCTTCGGCGCACACTTCCAGACAGGCGCCGCATGCAGTACATTTCGCTTCGTCTATGACCGGCGGCATATCTCCTCCTAAGCCCCTTTCTTCCACTCCAGCAGGGGCCTTCCATCCACCAGCCTCACGTGGATCGCCTTGTCGTCGAGCACCGGGTCCGTCATGGGATAGTCCGGCCGGTTGTGGAGCCACCGGGTCTCTTTGCGCGCGAGCGCCCCCAGGAAGACGAGGTCCGCCAGCTCGAGAAGGTTCCTCACCTCGAGGCACCGGGTCAGCTCCCACCGGTTTTGCGCGCAAAGCCCCTCGGTCTTCTCCTTCAGCCTGCGTAAGTAGCTCAAGCCGGCAGACAAAAGGGTCTCGCTCCTTACAGGGCCCGCGTAGTCCTGCATGATCTGCTGGAGGGCGATGTTGGCCTCCCTCCATGAAGGGCCGGCCTTTCCGGCGGCGAGCCTGCCGACCTTTGTCTTTGCCTCTCTGACCTGGGAGGCCGTCCTGCCCTTATTGCGGTCCTTTACGCCTCGGGCAAAGGCGGCCGCCGACTCTCCCGCGATCCATCCGTAGGTGGCCGAAGGGCCGATGCTGACGATCGACTCGTCGCCCGCCGCATAGAGCCCCGGAATGGTGCTCTCCGCCTTCTCGTTGATCAGTATCTTACCCTCCGGCATGAGGTTGTAAGTCCCGAACTCGATGGGGTTCCTCCTCGGGTCTATTCCCTCCTCTCTCATGTGGTCGATAACGGATGTCATGCCCTCGTCCACAAAGGCGGCCATCATGTACTCGTAGTCCTCGGCGCTTATGCCGCGGCAATCCATGTAGACCGGTCCCCTGCCCGATTTGAGATAATCCTCTAGGAGGGTAGAGCGTGCCTCCATCGTCATGTCGCCGTGGACCCTGTCCGGTTTTGTTACATAGGGACCTACGGGCCTGCCGGCGGGGTCCCTCAGGACCCCGATCCAAGTTGCCTGGCCGTAGCGGGCCAGGTAGCGGGGACCGGGGTGACGCTTCACATTCTCCGGACCGACGAGGGTGCCGCCTGCCCTGAAAGCCATGGCCCGGCCGTCGCCCGTGAGGGTGAGGCAGTTGGGCGTGCTGGCCATCCAGCCCGGCACCGGCGGAGGGTAGAGCCTGTCCGTCACGCCTGTGCCAAGGATGACGGCCCCGGCCCGGAAAACGACGAGCCTGTCCTCCCGGATGTGCACGCCGACGGCGCCCACTACATTCGGGCCGTCCGAGAGGAGGTCGAAGACCATGACGCGGTTGACGATCCGCGCTCCTTTCTCGATCGCCTTTGCAGTCAGGACCTTTTTTTGCCACCGCCCCTTGTACTTTAGGTGCGTCAGGACGTCCCCGGGGAAGGAGTGGCCGGCGAACTCCCAGCGGCCGTCATGTTTCATGGGTATGCCCCAGCTATCCCACAACCTGACAATATCGAAGGATTTCTCGAGAAAGGCGCGTACGACCTTCGCCGGCGTCCCGAGCTGCATGAGCCGCAGCTTGGGGCCTTTCAGACACTCCTTCATGAAAAGGTCCATGTCCGTGCCGTGCATCTCCGGTATGTAGCACCAGAAGTGGTCGTTGCCCGCCCTGCCGCGGCCGCTGAATTGGGCATTGCCTTTTTCCGCGACAACGACCCGAGCGCCCAGGTCGGCCGCCCTGATCGCGGCCATGAGGCCTGCAATTCCGCCCCCGACGCACAGCACGTCCGTTTCTATCAATTCCTCTGCCGGGACTGCACGACTCATGGAGCACCCCTCATCTATCCCTTTTACCATAAAAGAACGGCAGAGTCCAAGGAGGGATCAACGGCGCCTGAAGCTTTCAGGCGGGCAGCCACTGGTACAGCCAGGTCTCCGTCAGGGCGCCCCTCTCGTCGGCCAGGTAGCATCGCAAGTCCACGGGCTCCTTCCCTGCATAGACGAGGTCGAAGCTGCAACGCCAGGCGCCCAGGTCCCGCAAGGGGCGGGCCTCAGGTATGGCGATCCTTCCCTTGGACGACCAGATCACCGGGACCACCCCGCCTTCCATGCCGGTCGCCGGCAGGCGCCCCCCCTTGAAATCTATTACGAACTTGCGGCCGGGGATTACCTCTCGCTTTCCGAGCACGCCCGCCTTGCCGAGACGGGTGGCGATCACCTCTGCAGAGCCGGAGCGGAAAGGGGCGTCGGCGCCCCAATAAAGGCGGTAGCGGAAGACGGCCTCCCGGCCGGGCTCGATTGCCGCCGCCGGGTTCCAGTAGGCGACGATGTTGTCGAAGATCTCGTCGTCCGTGGGTATCTCGACGAGCTGGACGGCCCCTTTCCCCCACGGCCCCAGCGGCTCGACCCAGAGAGAGGGGCGCTTGTGGTACCGGGCCCCGTCGTCCTGGTAGCTCCGGAAGTCCCTGTCCCGCTGGAGGAGGCCGAAGCCGCGGGGATTGTCGTCGAGAAACGAGTTCACCCGCAGGCAGGCAGGATTTACCAAAGGCCTCCATATCCATTCCCCGGAGCCTGTCCACAATGCAAGCCCGTCCGAATCGTGGACCTCCGGCCGGAAGTCGTCGTTGTGCCGCCGGTCGTTCTCGCCGTGCTGGAACATTGAGGTCATCGGGGCGATCCCGAGCCGGTCGATCGGCCGCCTCGGGAAAAGCGTCGCCTCGACCTCCATGATCGTCCTTTCCCCTGTCCGGATGTCGAAAGCGTAAGCACCAGCGGTGCTCGGGCTGTCCAGAAGGGCGTAGACCCGCAGGGATCTTGCGTCGGCCGCGGGCCGTTCGAGCCAGAATTCGCGGAAATCGGGGAACTCCTCGGGCCCGGGCAAGCCTGTATCGATTGCGAGGCCCCGCGCCGAAAGACCGTACTGCTTCTGTCCTCCCGTCGCCCGAAAGTAGCTTGCCCCGAGGAAGGCAACCTCGTCCAGGTCGAAGTCCTCCTCCGGGTGGATCCGAAAGCCGGCGAACCCCGGCGGCTCGCCCCCTGCACGCCGTTCCAGGCCGCGGGGAAACTTGAAGAATCCCGGACCGTAGGGGATGGGTCTGGCGAAGCCTTTCACAACTTCGTTTATCCGTACCGGCCTCTTGTACTGAATCCCGAGGTGAAAAAAGCGCACCTGGAAAGGGAGGTCTTCCCCGGCCCAGAGCGCCTTCCGGGGGAGGAACCGGATCGCCTGGTAGTCATCCCAGTCTACCGGGACCCAGGCGGGCAACCTGTCACGGGGCGGCATGTAAGGTTTTTTCGAAAGAGACCGGGCCTTCACCCTCAGCCATTCGCCGCTGAAGGGGACCGCTCCGGGGTTGTCCTCTCCGGCGAGGGCCGAAGGGCTCGCAAAACCCTTCCCGGCCGCGGCGAAGAAGGCTGCCGACATAAGGGCTATGCAGAACTCCCGCCGCGTCACCGTTGCCCTCCGGAATTAAAAGATTCGTAAACCTTTTATTTTTATTATACTCCCTCCGGGAAAAGGTTTCACGGAAGATAAAGCTCCGGGCGGCGACGCCGCCCTTTGAGTCGGTTCGGGAGCCCGGGTTTCTTGTCGGACCGGGCGGAGCCCGTCTTGTGCCCGACAGCGGCAGCGCCCGCGGCAAAGCGAACCCCCTTTGCCCGGCGGTGGGGTAGGTCATATATTTTATATATCTTTAAAAAAGAGGCGGAAGGATGGGCAGTATCAGGGCTATGTTCGACCCCCGGACCGTGGCGCTCATAGGGGCCTCCGAGAAGGAGGGGGCGATAGGCAGGACCTTGCTCGAGAACCTGCTGAAAGGCGGGAAGAGGCAAGTATTCCCCGTCAATCCTGTGCGGGAGTCGTGCATAGGGGAGAAGTGCTACGCCAGCGTGATGGATGTCCCGGTCCATCTCGACCTTGCGGTCATCGCCACGCCCGCGCCGACGGTCCCGGCGGTCGTCGAGGAATGCGGCAGGGCGGGGGTTGAGGGGGTCGTCATAATCTCTGCCGGATTCAGGGAGATCGGCAGGGAAGGCAGACAACTGGAAGATCGGATAGACGGGATCAGGAAGCATTACGGGATGAGGATAGTGGGGCCGAACTGCATCGGCTTCATCAGGCCCTCAATAAGCCTCAACGCGACCTTCATCAAGGCCGCGCCGGAAGCGGGCAAGATCGCCTTCATATCTCACAGCGGCGCCCTTGGGAGCGCCATTCTGGACTGGGCCATCGAAGCCCACATCGGCTTCAGCATGTTCGTCTCCCTGGGCTCCATGCTCGACGTCGATTTCGGCGACCTCATCGATTTTCTCGGCGACGATCAGGCCACGAAAAGCATACTGATCTACATGGAAAGCGTGGGCCACGCTAAAAAATTCATGAGCGCGGCAAGGGGCTTTGCACGGTCGAAGCCGATTATCATCCTGAAGCCCGGCAGATACGAGGAAGCCTCGAGGGCTGCCCTCTCCCATACGGGTGCCATGACGGGGGACGACCAGGTCTACGATGCAGCCTTTAAGAGGGCAGGCGCCGTCCGGGTCCCGGGCATAGACGATCTGTTCAACGCGTCGAGCGTCCTCGATTCGCGCAACGTGCCTAAGGGTCCCAGGGTGGTGATCGTGACAAACGCGGGGGGCCCGGGGGCGATCACAACGGACCGGCTGGTGGGCGGCGGAGGGAAGCTCGCGTCCCTTACCGAAGAGAGCCTGAAAGAGCTGGACGCCTTTCTGCCCGCCTACTGGAGCAGGAGCAACCCTGTCGACGTCCTCGGCGACACAGATGTCGAGCGGTACGTGGAGGCTATGAAGATCTGCATGAACGACCCGAATGTGGACGGGCTCGTATTGATCTATACGCCCCAGGGCCCTCTCGACCCGACGGAGCTCGCAAAAGCGGTGACGGAGAGGGCCAAAAGGGCGTCCAAGCCTGTGATCACGACCTTCATGGGAGGGAAATCGGTTGCCGAGGCACGGCAGATCTTCAACGTGAACGACATCCCCACCTATCCGACCCCGGAAGACGCGGTCAAGACCTACCTCTACATGCACCGCTACCAGCGCAATTTAGAGCTTCTCTATGAGACGCCCGCCGACCTTCCGGTGGACCAGGCCCCGCCCAAAAACAACCTGAAGGCGCTAATAAGGGCGATTTGCGCAGGAGGGAGGAGGGTCCTTACCGAGGACGAGTCGAAAAGGTTCCTCCGCAATTACAAGATACCGACGACAAAGACACGGCTGGCAAAGAACGTGGAAGAGGCCCTCGGCATGGCGAAAGAGACGGGCTATCCCGTCGTGCTGAAGATAGCCTCGCCGGACATCAGCCACAAGTCCGACATAGGCGGGGTGGTCACCGGCATCGACTCCGCCGACCGCCTGACTGAAGAATACGGAGGCCTCCTGGAGAGGGCAAAGTCGGCCTGCCCCGGCGCGACCATACGAGGGGTCACGGTCCAGAAAATGATAGAGGGCATAGACTACGAGCTTATCCTCGGGGCGAAGAAGGACAGGGACTTCGGCGCGGTCATCCTTTTCGGCATGGGCGGCATAGGCGCGGAGATATTCCGGGATTTCTCCATAGGCCTGCCTCCCCTGAACCAGACCCTCGCCCGCAGACTCATGGAGGAGACCAAGGTTTACGAGCTTATACGGGGCTTCAGGGGAAAACGGCCTGCCGACATGACCCGGCTCGAGCAGCTCATCGTCAGCTTCGCGAACATGATCGTCGATTTTCCGGAGATCAAAGAGATGGACATAAACCCTATCGCCATCTCGCAAGGAGCGCCGGTGGCCCTCGACGCCCGCATCATAATCGACGATAACTGCCTTGAATACCTGCCTCCTTACCCGCACCTCGTCATCTCCCCCTATCCGACCCGCTACGTCACCCCCTGGAGCCTGGGCGACGGCACGCCTGTGATCCTGCGCCCTATAAGGCCGGAGGACGAGCCCCTCGAATACGAGATGCTCAATACTTTGTCGGAGGAATCGATGCGAGGCCGCTTCTTCCTGGCCCCAAGGCATGTGGGCCACGAGGAGCTGACCCGCTTTTGCAACATCGATTACGACAGGGAGATGGCCATCATCGCGGAGCTGACAGAGGACGGCAAGAGGCGGATGATCGGCGTGAGCCGCCTCATCATAGAGGCCGATAAAGGAATCGCCGAATTTGCTCTCCTTGTCCACGACGACTACCAGGACAGGGGGCTGGGCTACAAGCTCATCGACGTGCTCATCGGCATAGCCCAGGAGAAAAGGCTCGGCATGGTTTACGGCCTTGTCCTCACGGAAAACAGGAGGATGCTCAGCATCTGCGAGAAGACGGGTTTTGCGATCAGGCATCAGCCGGACGGGGTGTCCAGGGTAGAGCTCATCCTCCGGTAAGGCCCGGCTCCGGAGGGCCTATTCTCGGCCGCCCTTAATGGGGCTTGCCAAGCCTGCCGGCGTTGACAAACCGTAGGGGTTGTAATACAGTACCACATGATCTCGCCCAACGATCTCGCCGTAATAGTATACAGAGACAAGAAATATCTCAAAAGGATCGAAGAGGGAAAGTCCTTTCACGGCAAAGGGGGCATCCTCCCCTTTGCCTCGGTGATAGGCTGCCCCTGGGGCACCAGGTTCGGCGAGTACGATGTCTTCAGGCCGACTATCGAGGACGTCATCATGTACGGGATAAGGCGGGAGACACAGATCGTTTTTCCCAAGGACGCCTTTTTCACGTGTCAGAAGCTCGATCTCAGGTGCGGCTCGCGGGTCCTCGAGATCGGTACGGGCAGCGGCGCTTTCACGCTGCTCCTTTCGAGGGTCGTCGGGCCCGAAGGGCTCGTCGTCTCCATAGAGAAAGAGGAGCGCCATCATAAGAACGCCCAGAAGAACCTGGCCAAGTACCTCGAACTCCGGAATGTGACCCTCCACCACGGGGATGCGGCCGAATTCGAGGGCCGGGAGTTCGACGCGGCCTTCGTCGACGTGCGCGAGCCGTGGCTCTATATGGAGCGCCTGCGGACCTTCTTGAGGCCCGGGGCGATGGCGGGCTTTATCGTGCCTACCGCGAACCAGGTGTCCGAATGCCTTCAGTCTTTGAAGCAGGGTTTCGGCGACATCGAGGTGGTCGAGATCCTCTTCAGGCGCTACAAAACGGTTGCGGCGCGCCTGCGGCCGGAGGACCGCATGGTCGGCCACACGGGTTATCTGCTCTTTGCAAGGAAGATAGAGATGATTGCGGAGGGCGGGCAGGCACCGTCCGTCGAGTGAAAAGCGCCTTCATCCTGTATGTCCGGGGTGCAGCCGGGAGGACGGCGCGGTTGCAGCGGCCATTACCGTTGCGGCCGCCGCAGTCTTATAGCATTGCCGAAACTTAAGCCGGAGGCGGGAAATGCAAAGAGCCTGCACACTTTTGATGGTTCTCATGCTGGCGCTTCCCGGGGCCGCCACTGCCTCGGGGAGGGACGACCTCACCCAGATATCGACAATCGATGCCCTCATGAGCGGCGTCTACGACGGCGATACGACCATTGGCTCCCTGAAGGACAAGGGCGATTTCGGCCTGGGCACCTTCAACAACCTCGACGGTGAGATGGTTCTTCTCGACGGCCGGTTCTACCGCGTCACTGCCTCTGGCTCGGTGGAGGAGCCGGGGCCCGACACGGGCACGCCTTTTGCCGCGGTAACCTTCTTCGATGCCGACCGGACGATACCGCTCGATAAAGGTATCGACTTTCGGCAGTTCACGGCAAAGACCGACAGGCTCCTGCCCACGCCCAATATATTTTATGCAGTCAAGATCACGGGGACCTTCGAGACGGTAAAGGCCAGGAGCGTGGCCCGCCAGACAAGCCCTTACAGGCCCCTCGAGGAAGTGGTCAAAAGCCAGGCGCTTTTCGATTTCGCCAACGTGGAAGGCACGATCGTGGGCTTCCGCTGTCCGCCCTTCGTGAAGGGCGTCAATGTCCCCGGATACCACCTGCATTTCCTGACGGCCGACCGGAAGGCGGGGGGTCACGTGCTCGATTTCCGGGTCCTGAAGGCTACCCTGGAGATAGACTACACGAACACGTTCATCCTCGTGCTGCCGTCCGATGAATCTTTCTACGCCGCCGACCTGTCGCCCGACAGGGATAAAGCCCTGAAAGCGGTGGAAAAGTAAGCCCACGCATCAGCCGCGCACCTGTAAAGGGCATTATTATGCGGCTGGAATATCTGGAATATAAAGGGCCACTCCCGCGTGGGGATTGTTTTTTGCTTGTCGGCTCCATAAATTACTCTTGATGGTCAGGGGAGAGCTGGGAGTAGAACCGCTGAGGAAGGAAGCGCCGGAACGGCCCCGCCTTGCCCTTCTGCCCTTCGCAGCCACAGGCAGGGCGGCGCTGGCCTTTGTCGGCAACCTCGGCGCCCTCCTCATCTTCTTCGTGCTTTCTTTCGCGGGTATTTTCTCCCGGAAGCAATTGAGCGAGGCGGCCTGGCAGCTCTATTACGTGAGCGCCACCTCGAGCGGCATCGTCATCCTGGTGGGTCTCTTCACGGGCATGGTCCTGGGGCTCCAGCTCTTTTACACCCTCGTGCAGTTCGGCTCCGTGAACGCCCTGGGCACTGCCGTATCGCTTTCCCTGATACGGGAGCTCGGGCCCGTCCTCACGGCCATCATGGTCGCCGCCCGTGCCGGCTCCGGAATGGCGGCCGAGATAGGGATCCTCCGCATATCGGAACAGATCGACGCCCTCGACACTATGGGTATCGATCCCATCCGATACCTCGTCAGCCCGAGGCTCGCCGCGTCGATCGTCGGCTTCCCCATTCTCACCGCCTTCTTCGACCTCGTCGGCATTATCGGCGGCTATCTGACAGGCGTAATCCTCATGGGCGCGAACGCCGGCACTTACTTCTACAGGGTACAGGCCTCGGTTACCGTCCAGGACGTGAGGGGCGGGTTCATCAAGGCGGTCGTCTTCGCGGTCCTCGTCTCCATGATCTGTTGCTTCGAGGGCTATTTCTGCCACATGCGGGTTGAGAGCTCAGGCGCAAAGAACGTGGGTCTCGCGACCCGGGCCGCCGTTGTCCTTTCTTGCACGATGATTCTCGTATCCGACTATGTCGTGACTTCTTTCCTGATGTGAAAGAGCGATGAAAAACCCCTTGATCGAGTTTCAGGACGTGACAAAGCGGTTCGGAGAAAAGACGGTGCTCAACAAGGTCAACCTGAAGATCTACGAGAACGAGATCACGACGATCATAGGGAAGAGCGGCACCGGCAAGACCGTCTTGCTGAAACATATCATCGGCTTGCTCCGGCCGGACGAAGGGACCATACTCTTCAACGGCAAGCCGCTCTCCGAGATGAAAAGGAGAGAGTGGAGGGAGTACAAGCGGTGCATAAGCTATCTTTTTCAGCATAACGCCCTCTTCGATTCCATGACGGTCTTCGATAACGTTGCCCTTCCTCTCATCCAGACCACTTCCCTGACAAAAGAAGAGATTGCCGAAAGGGTGATTAAACGGATCGAGCAGACGGAGCTTACGGACGCGGCGGATAAGTATCCCGCCGAGCTGTCGGGGGGCATGCAGAAGAGAGCTGCCCTGGCGCGGGCTCTGGTTACCGACCCGACTATCGTGCTTTTCGACGAGCCGACCACCGGCCAGGACCCCATCAGGAAGAACGTGATACTCAGCATGATCGCCCAGTACAGGAGGAGGTTCGGCTTTACGGCCGTCCTTATAAGCCACGACCTTCCGGACGTTTTCTTCGTGTCCGACCGCGTCGTTCTTCTGTGGCAGGGCACGGTGGGGTTCGAGGGGACCTATGAAGAGGCTATGCGCCTTTCCCATCCCATGATCGTAGAGTTCCTGAAGAGCCTCGAGGGCCTGCAGGACGAGATGATGGGTCTTCTCTCCAAGGAGTCCTTCCGGTCCTGCTACGTCTCGCTCTTCTCCGAAGAGGCCCTTACCCCGGTCACGTCGGCCATACTCTATACGGTGGAGACCGATCCCCTGGAAAACGGCACAGGGCAAAAGGCAACGGCGGAGGTAATGGAGATCCTCGGGGAGTCTATGGCGCGCCACTTCAGAACCCTGGGGGGGTTCTCCGTCAGATACGCCAACAGGGGCATCCTGACCATACTGCCCCACACGAGCATACAGGAGGCCGAGCAGCTGATGGTGAGCTACGCGGGGGAGCTTAAGGAGCAGGCAACGAGGGCGCTGAAGGATGCGGGTAAAGAAGGACCGGTGCGCCTCAAGGGAGGCGTTGCGGAGGTCTCTTCCAAGGACGATGTGGATCTTATAGCCGACAAGGCCGCATCGGGCCAGCGGGTCCTCGCCGCCTCTGCCGGCGAAAGCGCAGGTAAGGAACGATGAAAAAGTATTCAATGGAGACGGTAATCGGCATTTTCGTAGTGGTCGGTCTTCTCTGCATCGCCTATATGTCGGTCAAGCTCGGTAAGGTCTCGTTTTTTCGCACGGACACTTACACGCTTTACGCCCGTTTCAGCTCGGTAGAGGGCCTCCGCATAGGAAGTCCGGTCGAGATATTCGGCATAGAGGCGGGGAGCATCTCTTATCTCGGCATAGATAACATGCGTCAGGTGGCCCTGGTAACGATGCGGATCAATAAGGGCGTCAATACTTACAGCGACGCTGCCGCTTCGGTGAAGACCATGGGACTGATAGGGGACAAGTATATCAAGATCGACCCGGGCGGCGCGGGAACGCCTCTGAAATCGGGCGATTCGATCACGAACACGGCCGCCGCGCCCGATATCGAAGACCTCCTCGGGAAATACATCTTCGGGCAGGTGAAGGGCCAGCCGGAGGAAACAGGGGGAAGAAAATGAGGAAAGTATCGCTTTTGCTGGGGCTCATGCTCTTTTTGGCGCCCCTTTCCGCTTTTGCCCAGCAGGACGCCCGGGTGACCGTGCAGAGCCACGTGGAGAAGGTCCTGAAGACGCTGCGCAACCCGGCCCTGAAAGGTGAGAAGGGTGAGAGGCAGAAGAAGGAAGCCATCATGAGCGCGGCCGGGCAGCTCTTCGATTTCGTGGAGCTCTCGAAGCGCACTTTAGGCCTTGCCTGGAACCGGCTCAACATGGACCAGCGCAAAGAGTTCGTCAAGTTGTACACGCAGCTTCTGGAGCAGACTTACGCCGACCGCATCACAGCCTACACGAACGAAAAGATCGAGTTCTCCAACGCAGTCCCCCTTGACGCCAATACCGCAGAGGTAAAGAGCAACGTCCTTAGGAAAAGGGCAATGTGGCCCTTGTCTTCAGGCTGATAAACGAGGCCGGTCAATGGAAGGTTTACGACGTGGTGATCGAAGGGGTGAGCCTCATCGAGAACTACCGGAGCCAATTCAGGGAGATCCTTGCAAACAAGGACCCTGAGGCGCTCCTCGACACGCTGAGGAGGAGGTTGAAAGAAGGCCAATGAGACGTTGCAGTCGGTCCTCCGTGGAAAAGCTCTTCACTGTGTTGGCGGCGCTTGCGGTCCTCTACCCCTGCTCCGTCCTTTCCGCCGTCCCCCAACCCCGTCCTGCCTTTACCCTCCTCGACGGCGCCGAGGTGCGGGAGCTTACGGACCGCTACCGCGCCTTCGCCCAGGCCGCCGGCGAGGCGGGTGGAGCCGCAGCGGAGGGAGAATACGGGAACGTGACGGAAGAGGAAGCCGGCAAGGCGCAGGCTCCCGAGGTCCATGTTGCCGACCCCCTGGAGAAATGTAACAGGTTCTGGTTCAAGGTGAACGACCGGCTTTACTTCTACGTGCTCAATCCGGTGGCGAAAGGCTACAAGCGGGCCGTGTCGGAGGGTTTTCGCGTTCTCTTCTATAATTTCTACCGGAACGTCGCCTCGCCCATCAGGATCATAAACAGCTTGCTCCAGTTGAAGCTCAGGTACGCGGGCGACGAGTTCCTGCGCCTTCTCGTGAATTCGACAATAGGCGTGGGGGGCCTCCGAGACTGCGCGGGAGAATGTTTCGGCATCCCCAGACACGACAGGGATTTCGGCCAAACCCTGGCTTTTTACCACGTGGGGCAGGGCTTCTACCTCGTATGGCCGGTCCTCGGGCCGTCGACGGCCAGGGACACGGTCGGTCTGGCGGGCGACTTCGCGGCCGATCCGATAACGTGGTTCGTGCCTTTGTACCCCTCTTTCGGCCTGAGGGCCCACGACAGGATCAACTACCTGTCCTTTCATCTGGGCGAATATGAGGCGCTCAAGAGGGCGGCTATAGACCCTTACGTGGCGCTGAGAAGCGCATATGTCCAGAACCGCCAAGCATCCATGGGGAAGTAGGGCCTTCCGAGATGCCGGGCGCTTTTCGCGCCTGCCTTTGTCGTCGTGTTCGGTGCGCATCCTCACATACACAAAAAGTATGCTGCGGTGCGCGCCTCCCCGACTCCGCGCCATGCATCGAAAATCACCTCGGCCTCTCGGAGGGCCTTTTTTTACTCTTTGCCCTTGCGCTTCGCGCTATGGCCCTTTGCGGCTGCCGGACACGCGCTTATCGAGCATTCGGTTGGCCGCAGCTTACGGGAATTTGAAAAATGGCACAGCTTTGACCGGGCGAGGCCAAAAACCGGCATCTCGGAGCGCCCTACTGAGGGAGCGTTTTTATAAATCCATAGTCGCCGACGGCGCGGGAATGGGTGTTGTCGGAATCCGTGAGGATGGCGATCCCCCTCGCAACCGAGGACTTGTTCTCTCCGAACAGCCGCCGGTAGTCGGCAAGGACGTCCCTCCTCTCGGTGATCCACATCCCCGCCTGGGCTCTGCCGCTCCGGACCACTACCTCTTTTGTGCTCGAAGCAAAGGGCGAGTTGAAAGTTTCTCCCTCGGGAAGGGTGTCGCTCCAGATATACTTGATACTCTTGATGAAGGGCCAGCGGCCGAAAACGACGTAAAGGCCTAGAGCGCTATCGGAACCGCTCTTCTTCCGCTCGTCACTGTTGGAGGGAAAGGTGACGGCCCGCCATTGCCATTGCAGCACCGGGTATTCCCCGAGGGGCCACGCTTTCTCGTAGCCGATTGCGACGCTTACTCCGTCGGCGGCGGCATGGAGATACTTTTTGCCCTCTTCCGACTGCACGATGTAGACCTGTCCCGGGTCCCCATTCCTGGCTCCCCACCCCTGGGGCGGTTTGCCTATCTCGTCCCCCCGGAATGTTATATCTATCGGCGGTCCCGCTCCGGCCGCTGCGGAGACCGAAAGGAGAATAAGGACTAAATAAAAGAGGGCGTATTTTCCGCTCACGGGCATAGGAGAGAGTATAGTATCGTCGGGGGCCTTAAGCAAGTATGCCTTCGGGCCTTTATCCGCCCTTAGCCCGGTAGACGGGCATTATCTTCGTCACGGCTGCCTGAGGGGCCGCGCGGCGCGCACCGGCGATAACTCATTCATTCGCCCGAAAAGGGACGGCCCGTTGTTTGCCTGACCTTGAAGATCGCAAAGACACTGAAGAGCACGAGTCCCGCCCCTAGCAAGATCCTCGGCGTGATCGGCTCGTTCAGAACGAGCCGGCCGAGGAACAGGGCCAGCACCGGATTGACGTAGGCGTATGTCAGAGCGACGTTGATGGGCAGCAGCTTCAAAACAATCACGAAGGAAGTGAACGCAAAGACCGAGCCGAAGACTACCAGGTATCCCCAGGCTATCCATGCCGAGGGCGTGGGATGGGGCAGCGGCTCGCCCAGCAACAAGGATACTATCAGGAACCCGCAGCTTGCGGCCAGTTGATGGTAGCCCGACATGACCAGGGGTGGAAGGCTCACGGGCCGACGCGACTGCACCGCGGAGCCCAGAGCCCAGCCCAGCGCTCCCAATACCAGGGCCGGGATGGCTTCGATGCGGGTCGTCTCTATCCGGCCCAGGGAAGGAGTGCTGAGAATGGCTATGCCCGAGAACCCGACGAGGAGGGATGCGACCAGGGGAACGGACGGGCGCTTGCCGTACAGGAACAGCTCGATGACCGCCGCCCAGATCGGGACCGAGGAAGCCATCAGGCATGTAAACCCCGAATCGGCGAACTGGCTGGCCCAGAGTATGAGTCCGTGGCCGCCCAGCCATAGCAGATTCCCGACGAGGCACAGGGAAATCCATTCCGCAGGGGTCGGCTTCATCCGGAGTCCCTGCATTCGCGCCATGCCCAAAAGGATCAGGGCAGCCGCCGGGAAGCGCAGCGCGCCGAACATGAAGGGAGGGAAACCGCTGGAAAAGCCTACCCCGACGCGCATGGCAAGGTAGGTGGTGCTCCAGAGGACGTACACCAGGCATAAATGAAAAAGCCCTCTCCTCGACAACCCTTCTTCCATCAACCTTTTCCCGCACGCCCGAGCGCCCCGACATGCCGTAACGAACCATACAATTGTCTCGGCCTGTCGGGCGCGCACTATTCTGTTATGGCGCGCCGGCCGATGTCAACATAAAACAGGCAGAAGCATGACAGTACGGCCTCATTTCTGGCACAATCGTGCAAAAGTACAACCATATCGGGCGCCCTGAGAATCGACGCTCCCCAAATTTCCTTCTACCGCAAGCGTTTTAGGGGGATGGGTTTACGAAAGTGAACGAAAGTAGACGGTTTTGGGGCCAGGGCGGCGGCAACCGCCGCCCTGGCGGGCGCACCCTTCCGTTTTGTGAAAGCGAAATAGAGTTTCAATTGTCAAAGAGCGGCCGGGCGCAAAAATGCGCTATGGGACCGGCGTAACGGCCCGGGCCGGGCTGCCGGTTTTGCTTGCCCGCGGCCCCCCGGCCCTAACGGTAAGATTTTCTCTCACTCCCTTGCCCCTGTCAAAGTGACAACCAGGGGTGACAATCAGAGGTGACAATCAGGGGTGACAAAAAGCAGTTTTGAGTTTTGAGTGTTGAGTACGGCTCGCCCGGCCGGGCTAGCTAATTGTGGTGCCGCCCGGAAAGCCGCGTTGCTATGCCTTTCCGGTTCCCTGGTATACGGTCTTGAGTCAAAGGACCGACTGCGACGAACTGGCGATATTCGAGAAAGAGATAGAAGTTACTGCGGTTCGACAACCGGAATGAAAATCCGGGGAGACGAATGTCAATATTTCAATTACGTCCCCCCGGGGTCTCTCGAGCAAACGACGGGAAAGCCGCAACCGGGAGCGCTCCGCAGGCCCCCTTCCGGCGGGCCCAAGGAGAGCAATAAATTGTGCTTCACTCTTATCCGGGAAGCCAGGCCATGGGCCGGGCTTCCAAATAACCCGGCCGCTGAGGAGGGCGTTTTCCTATTCCTGCTTTGCCATGACACTTTCACGTGCCTGCTCCCCTCTTTGGGGGGTGATCAGGCCCAGGAGCCTGTCGGCTTCCGCCAGATCGAGGCGTCTCAATTTTTCGACGGCCCCCATGGGCTCAGTCTTGTCGCCGGCCAGGAAGTAAGCCACCCCGATGCAGAACCAGGCTTTCGCCGACTCCGGGTCGATTGTCACGGCCTGGCGGTAGGCTGCGATGGCTTCGTCATAGCGCTCGAGGCGGCTGCACGCGAGCCCCAGGTGGAGCCAGGCGTTCGCCGACTCCGGATCGATTGTCACGGCCTGGCGGTAGGCATCGGCGGCAGGGCCGTGGCGTTTGAGCTGATCGTAGGCGGCCCCGATGCCGGACCAGGCGTCCCCATACCCCGGATCGATCATGACGGCCTGGCGGTACGCCCCGATCGCCTCATTGTGACGGCTTAACCGGCTGTAAGCCACCCCCATGTTGAACCATCCGTCTGCGTTTCTCGGCTCTCTTTTCGTCCATTTCCGGCACCAGTCGAGCATTGCCTGCCAGTCTTGCGTTATCTCCAACGCCATGGCGCGCTTCGCCCACTCTGTATGGAAAGACCCGGGGACCGCCTTGCCGTACGCCTTGAAATCACTTATCCGCTCGACAGCAATGGCGAAGGTCAGCCTCTGTCCATCTTCTGAGTGAACGCTTGTCAGGCCTACAAGGCGTCCCTGGCCGTCGAACAACCCCCCGCCGTTGAAAGCGGAGGAGGCGACGGCCGTGGTTCGAATCAGGGACGACGGTTTGCCCCGGAGTTGTGCGACAACGCCATCGGAAAGGGATAATTCCGGGCCTCTAGGGGCACCTAAGGCGTAAACGGGATCTCCCACTTTGAGAGGGGCCGTCTGGCCCAGTTCGACCGCTTTTCCTCGAATACCCTTCGCATTTAGAAGGCAGACGTCCTTGTCGCCGCCTTTTCCGTACAAGGTGGCGTGCAAAAGGTGCTTGCCCCGGCCTACTCTGTAGGAGGCACCTCCTTCAACCACACAGCAGCTTGTCGCCACCTTGCCGGAAGAAAGGATAACACCGCTTCCCTGTGCTTTCTGATTCCCTTGAGCATCGAGGGTCACTATCGTAACGATACTGTCCTTGACCTTATCGAAAACCTGAACGGGCGTAAGGGCATGGCCGGGGACGGTCAGGATTGCGAAACAGAATACCCCAAGGAGAATTGCTATTGCTGAAGATATTTTCATGTCCGACTTCCTCTTGGCCATTTTCATAGTAATTACCTCCGGTCGTATCTGGTCTCTTCGAATATTTTCGGTTCCCGTCGTAATTTTCTTAAGATGTGTTCCAGCCCGGCCAAAAGCAGTTTTGAGTTTTGAGTGTTGAGTTTTTTAAAAACTAACCCCAAAAAACGACAATTTTGTCTGTCTGTCAGCAACACTTTCGACACTCCCTGTATTCTCTCTATGCAAAGCCCTATCATTTGTGCCGTCTCTTTAATGGTTTATGAGAAACGGTCCTTCGGTATGTTTGTTGCTACAGGAATAAATGTGTGGGCGTGCAGGGTACTGTTTACAATAGTGCTCGTATTTTTGATTCTCGGCACTGTTTCTGTTCATCGCGACCCAAACAGACATGGCCTAATAAGCATTTTGCGATGGAGCGAGTCACAGGCCGCTGACATGACGGCCGTGAAGGACTATGGCATACCAAGCAAGCCCGCGCGTCCGGCCGGTTCTCGGCTTACGCCGCTGGAAGTCCGACAATTGCTCACCTTTCACAACAGAGCACGCGCAGACGTGGGCCTTGCTCCGGTTATGTGGTCGAATGAGCTTGCCAGGTATGCCCAGGAATGGGCCGATCACCTAGCTTCCACCAGTCGCCGGATGGAGCACCGTCCGCCTTCAGGCAGGTGGAAGCAGGAGCATGGAGAAAACCTCTTCATGGGCACCGCCGGATATTACGGGGTAGCCGATGCAGTAATCGCATGGGAAAAAGAGAGAAGGGCTTACGACGGGAGGGCCATCGATGAATCTAACGTGCATGCCTTCGGCCACTATACACAACTCGTCTGGAGAGGCACCAGGAGAATCGGCTGTGCGAAAGTAGCGTGCGCAGGCAACGTCATCATAGTCTGTAACTATGACCCTCCCGGCAACATACTGGGGCAAACCCCATACTGAACGGCAGGTTCTCCCGAGCCAGCCGGCCTCTCCCTTGCTTCCTAGAAGACTAGATTTTCCCCGACCGAGTCAGCCGCCCCGGTGTCACCTCACCTCGATTTTCACCAGCCACTTCACCCATCGGCTGCCCGGCGAGCCGGGGAAGACGGCCCGGAGAGGAAAGCCGTGGAGCACGGGGAGCGCCTTGCCTTCCCACTCATAGGCGAGAAAGCTGCCTCCGGACACGGCGTCCTTGAGCGGTACTTCTACAGAGTAGCCGTCAGCCCCGAACAAGCGGACCTCCGTTGCACTCACCCGGACCTTCGCCGATTGGAGGATATAGCCAAGCGGTGTGCCCGCCCACGTTGCAGTGTCCTCGAAGAAGCCGGGACAGACCAGTTTGGGCGCACCTTCCGTTCGTGGCATGCAGCGCAGCTCGTCGTAGGTAAGGCTCAAGGGATTATCCACCCCCCCTGTCACCTCCAGCCTGTAGTCCGCAATGCCGATCTGCTGCATCGTGCCCGTGACGTGCAGCCCCGTCGTCGGGTCCGGCTCCGTGTAGCCGGGTATCCTTGCTGGCGTCGGCGGAATCGCCAGCCGGGGCAGGGCACAGGTCGCGTGAGGGACTTCCCTCGCTGCAGCGTCTGCCCATGCCGCGAGGCTAAAGCCGGCGCACACTCCAGCGACCGCCAGGGCTAAAAGCACCGTTATCCCTTCGCAGTTATTACGTTTCAAAGCGCCACCCCCATGAGGTTCTCCGGCCGGGCAGAGCGGCACAAGCCGGAGGAATGAATAAAAGAAGACGGACAAAAGACGTGCGGCGGAGGAACAGTACCCTACCAGGTGCGTGCGTCCGTTGGCCCTACCTTGCAGCTTATTGAGATGCCTTCGCCGCTGCCTCTCACTATCGTGGTCCGGAAACCTGGCGTCTGCCTTACGTAGTCGAGAAACCTCTTGATGTCGGTATTGTTGGACCAGAGCACATTGTGGGCGGTGAAACAGCCTGACGGTTGTATCTTCCGCTGCAGCTCCTTGAAGTAGTCAAGGTACCAGTCCTTATCGGCGTCGCAGAAGACGAAATCGAAGGGACCTTCGAGGGTGGGGACAAGATCGTGCGCGTCGGCCAGGCGGGCGTCGATATAGGGCGCGACACCCGCGTTTTCGAAATTGGCGCGGGCTTTCTCGAACCGCCCCTTGTCGACCTCGACGGTCGTTACGGTTCCGCCCGTCTTCGAGACCGCCCAGGCGAGCCAGATCGTCGAGTGGCCCGTGGATGTGCCTATCTCGAGGACCCTTTTGAAACCGCCCTTGAGTACAAGGCCATAGAGAATCTTGCCGTCCTCGTAAGGGACGTTCCAATCGGACCACGAGTCACGGGCCCCGGTCAGAAAGCGCGAGACGCGAGTGTCGAGACCGGCATTTTCGGCCGGTGCAGGTGTATGGAGGGCGCAACTGATAAGGATCGCGCCGATGCCTGCAGAGAGTTTCTTTGCCCGGCCCATTGGCTGACCTCTCATATACCCCTCGGGCCAGTCCCCCCGAAGGGAAACTTTTTAACATCGTAATGCCCAAGCCTCTCTGTGTCAAGAACCCGCGTTCGTCAGTGTTGAGTGTTGAGTGTTGAGTTATAGGACCCGTAAACTGATCACCTCCGAATCAGCCTATCGGGCTGCACCGGCATTGGCGGTAGATTTGCATCAGCAAACTGATTGACATTGGAAAAAATCAGTGAGACAATCGATATAAGCAACGCATCGGCATTCTGACTGGCAGTGATGACGGTCCGCCTCCCGCGAACATTCCTCTTAAGGAGGTTGTCTGATGCCGGCCACCCTCGACAAGCTGAGATACCGAAATGCAGTGACTCTCCTGGCGGCAATCGCAGTCCTCTTTGCCCTCTCCGCCCGCGGTATCCGCGAGGGTCGAGGCGGGCGAGGATTATCCTTCCGACGTCCTCGCCGGCGCCGCCCTCGGCCACTTCCTGATGGTCCCGCTGATGTTTCAGTATTTCAGCACTCAAGCCAAAGCGATGGAGGCAGAAGAAGAATGAGAAAAATATGGGCACCGGCACTATGCTTTGTGGTCGCAGCAGTTGCGAGTGTTTCCGCCCAGACGCGAACAGACGCGCTCCCTGAGAAAAGCGCATTCGAGGCAGGCATAGACGTTTCCTACCTCACTTACAACGAGCCCAATGTGAAAACGAAGGGCATGATGTACGGGCTGGCGGGTTCCTATACATATCGCAACAACGTTATGTTAAAGGCGGAGCTGAGGGCCTCTTACGGCGGCGTGGAGTGGTACGGTACGACCCTCGCGGGGGAGCGGGTGACTGCGAGTAACAGTCTCAACCTTCTCGGGGAGCTGAGGGGATTGGGGGGCTACGATTTCCCCGTTTTCACCTCGTCCGTTCTTACTCCTTACCTGGGGGTTGGATTAAGATATATAAATAACGACGTGCTGCCGAAGCCTTACGAAAGAGAGACATATTACGTGTACAGCCCCATAGGCGTGGCATTCGTTACCGCCGTTGGCAAGGGCTGGTCCATCATAGAGACGGCGGAGTATGATTATCTCTGGTGGGGGTACCAGACGAGCCACCCTATGGACGCCTTGCCCGGCCTTACGAACGATATCGTGGTCCACCAGAGGAACGGGTACGGTCTCAGAGGCTCGGTGGCGCTTGAGAAGAAATACAGGAACATCGCCTTCAAAGGGGGGCCTTACGTGAACTACTGGAAAGTCGAGAGGCTGAACCCGCAAACCCTTCCCTATACGGGGAGTCCTACGGGCTTTGTGTGGCAGGAGCCGGGGAACAACTCCCTGGAGGTCGGTATCAGGCTGGGGGTGAAATTTTAGACAGGGGCCGGTTAGGAACGTTCATTAAATTATCACTTTCTCTGGCTTCTCCGGTATTACTAGTATCGGCCGGCATCCCAGGTCGGATATTCTACACCCGCCAATACTTGCTGTTATCCACATTTTTGGTTTTCTACTTCCACAGTTGCCTTTCGCGTGGGAATGGTGAAGAAGAGGGAGATCGCACCCGTGGGCACCACAAGTCAAAGATAGAGACTGGCCCGGATTATCAGGGACAAACAGCGGAAATGCTACAATGAAAGACCTGACCCCCAACACTGTTCCGGACGTCCCCCTCCTGCCCCCTTCAAGATTCAACAGGCTGTTGAAAAACTCGCCCTTTCCCTCATAAATCAGTGGTTTTCCTCTCATCCATCTGCTAGAATTCAATAACTAAAACGATTGGAGGGATGGGTGTTAGGCAAAAAAGATCGCAACG
>Ga0116112_1000153_pt1 | contig 59413 bp, 40 predicted proteins | sample June2015DPH_8_15_FD_89721 | JGI IMG/M metagenome (GOLD analysis project Ga0116112, IMG submission 89721) | Peatland microbial communities from SPRUCE experiment site at the Marcell Experimental Forest, Minnesota, USA - June2015DPH_8_150 | ecosystem: Environmental > Terrestrial > Soil > Wetlands... | reverse complement strand
AACCGCCCCGAACAGGATGGCGCGTGTTGCCATATCCAGGTCAGCCTGTTGGCTGACAATGATCCCATTATTGCCGCCCAATTCGAGAATGGTATGCCCAAAATGACCGGCGACCGCTTCCGAAACGTGCTGGCCGATTTCCGTTGAACCTGTAAATGAGACCAATGGAATGCGCTTGTCATTGAGCATCTTTTCCCCAACCTCGCGCCCGGAGCCGATGACCAGGTTGAAAATGCCGCTTAAGTTATGGTCGGCCATGACCCGGTTGGCAATATTGGTCACCGCCACCGCGGTCAGAGGCGTGTACGAGGACGGCTTCCAAAGGATCGTATCGCCGCAAACCGCCGCCAGAGTGGAGTTCCACGACCAGACTGCCACCGGGAAGTTGAAGGCGGTGATTAACCCGAGGATTCCCAGGGGATGCCATTGTTCGTACATGCGGTGGTCCGATCGTTCGGAATGCATCGAAAGGCCGTAAAGCTGGCGGGAAAGACCGACGGCAAAGTCGCTGATATCGATCATCTCCTGCACTTCGCCGCGTCCCTCCGCCTGGATCTTGCCCATCTCCAAGGTAACCAGGTCCCCCAGCGGTTCCTTGTACATCCGCAGGGCGTCCGCCAGATCTCGGACCAGTTCGCCGCGCTTGGGGGCTGGCACGCAGCGCCACTTCAGAAAAGCGTTCTGCGCGCTGGTTATAACCTGCTCATAGGTCGCGGCGGTAACCTGGATAACTTTCCCAATCAATTCCCCGGTGGCTGGGTTATAAGATGCCAGCTCAGTGCCTTTCGGATCAAGGATCCATTGATCGATTCCGGTACATGCGCCCGGTGTAACAGCTTTGATTTGCAGTTTATCTAGTATGGCTTTCATAATGCTCTCCTTCGTACGGAAGATGGGAACGCGGGGTTTTGGTAATGGTTCAATTGAAATTTGAGAATATTTGCAATGGTCCCATTTTACTTTTACTTCCTGAAAATATGTATGTTTTTTGTAAATGACATCTGTTACTTTTATAAATACGCGCACTTTGTTACAATTCGTGATTGTGAGTCTCAAGCCGAAGGACCTGTCTTGGGTTTGTTGATGAGATGTTCGCATTTTTCTTGCGTGCGGCTTCACCATACACAAGAAAAATGAGGTTCTTTTATGTTATTTGGATGGATAATAAGGCTATCTAACGCATGAGGAGTAGGAATGAATGAAATGTTTCCCAAAAAAGATGGTAAATATCGAATTGCCTGGCTACCCGGGGATGGTGTGGGTGTGGATGTTCTCGATGCAACCAAAATTGTGCTTGACAAAATAAACCTGGATGCTGAATACATCCTTGGCGACATCGGCTGGGAGTTTTGGTGCAAGGAAGGCGACGCCTTCCCGACACGTACCATCGATTTGCTGAAGAATGTCAATGCGGCTATGTTTGGCGCCATCACCTCCAAGCCGGTCAAGGCTGCCGAGGCCGAATTAATCCCGGAATTAAGAGCCAAAGGGCTGGTTTACCGATCCCCTATCGTCCGGATGCGCCAGCTCTTCGAACTCTATAATTGCCAGCGTCCTTGCAAGGGTTTCCCGCACAACCCGCTGAATTATAAAGAAGGTATTGACCTGGTGGTGTTTCGTGAGAACACCGAAGACCTGTATGCGGGGGTTGAGTTCAATCCGGTTCCGGCGGCTTTGGCAGCCGTTCTTGCGCAGGAGTCAAAACCTTTTGCTCCTTTCAAGGATTTACCGGGGGATCAGTATGCTCTTTCGGTTAAGGTCAATACGCGTAAAGGTTCCGAACGCATCCTGCGCGCTGCGTTTAATTTTGCTAAAAAATTCGACCGCAAGAAGGTCACAGTGGTTCATAAAGCCAATGTGGTGCGCGCCACCGATGGCTTGTTCCTGGAAACCGCCCGGGAAGTTGCCCGGGATTTCCCGGGTATCCAGATGGATGAGGCCAACGTGGACGCCATCTGCATGTGGCTCCTAAAGAACCCACTTAGCTATGATGTTCTCGTGGCGCCGAACCTCTATGGGGATATTATTTCCGACCTCTGCGCCCAGATGGTGGGCGGACTCGGTTTTGCCTGCTCCGGGAATATTGGCGATCACCTGGCTGTTTTTGAACCTAGCCATGGTTCCGCCCCCAAATATGCCGGCCAATACAAAGTCAACCCCATCGCTTCTATTCTGGCCGCCAAAATGATGCTCGACTGGCTTGGGGAAGAACAGAAAGGCGCTGCGGTGGAAAATGCAGTGGCGGAAGTGATCAGGGAAGGCCACGTCAGGACCTACGATATGGGCGGATCCAACACGACCCTGGAAATGGGGCAGGCGGTCGCAGAAAAGCTGTAACGCGTCCGGCAAACCTATAATGGCAGATGTTTACAAATAAAGTTTTTATCCACGAAGTCGGGCCACGCGACGGTTTGCAGGTCGAGGAGAAGACCGTTCCGTTGGAAGAGAAGATCCGTTGGATCGATGGTATATGCCCGTCTGGCATTGATATCATCCAGCTCGGCTCGTTCGTCAATCCGGCGAAGGTTCCGCAAATGACCGACACGGATGCCCTTTTCCGGCACTTTACCAGCAAAAATCCCGCCGGGGTGGTATTTTCCGGACTGGTCCTGAACGAGAAGGGCCTGGAGAGGGGGTTGGCTTGCGGGGTGGAGATGTTCTGCATGGGGATCTCTGCCAGCGAAACCCACAGCCGTAAAAATACCGGCATGACCAGCGCTGAAGCGCTCGAGCGCATTATCCCAATGGCGAAACAGGCCATGGCAGCCGGAAAAAAAGTCCAGGCCTCTGTACAGTCAGCCTTCGGCTGCGGGTACGAGGGTCCGATTGCTCCGGAGAAGGTCCTATCTATTATTAAGACATATCTGGACGCCGGCATCCGCACCATCAGTCTGGCGGATACGGCTGGTCACGCCCAGCCACAACAGGTGGAGGACCTTTATTGCTCCATCCACGCGTTGGATTCTTCATTGGAAATGGCCTGTCACTTCCACAATACCTACGGTTTGGGATTGGCCAACTGCTATGCGGCGTTGAAGAGCGGCGTGACCTATATCGAGTCCTCATTCGGCGGGCTGGGTGGTTGTCCATTCACCAAACTTCCGGCTGGTAATGTCAGTACAGAGGATCTGGTCCACTCATTGCAGAGAATGGGTTTGCGTAAAGACATAAAGCTCAACATGCTGTTAGAGGTGGCACGCCAGGTTGGCAGATACTTCGATCGTGAATTACCCGGCTTCATTCTAAAGTCAGGTTCGATCGTGGATTTCAAAGGACGCGCCGGGCTTTGAGGAGGTAGCGCATGAAATTATTGGAAGGGATACGCGTCCTGGACCTAACCAATGTGCTCGCGGGGCCTTTCGCCACGCTGCATCTCGCACTACTGGGTGCAGACGTGATTAAAATCGAAAACCCTGATGGCGGCGACCTTGCTCGCAAGCTGGGCAACGTACCCAAGTACAACCAGAAACTGCTGGGGACCAGTTTCCTGGCCCAGAATGCCAACAAGAAATCTCTGACTCTCAATTTGAAAAGCGAAGAAGGAAAAGACATTTTCCGCAAGCTGGTCAAGACCGCTGACGTAGTCGTGGAAAACTTCCGCCCGGGCGTGATGGCCAGATTGGGGTTTTCTTATGAAGAATTGTGCAAGCTCAATCCAAGGATCATCTTCTGTGCCATCTCTGGCTTTGGCCAGACCGGACCGGACGCCTTCAAGCCTGCCTACGATCAGATCATCCAGGGCCTGTCGGGTGTAATGGCTATCAACGGGGACGAGCGCCTCAACCCACTGCGCTGCGGTTTCCCGGTCTGCGATACGGTCGGCGGGATGAACGCCGCCTTCGCCATCATGGCCGCCTTGTACTTCCGCGAGCACTCCGGCGAAGGCCAATTCATTGATATTGCCCTGCTGGATTCGATCATGCCCCTGATGGGCTGGGTCGCAGCCAACCTGTTGATCGGAGGTCAGCTGCCGGTCCTGCTCGGCAATGATAACTTTACCGCCGCGCCATCCGGGATGTTCATGACAAAGGATGGATATATCAACATCGCCGCTAATCAGCAGCAGCAGTGGGAGGACCTGGCTGATGAGTTGGGTTTGCCTGGGCTGAAGACAGACCCACGCTTCCAGGACCGCGACATTCGCAAGAGCAATCGCACCCTGCTTACCCCACTGCTGGAAGCAAAGTTGTCCAAGAACACCACCTCCCACTGGGTGGAGGTACTCAACGCAAAAGGGATCCCTTCCGGAGCCGTGGTCGGCCTGGGAGCCGCCCTGGACTCCGAGCAGGCCAGGCACCGCCAGGTGATCGCCGATGTGGAACAGCCAGGCATTGGGAACATCAAGATTTTCAACATGACAGCCAAATTTTCAAAAACGCCGGCGCAGATCGAGACCCCCCCTCCCGGGCTTTCGGAAAATACCCACGAGATCCTGGCTGAATTGGGATACACCGCCGAGGAAATGAAAGTACTAAGAGAGAAATCAGTGATTTAAAGGCGTGCACGCTTTATTTTCAGATCTCAAGTGGTTTAGCCTGTCAGAAGTTAGGATGAATAACCGTAGTACAAATTCAAGGAGAAATATATGCCAATGACACTGGTCGAAAAAATACTTTCCAGGGCAACCGGGCAGTCTGCTCTCAAAGCGGGAGATGTCGTCGAGCCCCGGGTTAATCTGGCAATGTCGCATGAAAATGGGGCCCTCGTAATCAACCAATTCCAGGAAATTTACCAGGGCACTGGCCTGGAGGCCAGGGTTTGGGACCCAGAAAAGATTGCATTGATCTTCGACCACCGCGTGCCTGCGGAAAGTGCCAAGACCGCCACGAACCAGAAGAGGGTCCGTGAATTTGCCGCCCAACAGGGCATCAAAAAATTCCATGACATCCGCGGGGATGAAGGCGGCATATGTCATCAGATCCTGCCAGAAAACGGTTATGTCCTTCCCGGGCAGGTCGTAGTCGGTACAGACAGCCATACCACCAGTCACGGTGCGCTGGGCGCCTTCTCGTTCGGCATTGGTGCGACGGAAATGGCTTCTGTCTGGGCTCTGGGGCGAATCCTCAATGTGGAAGTTCCCGGAACGATCAAAGTGCAGGTAGGCGGAGAGTTCCATCAGTATGTCTTGCCCAAGGATCTTATCCTTTACCTGATCGGTCAGCTCACAGCCCAGGGGGCTAACTTCAAGGTCATCGAGTTTCACGGTCCGGCGATTAAGAAAATGTCTACCTCTGGTCGCCTGACCATCTGCAATATGGCGGTTGAAGCTGGTGCAACCTCCGGGATCGTCCCGGCGGATGCAGAGACAGCCAGATATTTGCATGAAGAAGCAGGAGTGAAAGACCCATTCGAAATCGTGGGCCCGGACGAAGATGCTGTTTATGATCGAGTGCTTGCAATCGACGTTTCAGACCTGGCTCCACAGCTGGCGTGTCCCCACACGGTTGACAATGTAAAGCCCATCCAGGAAGTTGTCGGAAAACAGGTCAACCAGATCGTAATCGGCTCCTGCACTAATGGCCGGCTCGATGACATTCGGATTGCCGCCAAAATCCTGGAAGGGAAAAAAGTGGCACGCAATATCCGCATGCTGGTCTTCCCGGCCTCGGCTCGCATCTATCGACAGGCCCTCAAGGATGGAACCCTTGCAACTCTTATGAATGCCGGAGCAGTGGTGATGAATTCGGGCTGCGGTCCTTGCCTGGGTGTGCACCAGGGAGCCCTGGCAGATGGCGACGTCGCCCTTGCCACCACCAATCGAAATTTCAAGGGTCGTATGGGCAATCCATCTGCCGAAGTCTACCTTTGCTCTCCGGCCGTTGCCGCCGCCAGCGCGCTGACCGGTGAAATCACCGATCCTCGGAAAGGAGCTTGAAAATGTCCAAGGTGGTTCTCAAACTGGCCGACGATGTCTCGACCGATATCATATACCCCGGGCGTTTCATGGCAACTGTTTTGCCATCCGAAACACCCCAGTATGCATTTGCGGATCTGGTCGATTTTAATTCGCGGATGAAGAAAAAGGAATTCCAGCCGAACAGTGTGATTTTGGCCGGAAGAAATTTCGGGTGTGGCTCCTCGCGCGAGCAAGCCGCCTCCTGCCTGAAAGGCTCTGATTTCATCGTCATAGCCAGGGATTTCGCCCGCATCTTTTTGCAGAATTCGATCAACCTGGGGTTGAATACCATCATTTGCCCGGATATTGAGGCAGATGAGGGCGATGACCTTAAAGTTTCCTCTACAATGGTGGTTAACCAGACAAGTGGGAAAAGTTTCGAGATCGTACCCTTACCTCGCGCGCGCCAGGCAATTATCGACGCAGGCGGATTAATCCCTTACACCCGTCAGAGACTATTGCGCGTTTAAAAATGATCCCTTGTTGAAGGCTTTTCTCAAAGATCATTAATGCTGAATATCCACGGATCAAGAACCTTCCCAGACATGTTGGTGTTCTTAAATAATGATTACCCACTTGACTAATTTAATAAAAACGGGTAAAGTCTATATTGAAGTTGGTCTACTAACAAAAAAGAGTTTCACGAAAAAAGGTGATTTCGAGAGTACTGAAGCCTGCATGTTGATATCTCGGAGATCCAAAATGTTGAATTCTTTTAGTGTTTAGTAGGCTCTTTTTTTTTGGATGTGAACTGCTTATAGATATGCAGGCCGGAGAAAAGTATCGTTTGATCTTTTACATGTAGAGCATAAATTGTTCTTCGCATCAGGATTTGTGGGGGTGGGCGAAGATAATTTTTCAACTCGATCAATAAGGATGAGAGAATAAAGGAGGTGGTGCTAGACACACATAGGCATTGTCAGCCGCGCCGGCAAAACCCGGAAAACGGGTTCCTAATTTACCATTCTTCATCGGAGGAGAAAGTATATGATTAAACGATTGTCAATAGTAATTTCAATAGTTGCCATCCTGGGTATGGTCTTGGCAGCCTGCGGTACAGCCGCACCGGCATATACCTGCACCGATTCGATCGGTTGTGTCAAGATCGCCCCCACAGATCCTATCCATATCGCTTATTTGTTGGCCATTTCGGGCGCGAACGCAGCCCTGGGCACCGACTCACGCAACGGCGCGGAGATTGCCATCGATGATGCTGGCGGCAAGCTCCTGAATCACACCATCAAGTTCGATGGCCAGGATGATGGCTGCAGCGCGGATGGCGGTCAATCCGGCGGAACCAAGCTGGCCTCCGACCCAACCATCATCTTTGTTCTCGGCACTTCCTGCTCGAGCGCAGCCCGCTCCGCCGAACCCTTGCTCTCCAAGGCCGGCTTCGTTACGATCTCGTCTTCCAATACCGCGCCAGACCTGACCGATCCGACCAACGCGAACCACTATCCTGGCTTCTTCCGCACCGCCCATAACGACAAGGTACAGGGCGCGGCCGTAGCTGACTACGTATACAACACCCTGAAATTAACGAAAGCTGCCACCATCCATGACGGCAGCCTGTACGCCAGCTCGCTGGTCGGGGTATTCCAGCAGGACTTCAAGCAGTACGGCGGCACGATCACTACAGCGACTTCGGTCAATGTCGGACAGACTGATATGAGCTCGGTCCTGGCCGCTGTAGCCACCGGGAGTCCGCAGGTGATCTACTTCCCGATCTTCCTACCCGAAGGTGCCTTCCTTATTGACCAGGCCAAAACCACCACCGGCCTGGAGAACGTTCAACTGATGGGCTCTGATGGCCTGTACTCGCCGGATGTAATGAAAACCGCCGGTGCAGCAGTTGAGGGATTCGAGGTTTCGAGCCCTCTGGTACAGGGCCCTGCTTATGACGCCTTCGTTGTGAAGTATAAGGCCAAGTTCGGGGAGTTGCCGATCAACATTTTCCACGCGCACGCCTACGACGCCATGAACATCATGTTCGCCGCCATCACGAAGGTCGCCGTTCAGCAACCGGATGGGACCATCTACATTCCTCGCCAGGCCCTGCGCGATGCTGTGGCCGCCACCAAGGATTTTGTGGGTCTGACTGGTGTCCTGACCTGCAACCCCGATGGCGACTGTGCCAACCCGATCATCGGTGTTTACAAGTATCATGCTGGTCAGTATCCGCCTGAGCTGATCTGGCCGACAAAATACCTCCCTACTCCAACACCGTAAACAATTAGTAATTACACGCAGAGGGGCGAGCATAAGCTCGCCCCTCTTTAATAAATATTCCCATTCGAGAATAGGAGTATCCGATGCTTCGAACTTGGCGTCAGCGGTATACACTTACCGATCTCTTTATATGGGTGATCGGTCTGGTTATTGCAGGCGCGGTTGTCTGGGGGACCATCAGCACCCTGCGGCTGCACCTTTACACATCCATTGATTGGATCGACCTCACCATCCGGGGATTGGCACTTGGTGGGGTTTATGCCCTCATCGCCATGGGCTATACCATGGTGTATGGTATTTTGAAAATGATCAACTTTGCCCACAGCGAAGTGTTCATGAGTGGTCCATTTGTTGCATGTTTTGTTGCCCTTGGCCTGGCCAGTACTGGCTTTTTGAATAAACAACCCGTGATTGGCCTTGCATTCATTCTTATTATTGCGATGGCTGTATCCGGAGGAGTCGCCCTGTTGCTGGAAAGAATATGTTACCGGCCCTTGCGAAATGCCCCTCGCCTGGTTCCGCTGATAACCGCCATCGGGGCTTCTTTTTTCCTCCAGTATACATTCCGGGGTCTATTTGGTTCCGGTTCCTATGGTTATCCAGCCATAAATATCCTTCAGAAATCCTTTACTATACGTGGAGTTCAAGTTTTTAACACCCAGGTCGTGGTGATTGCCGGCTCGGTGCTCATGATGTTCATCCTGTTTGGGATCGTGCAGTGGACGAAGATCGGGAAAGCCATGCGCGCCGTTTCGGAAGACAAGGAAGCTGCCGAATTGATGGGGATTGATGTTGACAAGATGATTGTGTTTACCTTCGGATTGGGAGGCGCCTCGGCAGGAGCGGCGGGTGTACTCTATACCTTATTATTCCCGGTGGTCAACTTCTACATGGGATTCACGCCCGGGATCAAAGCCTTCACCGCCGCGGTGCTCGGAGGCATTGGAAACGTGCCTGGAGCCTTCCTGGGAGCCATCATCCTCGGTTTGCTTGAATCGGTCGGGCCTAATCTGTTTTTGACCGGACTGGGCATCCCCTCGCCATCCCAGTTGAAAGATGCCATCGCTTTTATCGTCCTGGTGCTCATCCTGATCTTCCGCCCATCAGGTATTCTGGGCGAACGGATATCGAAGGATAAGGCCTGAGGAGGATGATATGAAAATCGAATCATCACTTTGGAAAAAAGTACTTCAAAACGGCCTGCTCGGTGGACTCATTTCCCTGCTCCTGGGCCTGGTCGGGATGGTTGTGGCTTTTGGGACGACCTATTTGGTCGGGGGAATGGTTTCGATGGGTCAGATCCTACTACTGGCTCCGTTTTTATTGGAAGCCTTCTCCTCGATCAAGCATATACCCTCGAAAAATCCTCGGGCCATCCTGGCAGTCGGAGGCCTGACCGGCCTCCTGGGAGGTGCGGTCCTTGCAGTATATCTTGTTGTCGGACAGTTAGTTCCCTTCCGCTCGATTCTGATCAACTCCTCCCCTGACCTTTACACTTTGTGGACCTTCGGTCTCCCGTTCCTGCCCGGAGTGTTGGCTCTGCTTGCACTTGCATTGGTTGCAGGATTGATCGCGGCGGGTTTTTCCATGCTACCGGCCCGCATCCGGGGCGCATTGAGTTGGGGGCTCCTGATCGTCCTCATCCTCGGCTTGTTCCGGGACCTGATCCTCACAGTCATTGGGCTGTGGGGTTTTGTGCAATTTGCTTTTCTGTGGATGTTTGCTGATGTCGGGATGACGATCCCTGGAGCCTTGGTTGTATTCCTGGTTGTGGGCGGCCTTGTCTACTGGCGTTCGGACACCGTTCGGAAAGCATCCGTTTCTAAAAGAAATCCCAGGCAGCAGCGTATCATTCGATGGGTGACTCTGGGGGTGCTGGCGGTCATTGTCTTGTTATTGCCTAAAATCCTGGGAATGTATTTTAGCGAAATTCTGGATGACGTGGGCATTTATATCTTGATGGGACTCGGGTTGAATATCGTGGTCGGGTTCGCCGGGTTGCTGGACCTGGGCTATGTCGCTTTTTATGCCATAGGAGCCTATGCCCTGGGGGTGTTGACGACCTCCGAAGCGGTGGGACTGCTCCATCTCACTTTCTGGGCTGCCCTGCCAGTTGCTTTGGTCGTAGCGGTCTTTGCAGGCGTGGTGCTGGGCCTGCCGATTCTAAGATTGCGCGGCGACTACCTGGCAATCGTGACGCTAGGTTTTGGAGAGATCATCCGCATCCTGGTATTATCCGACTGGTTCAAGCCTCTCCTGGGCGGATCGGAGGGTATTCAACGGATTGGCCAGCCGACCATCGGGACTTATGTCTTTGCGAACCAACAACAACTTTTTTATGTGATTATCGCCGGGATCATCGTGGCAGGTTTTATTGCCACCCGGCTGAAAGATTCCCACCTTGGCCGTTCCTGGATGGCCTTGCGTGAGGATGAGGATGTTGCCGAAGCCATGGGGATCAATAAGGTTGCCACCAAGCTGCTCGCTTTTGGAACCGGGGCGCTTTTTTCTGGCCTGGGCGGGGCTTTATTCGCAACCAAGGTTGGCTCGGTCTATCCGCAAAGCTTCAGCTTTATTGTTTCGATCAATATTCTCTCCTTGATCATCATCGGCGGGTTGGGCAGCATCCCGGGTGTCTTCGTGGGCGGCCTGGTCCTGGTGGGGTTACCTTTACTGCTGGCGCAATTTGCAGATTTCGTCTATCTCATCTATGGCGCTTCCCTGATCTTCATGATGCTGAGTCGACCGGAAGGATTGTTGCCTGAAGCGCGCCGACGCCTGGAATTACGTGAAGGAGAGTCGGGGCCGAGTCCCCAGGAAAACCAAAAACCGGCCGTAACGGATGCTGGGCGTTAGGTGGAGGCTGAGATGGCGATACTCGTTTCGGACAAGGTAACCAAACGTTTCGGCGGCCTGGAAGCTGTAAGCAAGATCGATCTGGAACTAAAAGAACACGCTATATACAGTATCATTGGCCCCAATGGCGCCGGCAAGACCACTTTCTTCAACTGCGTCACCGGTTTTTATACCCCGGAGGAAGGCAAGATCGTTTTCAAAGGCAGGAACATCACCGGCCTTTCCCCGGACCGGGTGACCCGTTTGGGGATTTCGCGCACCTACCAGAATATCCGCCTATTTAAAAACATGACCGCAGTGGAAAATATTCTGGTTGGGATGCAGCCTCACTTGAAGTCGGGTCTGCTGGGAGGCATTTTCCGTGACCCTCGCACAAACCGCGAGGAAAAGGAAGCCGTTGAAGAAGCCATCCGGCTGCTTGCTTTCATCAACCTGAAAGGCAAGGGCGATCTGCTTGCCAAGAACCTGCCTTATGGTGAACAGCGCCGCCTGGAGATTGGCAGGGCGCTCGCCAGTAAGCCGGCCCTGCTGCTCCTTGATGAACCGACCGCCGGTATGAACCCCCGGGAAACTCAGGATATGGTTGCCTTTATCCGCCGCTTGAGGGATGAATTGGGCGTCACCATCCTGCTGATCGAGCACCAGATGCGGGTTGTGATGAGCATTTCCGAGCAGATCAGTGTTCTGGATTTTGGCGTGAAGATCGCCGAGGGTACTCCGCTGGAAATCCAGAAGAATCCCCACGTCGTTGAAGCATATCTGGGCCGCGGCGCGGCGAGCGGTCTCGGTCAGGCCAAACCGGCAGACTGAGGCGGAGGATCATTATGCCTATCTTGGAAGTTGAGAATATTCACTCGTATTACGGTAACATCCATGCTCTCAAGGGGATTTCCCTGACCGTCGAGAAAGGGGAGATCGTGACATTGATAGGCGCCAATGGTGCCGGTAAATCCACCACCTTGCGCACCATCAGCGGTCTGCTCAAACCACGCGAGGGACACGTCCGCTTTGACGGGGAAGACCTGGCTCCTTATAAACCGCATGACCTGATCTTCAAGGGGATGTCGATGGTGCCCGAGGGAAGACGGATCTTCGCCCGGCTGACAGTTTCGGAAAACCTCGAAATGGGCGCTTACACCCGCAAACGTGGTCCTGATTTGGCGAACGATTTGGAACGCGTCTTCACACTTTTCCCCCGCCTGAAGGAACGTCGGAAGCAAGTGGGTGGAACCCTCTCCGGCGGAGAGCAACAAATGCTCGCCACCGGACGCGCATTGATGGCTCACCCACGCCTGTTGTTGATGGATGAACCTTCCATGGGCTTGGCACCGGTACTGGTGGAAAGTATTTTTGATACCATCATTCAGATTAACAAAGAGGGAACAACCATTTTGCTAGTCGAGCAGAATGCTCTTATGGCGTTGAGCGTTGCCAGCCGCGGCTATGTTCTTGAGACCGGAGAAATAGTAATCCAGGATACTGCAGAGAAACTCAAGGACAACAAAATCATCCAAAAATCTTATTTGGGCATGGAATAGCCAAATAAGATCATTAGGAAGGATCTTGCAATCAATTTTGTTAGGATGAAATGCCAGGCTCTCTGCGCTGGTGGCGCAGAGAGCCTGTGGATGGTTATAATTTTACTTTATCCAAGCATAAACAATATAGACAATAATCGAAGAGAAAGGATTACCAATGGCTGAACATCAACTGCTTTACCTTTCACGCGCCGATGTTGAAAAAGTTGCGCTCGACATGCCAACCATTCTGAAACTTCTCGAAGAGGCCTTCAAGGAAAAAGGCCATGGGAAGGTCGAAATGCCACCCAAGCCCGGCATCCATACCATGCCGGATGCCTTTATCCATGCCATGCCCGCCTTTATTCCCTCCTTGCATTCGGCCGGGATCAAATGGGTGAGCGGCTATCCAGAGAATTTCAAGCGCGGGCTGCCTTACATTACCGGTTTGCTCATCCTGAACGAAGATGAGACTGGTATCCCCTACGCCTTGATGGATTGTACCTGGATCACCGCCTACCGCACCGGGGCGGCGTCTGGCTTGGCTGCCAAGTATCTGGCCCGTCCAAACAGCCAGGTGGCTGCCATTCTGGCATGCGGGGTGCAAGGGCGCACCAACCTGGAGGCGCTCGCCTGCCTGTTCCCGCTCAAGCGCGCCTACGCTTACGATATTTTGCCCGAAGCCCAGGCAAAGTTTATTGAAGAAATGCGCTCGAAATTCAAATTTGAGATCATCCCGGCCAAAGGGCCGAAAGAGGCCGTCCAGGAAAGCGATCTCGTGGTGACCTCCGGCCCGATCCTCAAACATCCCACCCCCATCATCGAGGAGGACTGGCTGAAACCAGGAGGGTTTGGCTCGGCTGTTGACTTCGACTCCTATTGGACCGGCCCGGCCATGGCACAAATGGACCGTATCAGCACAGACGATCACACCCAGTTCCAGTACTACCGCGAGAGCGGCTACTTCCAGCAAACCCCCAATCCATATGCTGACCTGGGAGAACTTGCAACCGGCCAGAAACCGGGCCGGGGTTCGGATAAAGAACGGAATCTGGCGATCAACCTGGGACTGGCCATGGACGACATGGCCATCGCACCGGAAATCTATCGGCGGGCACGCGAAAAAGGGGTTGGCACTTGGTTGCCGCTTTAACGGACTGCTAATCATGGTTCCGAAAACAGCTGATGTTGTAATTATCGGTGGTGGCGTAATGGGCGCGAGCACTGCGTACCATCTTGCCTTGCGTGGCCAAAAGAACATTCTGCTTTTGGAAAAGGATGAATTCTTTGGACAGGAGGCAACCGGCCGGTGTGCGGGTGGTGTTCGATACCAATTCTCAACGGAAATCAATGTCCGTCTTTCCATGCTGAGTCTGCCTATGCTCGAGCGTTTCAAGGAAGAGACCGGCCAGGAAATTAATTTCCGCAAGTGCGGTTACCTATTCGTACTAACCCAGCCCGAAGATGTTAAAACTTTTCGACACAGCCTGGAGCTCCAACAGGGCCTCGGGGTTCATACAGAATGGTTGTCGGCAGACGAAGTTCGCCGGCGCCTGCCTTTGATGCGTTTTGAGGATGCCCTGGCAGGCTCTTTCAATCCACAGGACGGCCTGGTTGACCCCAATAGTGTCGTTATGGGCTATGTAGGCGCGGCACAACGTCTGGGAGTGCAGTGTCTTAACAATGTTGAAGTAACTGGTATCCAGGTTGCAGCCGGCAGGGTCATTGGTGTGGAAACGAACCAGGGGAAGGTTTCTACCCGGGTGGTAGTGAATGCCGCGGGGCCTTGGGCTGGACAGATCAGCCGGTTGGCAGGGGTAGAAGTTCCAATTGTTCCCTTACGCCGCCAGATCATGACCACCACTCCCTTGCTGGAAGTTCCTCAGGATTTCCCGTTTGTTCTGGATTTTGCTCAGTCACTCTACTTTCACCGTGAGGGTGATGGAATATTAACCGGCATGTCCAACAACAACGAAAGAGCCGGATTCGACCAGACCGTTGACGATGACTTCGAAATGGTAAACCTGGAAGCAGCCATTGCACGCATGCCCTGCCTCGAGAAAGCCAGTATGCTCTCCCATTGGGCCGGACTGTATGAAGTAACTCCCGACGCACATCCAATCTATGGAAAAACACCCATCGATGGTTTTTTTATCGTTGCGGGTTTTTCTGGTCACGGTTTCATGCACGGCCCCATCTCGGGAAAATTAATGACTGAATGCATCCTGGACGGGAAGTTTCTGAGCTTGGATGTTTCGATGCTCGATCTGGCCAGGTTTGGCGAGGGCCGGCAAATCCTGGAATATAATGTCGTGTGAATCGTTTGTGATATACTTTTTGAAACCCTTGTTTAAGAAATGGAGGCAGCCATGCTTGTCCAGCAAAAAATGACCCGAAACCTTGTCACCACCACCACCGACATTTCAGTGACAGACGCACTGGAGTTGATGCACGAGAAAAAAGTTTCTCGCTTGCCAGTGCTCGATCCACACGGGAATCTGGTTGGGATAGTCTCGGAGGGGGATCTCTTATACGCAAGCCCTTCACCTGCCACTACCTTAAATGTTTGGGAAATACATTCGCTACTTGCAAAGTTGAAGGTGGATAAAGTGATGACCCGCACTGTCATCACGGTAACCGAAGATACGCCCATTGAAGAAGCTGCCCGCATAATGGTTGAGAAAAAAATCGGCGGCCTGCCCGTTCTGAACGGAAACACAGTGGTCGGCATCATTACAGTAGCTGACATCTTCAAAGTATTCTTTGCACTGTTTGGGGGGCTGCGGCCAGGCGTGCGGGTGTCTGCTTCCATCTCCGGCTCCAAAGGAACTTTTTCCAAGATTAGTGACGCAATTTCCAAAGCTGGTGGGAATATTGTCGGTCTGGGCTTCGATGAAGTCTCCAATTTCCCGAAGGAAGATTGGGAGATGACCATGAAGGTGCAGGATCTACCCCAGGATAAAGTGGTGGAAGTGCTCAAGCCTGTCGTGCGTAAAATATTAGATGTCCGCACGATTTAAACCTGTCCAAACATCAGTCCCCTATAGTTGTTCTGTATGGGTATCTGAATTAAAACATGCCTCCCAAAAATGGACGGAAGGCATGTTTTTTTTGTTAGTTTCGACCTGATTGCCTGGAAGCCTTTACAGCGTTACAATAAAAAGGCCGCTACGCGAAACCGGTAAGGTCGTCTTGAAAATAGGCCCATGCAAGCAATTGGCCGGTCAAGGAAGACATATTAAATAGGAGGCACCATGCTGCGATCATTCTTAATCTATCTATCCAAGGCCGCTTGGGCGCAGCGGCTGGTCACTTCGTGGAAATTTGCCTGGCGGGCTGCCAGCCGGTTTGTAGCTGGCAGCACAGTTCCTGACGCAATCAGGGCGGTGACAGAGTTGAACGCGAAAGGAATCAATGCCACCGTCGATCATCTTGGAGAAGCAACCACTACCCCTGAGGAGGCGGTAAAGGCTACCCATGATATTTTGGACCTGCTTGACCAGATAAACGCCAGCCATATCCGCGCGAATGTTTCGGTCAAGCTCTCCCAGATCGGATTGGCTCTGGACGAAACACTATGTGAGAAAAATCTGGATCAGATTCTCGCCCGTGCGTGCCAGTATCAGAACTTCGTTCGCATTGATATGGAAGATACGCCTTATACTGAGAAAACCATCGGGATGTACAAGCGCATGCGCCAAAAAGGTTGTGAAAACACTGGCCTGGTGATCCAGTCTTATCTCTATCGAACCGAAGAGGATGTGCGCGCCCTGATTGCTGATGGAACGCGCTTCCGGTTGGTCAAGGGGGCTTATAAAGAACCGGCCAACCTTGCATTCCCAAAGAAAGTGGACGTGGATACCAATTTTGATCGCCTAACCAAGATTTTGATCGATAGTGCGCTTGCCAGAGGCTGCCAACCCGTCAGCAGCGACGGGCGCATCCCACCCATACCAGCGATCGGCTCGCATGATGAGAAACGCTTGGTATTTGCCAAAGAGTATGCTGGAAAAGTCGGCTTGCCCAATCAGGCCATCGAATTTCAAATGTTGTACGGGATCCGGCGCGATCTGCAGGATAAATATGTTCAGGCAGGCTACCCTGTGCGAGTGTATGTCCCTTTCGGGACGCAGTGGTATCCGTACTTCATGCGCCGCCTGGCTGAGCGCCCGGCCAATGCGTGGTTCTTCATTTCAAACTTTTTCCGTAAATAGCCCATGCTCACTCTCCCAGAAAAAATCATCTTCGCACTTGCCGCCTTGACCACACTCGTGGCGGTATTCTTTGCAATTCGCCGGTTGGTACGTATCATTTCTGCCGGTCATGGCCGACCGGACTGGCGACTGGCGTGGAAGCGCCTGCTCACCGTCCTCGGTCGCATGGTCACGTTCCAGCCAGTTTTCCGCTTCCGTTTCTGGTCGAGCCTGTTCCATGCTTTTGTCGGATGGGGCTTTGGTTTTTACGTCCTGGTCAACCTGGTTGAGGTGATCCATGGCTACTTGCCAGGTTTCGCCATTCCAGGCGTTCTGGGTGATATTTACCGTTTGCTGGCAGACCTGCTTTCAGTTGCATTGCTGGTGAGTGTGGTGTATTTCGTCTTACGCCGCTTCGTTTTCCGGCCGTCAGCCCTTACGACGCGCCAGACCACACTGCTCAGCCCGAAGGCGCGTTTTGGAATCCAACGCGATTCGGCAATCGTGGCAGCCTTCATTTTCTTCCATGTCGGAGCGCACTTCGTAGGTCAATCGCTCTCCATCGCAGCGGCCGGTAAACCCGACAGCTGGCAGCCCTTCGCATCTATTATGGCCGGCCTGTGGTCTGGGATGAGCCCGCATGCGCTTGTCGTCAGCCAGCATGTCGCCTTCTGGCTGGCCATCGGCTTAATCATGGTCTTCATTCCTTATTTTGCCTACTCCAAGCACGTTCATCTGTTCTTTGCACCACTCAATTTCCTGCTCAAGCCGGAACGTCGCTCGATCGGCGAGTTGGGCTACATCAACCTGGAAGACACATCCATCCAGCAGTTCGGGGCTGCGAAGCTTCACGATCTGGGCTGGGAGCAGTTGATGGACGCCTACGCCTGCATCATGTGCTTTCGCTGCCAGGAGGTCTGTCCGGCCTATGCCACCGGGAAGGTGCTTTCTCCGGCTGCTCTGGAGATCAATAAGCGCTATTTTCTCAACACGGTAAATTCGCTTGATGACTCGCCGGCTCTCACCGAGTTTGCCATCCCGGCAGAGGCCGTCTGGGCTTGCACCTCCTGCGGGGCCTGTGTGGATATCTGCCCGGTGGGCAATGAGCCGATGCGTGATATTCTTGACATCCGCCGCAATCTGGTTCTGATGGAAAATACTTTCCCCAAGCAATTGGAGACTGCCTTCCGCGGCATGGAGCGGGCAGGCAATCCATGGGGTGTTCCGCCAACTGAAAGAATGAAGTGGGCCGAAGGATTGCGTATTCCCACCATCGACCAGAACCCGGAACCGGATGTGCTTTGGTGGGTGGGTTGCGCCCCGGCGACCGATGCACGCGCCCAGAAGACCGCCCGTGCCTTTGCAAATATCTTGAATGCTGCCGGAGTCAATTTCGCCGTACTCGGACAAAACGAGCAGTGCACCGGCGATTCTGCTCGCCGTGCCGGTCGTGAAGACATTTTCTTTGGGCTGGCAACCGCCAATGTGGAACTGCTTAACGAAATTAAACCCCGGCGCATCGTTACGACTTGTCCTCACTGCTTGCACACCCTTAAGAACGAGTACCCGGCTTTCGGTGGGAATTACGAGGTCATTCACCATTCCCAATTAATTAACGAACTGATTGCCAGCGGTAAGTTGCATCTTCAGCCTCAGCCCCAGACTGAAACAAACCACGCCGCTATCTTTACATATCACGATCCTTGCTACTTGGGCCGCCACAATGGAATCTATGCTGACCCGCGCCAGGTCCTTAAAGATGTCACCACAAACCTGATCGAAATGCCAAGACACTCCGACAAGTCCTTTTGTTGTGGAGCTGGGGGCACGCAAATGTGGAAGGAAGAGGAGCACGGCATTGCCCGGGTCAGCGCGGTGCGCGTGACTGAAGCGCGTGCCGCCGGCGCTCAGACAATGGCTGTGGCTTGTCCCTTCTGCATGATCATGCTTACTGATGCTGCCAAAGCAGACGGAGAAATGGTTAAAGTCGTGGACGTGGCGGAGATTATTGCCGAGAGAATTAAATAAAGTTCGACACGTACAAATCGGAATAAAAATATCACCTAAGGCAAGAAATTGCACAAAGTAAAAACCTTTGTATATTTCTTGTCATGAAAAAAGAATAATTTAAACAAACGTCCCGAAGGATGGTAATTGGAATCGCGGTATTTACTCCACCCTTCGGGTTGTTTTTAAGATATTAACCAAACAATGCTATCAACACAATCCCCACAAAGATCACGGCTGCCCCTAGCACACGGATCTTCCCTAATTTCTCGCCCAGGAACTGCCAGCCGGCAAATGCGCCTAACACCACGCTGACCTCCCGGATGGCTTCTGAATAATTAACGGGTGCAATCGAGTAGGCAAAAAGGGCTAACAGGTAAGCAATGACCCCCAGAAAACCCACTAGGATGAGCCGGGCCGGCTGCCAGTGCCTTCCTTCAATTAATCTTTCCCATCCATAATGGCCTACGAGTACGGGTGTGGTCAAAACCGGCACCAGCATGAACATGGTCAGGCCATAGGGCAGGGCCGGACCATGCTTGACTGCAAAACCATCGATCAAAGTGTAAATGGATATGACTAGGGCAATTAACAGCGCGATGGCTATTCCCTTGAATTGCAATTTGCCCTCGTGGGGCTGGAAGAAACTGGGCGAGCCAATGATGATTAATCCACAAATAATGGTTATTATTCCTATAAAGCCTCCAGTGCTCGGTATCTCTCGCAGGAACAAGAAGGACCAAACGACCACCAGAGCAGGAGCAGTTCCGCGGGCTACCGGGTACACCAGCGAAAAATCATGATCGCTATAGGCAAATGAAAGCAGAACGAAATAGATGGCCTCCAGCGTCATGCTGATAAACGCAAATAACCACATGGAACGAGGCGGCAGGCCGGTGAAGAATAGCAGAACCAACGACAGGACCCCACTGATGATCACCTGCCAGCCCATCGCAACATATTTCTCCGGGGATTGTTTAAGGAGAAGATTCCATAGGGCGTGAAGGACGGCAGAAGTGAGCAGCAGTGCGATGGCAAGAATGGGCATGGTGGAATTAAATTTACCACATTAATCTAATTATCCGGTCCCATCAATGCAATTGTTAAGGTTGGGAGTTTGGGTCCCATCAGCATCCAGCGAAGAAGCCATTACGAGCATCTTTTCGTGACACTTGGATGTTTCCAGAAATGGATTTATAAAGGTCTATAAGGTAGTAAAATTCATACATTATAGGTAAAAGACACTTTCAACAAAAATAAATTAGAAAATTCCTTAGTGAATCCTCCCATGCAACCAATTCTCCAACTGCTTTATTGCTCGATTCATGAACAAGCCGAAAAGACGCCGGATGCACTTGCCATTCTGGCACCAGGTAGACTGCCGATATCTTATAGACAGCTATCCGGACAATTGGAATCCGTTGCTCTGCACCTGAACAGGCTGGGTTTCCGAAGAGGCGACCGGGTGGCGGTGGTACTGCCAAACGGTCCGGAAATGGCGACTGCCTACCTTGCCTCTTCTTCTGTCTGCACATGCGCTCCGCTCAATCCTGCTTACCAGGTGGATGAATTTACCTTCAGCATGAAAGATCTCCAAGTGAAAGCGCTGGTAACATCATTTGAAGCCAACCACCCGGCTCGTCAGGTGGCTGCTAATCTGGGCATACCAGTTCTTTATCTAAAGCCGGATGCAAAATACGCCGGGTTGTTCAGTTTTTTCTCCTCCCTACCCGTCGATGATAGCTTTTCTGAACCTGTTCTGGCTAGGATGGAGGATAGTGCCATTGTCCTTCACACCTCTGGTACAACCTCTCGACCTAAAATTGTCCCCCTCACACATCGAAATGTCTTTTATTCTGCACACAATATTGTCGATACCTACTCCCTTATAACCTCCGATTGTTGCTTGAACATGATGCCTCTCTTTCATATTCATGGCTTGATGGGATCACTCACGGCTTCGTTGATGGCCGGGGCCAGCGTCATCTGCGCACCGGGTTTTACACCCAACCAGGTCATGGGTTGGCTGTCTGACCTCGGGCCAACCTGGTATACGGCAGTCCCGACTATCCACCAAGCTATTCTGGATCAAGTTCAACGCCACCCGGGAAAAGTGCAGACGCGATTAAGATTTATCCGTTCCTGTTCATCATCACTTCCACTGCAGGTTGGCCGCAATTTGGAAATCACATTCGCCGTACCGGTTTTGGAAGCCTATGGCATGACAGAAGCTACGCATCAGATGGCCAGTAATCCACTTCCGCCTAAAGTTCACAAATTTGGTTCGGTCGGTTTGCCGACCGGCACCACGAATATCTCCATTCTGGACAAGAAAGGAAATATCCTTCCAAAGAACACTCTTGGCGAAATTTGCATCTGCGGCGAGAATGTCATGCTGGGGTATGAAAATAACCCTGCCGCGAATATTGCATCTTTTACAGGTGGCTGGCTCAGAACTGGGGATCAAGGAGTTATTGATGATGATGGTTATTTGTTCATCCAGGGAAGATTGAAGGAACTTATCAATCGTGGCGGCGAGAAAATATCTCCACGTGAGATCGACGGGGTCTTGCTAACACATCCAGCCGTAAAACAAGCTGTTGCATTTGCTGTCCCTCACCCCACCTTGGGAGAGGATGTCGCAGTTGCAATTGTTTTGCACGAGGGATGTATAGTTTCCACACAGGAGCTTCGGCAATTCGCGGCCTCCTATTTGGTCGATTTTAAAGTGCCACGCCAGATCATTTTCGTTACGGAAATCCCCAAAGGCCCCACTGGCAAAGTTCACCGGATTGGCTTGTCTGAAAAACTCAAGCGCGAGTTGGAGGCATGTAAGAGTGATGAGCCGGATCGGTCATCCGTGCCGCTCACGCCACTCGAAACGGACCTCCTTACCATTTGGCAAAGGGAATTGGAAAGGCAGGATATAGGGATTCAGGATGATTTCCTGGCCATGGGTGGAGACTCGATCAAGGCGGCAAATATTTTAATGGGTGTGGAGGATCGCTTTAACGTCAATCTGTCTTTACGCGATATTTTTCTTACTCCTACCATATCTTCAATGGCAGCTTTGATTTTGAAAAGACAAAGCAAAGATAAATAATCATGCCCGAGACTCCACCAAAGTTTCCTCCTCTATTGCATAAATCACACATTCTAGGACCGCTCTCATATTCGCAGGAGAGCCTGTGGTTTCTCTACCAACTTGATCCTACTAACCTCGCCTATAACCTAACCTATCTGTTCCGGCTTTCAGGTGGAGTTAACCGGGTTATCTTGGAGCAGGTTTTGAATGAGCTTGTTCGCCGCCATGAAAATCTGCGCACCTTTTATCCAAACCATGCAGGACAACCATTGCAGGTTGTTCGTCCCTTTGAGCCGTTCCCGCTTCCTGAGGTGGATTTTTCCTCGCTTCCTCAAGAGGAACGGGAATTGGCAATCTCAAAATATGCTTTGAAGCAGGGGAAAGTCCCATTCAACATTCATGGGGACCCAATGACACGTTTTGCCTTGCTGCATGCCTCTTCTCAGGAAGAATACCTGTTTTTTGCTACTCACCATATTGGTTTTGACGGTTGGTCACAGCAGATTCTGATCAGCGAGCTGCTGCAGTTATATGGTGATTTCCAGTCCGCGCGGCCTTCAGGAATACCGGATTTGCCATTCCAATACCTGGATTATGCACTCTGGCAGCGGGCTTGGTTGAGCGGTGATAATCTCAATATCTTCACAGACCATTGGAAGAAAATTCTATCCGTAGATTTCCCAATTCTGGATCTTCCGACCGATCATCCCCGTCCGGTCATGCAAACATATCGGGGTGCCAAATATTCTTTTTCGCTTTCGCCCTCCATCTCCACCCTGATAAAGTCATTTTGCAAAAAAGAACATATAACCCCCTTCCACCTTTTTCTGGCAGCTTATGCGGTCTTGTTGATGCGCTACACTGGCCAGGAAGACATCATCACAGGTTGTCCATTCTCTAATCGTCCTCTTCCCGAACTGGATGGAATTATTGGAGCGTTCATCAATACTCTACCAATCCGCTTGAACTTGAGCGGCAATCCGAATGTGCGCTGTTTGCTCAAACAAGTCCGGGAGGTAATGGGGGATGCCCTTGTCTGGCAAGCCGCGCCTTTTGAAACTCTGGTGTCTGAAATCTCACCGCAGCGTGACCTGGGCCGTACGCCTGTCTTTCAGGTCTTGATCAATATGCGTAACATGCCGCGACGGCCAAGTGCCATCGAAGGTTTAAGAGTGGAAAGTGTTTTGAGCGAGGAAGACACGGCGGCTTTTGACCTTTCCTTGGAACTCAATGAAGAAGGCAATTGTTTCAAATTGGCTATGCGCTACAATGCCAGTCTCTTCGAACAAACCACCATTTTGCACATCGTCTCCCATTTCCAGAATATCCTATCTCAAATGCTCAACGGACCGGAATCTTTTCTTTCAGATTTGGAGATGCTGGCATCTTCCGAACGCCAACGGATCGTGCAAGATTGGAATGCCGCCTCTTCTGAATTACCGCAACCCTGCCTGCACGAAATGGTCTCCGCACAGGCTGTAAAGAATCCGGATGTACCTGCGATTATCTGCAACGGCAGGCAGCTAGCTTATTCTGCTCTTGAAAAGAGAGCCAACCAGCTCTCTGCTTATTTGCTTGCGAGCGGGTGTGGGGCCGGAACACTTGTTGGGATTTTTTTGCCACGTTCAGAAGAACTGCTCATCAGCCAATTGGCCATCCTTAAATCGGGTGGTGCTTATATTCCTTTGGATCTCACCTATCCAGCTGAGCGTTTGACATATATCTTGCAGGATGCAAAACCCGCCATAGTTATCACGCAATCAACACTGGCTGCCCAACTTCCGGATCAATGCCACAAGATTTGCATGGATTCCGAAATGGAGGCAATCAATGCCTTTCCATGCCTGAACCGCGCTGCACCCACTTCTGGGGATGCTATCGTATATGTGACCTATACATCCGGATCCACAGGGTTTCCAAAAGGTGTGGTGATTGGACAGCGGGGAGTCTCGAATTATCTAAACTATCTTGTGTCGACCTTTCGTCTTTACGCCGGTGAACGGGTTATTCAGTTTACTCCCCTCTCTTTCGATGCAGCCTGCCGGGATACCTTGGGGGTTCTTACGTTTGGGGGTACGATTGTACTGTTGGACGACAACCAAATGCGGGACCCGGACTTCATCTCACGCACTATACTAGAAAAAAAAATAAATTGTATCTTGAGCGTTGTCCCAACCATGTTGAGGGCAATATCCCGATCGACAATAGAGCATGCAATCAAAGAACATTGCCTGAGGTTGATTATGTCCAGCGGCGAGGCCTTGCAGATTGTGGACGTCGAATTGGTGAGAAACGCTTTCGGGAAAAATGTACAGATGGTAAATCAATATGGTCCATCCGAGTGTAGCATGATCTCTACCATGTATCGGCTACCGGAATCATTCCCGGGTACGCTCCAGGCTGTTCCGATTGGCAGGCCGATCAATAATGTGCACGTGTATATCTTGGATCAAAATCGCCACCCGGTCCCGGCGGGGGTAATGGGTGAGTTGTATATTGGCGGGATGGCAGTCGGGCATGGCTATCTGAACCTGCCAGACCTTACTGCAGAGCGCTTCCTCCCCGATCCATTCCTTCCCAAAGGGCAGATGTACCGTACCGGTGATTTGGCCAGGTATGCAAAAGATGGGACCCTTTTCTTTTTGGGCCGCATGGACCAACAGGTTAAAATTCGAGGCTACCGGGTCGAGTTGGAGGAGATTGAGGCAATCGCACGTGAATGTCCGGGAATCCTGGATGCCGCAGTTGTTTTTTGGCCGGACAAGCCCCTGGAACTGCTGGCTTTATATGTGACCTTGGCTGAGAGGGGAGCAGAAACAGCTAAGGAGACGTTGTCCCGCTATCTGGAGAGTCGCTTGCCGTTCTACATGTTGCCTTCTTCCATCATGGCGTTGGGCGAGATGCCACTCACTCCCAGCCGCAAGATTAACCGGCGTGCCTTGCCTCGTCCAGAGGCCGGAAGGACAATCGATCGGTATCTTGCTCCCAGGAATGATGTGGAAATGCGTCTCGTCTCCATCTGGAAGGAAGTGTTGGGAATCGAGCAGGTTGGGGTTAGGAACAATTTCTTTGAACTTGGCGGACATTCCTTGTTGGCTGTGCGCTTGCTTGCACGAGTTCAGGAGGAATTTTGCCAATCCCTGCCATTGCTGTTGTTGTTCAAAGACGGAACTGTGGAAGTCATGGCCAGGGCGCTTACCAATAACAAAGAAGATTCCCTTCAAACGACCCAGGATGTGGAAAATGACTGAGACAATTCCTTCTGCCCCTCCCATCCAGCCATGCCATCTGAAAAATACCAACCTTTCGTTCTCCCAGGAGAGTTTATGGTTCCTGCAACAACTTGACCCGGAGAATACCGCCTACAACTCGAATCTTATTCTTAAGTTTACTGGAAAAATCGACCCGCCATCCCTCGAGCAGGCTCTCAACGAACTCGTTCGCCGTCACGAGCCGTTTCGGACAACCTATCCGAACAAGGCAGGAAAACCGATTCAAGTCATCCATTCTTTTGAGCCGTTTTCTTTGCCTGATTTGGATTTCTCCGGACTACCCGAGGACGAACAAGCACAAGCAGTCCAAAAATATTTTTCTATACAGGGTAATCAGCCGTTTGACCTTCAGGAAGGGCCGTTGGTACGTTTTGCCCTCCTTCATCTTGAAAAAGACGAGAACTACCTGTTTTTCAGTACTCATCATATAAGCACTGACGCCTTGTCACGGCAAATAGTTATCAGCGAATTAATGCAACTCTATGAAGCCTTCCGGTCCGGGAGTGTTCCGCTCCTGCCTTATCTGCCAGTCCAATATACCGATTATGCAATCTGGCAAAGAAAATGGATGAGAGGTGAGACGCTTGCTACGTATATTAACCACTGGAAGAATATCCTTTCAGGTGACTTGCCCATACTTGAAATACCCACGGACCGACCACGTCCAGCATTGCAATCCTTTCGTGGCGCGGCATATCGTTTTCAAATACCCCAGGTTCTTTCCTCCCAAATGACAGATTTTTGCAAGAGGGAGCACCTGACCCTCTTTCAACTTCTCCTGGCTGCCTATGCACTCCTGCTGAAGCGGTATACAGGGTTGGAAGATATTATAATCGGCTGTCCTTTTGCGAATCGTTCCCGCCCTGAACTGAACGGGTTGGTGGGGCTGTTTGTCAACACCCTGCCGATCCGCATGGACTTGAGGGGTAATCCGAGTGTACGCACTTTCCTCAAAGAAGTTCGCGAGGTAATGTTGGACGCCTTTTCATGGCAGGCGGCTCCTTTCGAAGCGTTGGTTTCTGAAATTTCACCCCAGCGCGACTTGAGTCATACACCAGTCTTTCAGGTTTTGATCACCCTGAGGAATGTCCCAAAGCACCAAACGTCCATAGAAGGATTGAAAGTGGAAAGCATCCTACAGGAGAAAGTTCCTAGTCAATTTGACATCTCCTTGGAATTCGATGTCGGTGAGGATGGACAGCTGGAAGGTTCTTTTAATTACAATGTCGATCTTTATGATGCAAATACCATCATGCTCATGAATTCGCATTACCATAACCTGCTCATGCAACTGCTGACGAATTCCGATTGCCTGATCGCAGATCTGGAAATGCTTTCACCGTCCGAAAGGCAACGGACTGTAATTGATTGGAATGATACCTATGCAGATTATCCCCGCGAAAAAAGTGTTCATCAGTTAATCGAAGAGCAGGTGGAAAGAACTCCCGACTTTCCGGCGGTATTATTCGGGGATCAAAAATTGACCTATCGGGAGGTGAACGAACGCGCCAACCGGATTGCCCATTTTTTGCGAAAAATGGGCGCAGGGCCGGAAAAACCTGTCGGGCTGTATCTCGAACGCTCTGCTGAGATGGTCGTGGCCATGCTGGGAATTCTCAAGTCAGGCAGCCCTTTCGTGCCGTTGGATGGAATCTATCCGGTGGAACGCCGAGCCGGGATCATCCACGACTCGGGATTGAAGATTCTCGTCACACAAGCTGCACTGGCGACTGATGAGTTTAAAAGTGGTTTGACTTTGCTTCTTCTGGATGGGCAACTGGATCAATTGGAGGCGGAATCTACCCAAAATCCCGTGCCTGTTGTCTTGGCCGAAAACCTGGCGTATATTATGTTTACGTCTGGTTCCACGGGAAATCCAAAAGGAGTGGAAATCAGCCACCGTAGCTTGGTGAATTGCTTGCTGTCGGCCAACAAGATTATAAGCTTATCTGCTGGTAATCTCTCAATCGCAGTATTCTCTCCTGTATTTGATGTATCTGTTTTTGATTTATTGAGCCCGTTGTGTCTGGGCGCGACAGTTCTGGTGGCTTCTGGGGAAGAAATTTATAATGGTGCCCTGCTGGCGAAAAGGATTATGGAACTTCCGCTTACTTGGATGTCTGCATCCCCCGCCACTTGGCAAATGCTTTTGGAAACAGGTTGGCAAGGAAAAGCTGGTTTAAAAATTATAAGCACAGGCGAGTCCCTTCCACCTGGCTTGGCCGACCGATTGACGAAAATGGTTGGGGAAGTTTACAACCTTTACGGTCCAACGGAAGCAACCATCTGGTGCGCGGCCCAGCGCCTGATTCATGGTCAACCTGTCACAATCGGGCGACCGATTGCGAACACTAGCTTGTATATTCTCGACTCTCACCTCCGGCCTGTTCCGGTGGGCGTGACGGGTGAACTCTATATTGGTGGAGCTGGGCTGGCGCGTGGTTATCATAACCTCCCCAAACTTACCACCGAGAAGTTTCTTCCCGACCCATTTCATGACGAACCTGGTGGACGCATTTATCGAACTGGTGATCTGGCGCGTTATCAGCAAAACGGAGAGATCTTTATTCTGGGTCGCAGCGATTCCCAGGTGAAAATTCGTGGCTATCGGATTGAATTGGGCGAGATCGAGGTTACGATCGGGCAATATCCAGGTATTCGTCAATCCCTCGTGATGGTTCGAGAAGACCTACCCGGCGATAAACGTCTGGTTGCTTACCTGCTTCTTGCATCAAATGAAACCCTTCATGTGGACAAACTGCGTGGTTTCCTGCGTGAAAAATTGCCTGATTACATGGTTCCGTCCACCTTCGTGCAGATCGACGCATTCCCACTCACTGCAAGCGGGAAGATAGACCGTAAAACGCTCCCCCCGCCGGAAGCGATAGTATCTAATAAATACCTGCCGCCGCAAACCGAACAGGAAATCCAACTGACGAAAGTATGGGAAACGGTTCTTGGCATCTCTCCTATCGGCGTGGAGGATGATTTTTTCGATATTGGCGGGAATTCGCTGATGGCGATCAGATTATGCATGGAGATCGAGAAGAAACTGAATGTGCGATTACCGGTCGCCGAGTTTTTTCGCTCGCTTACCATCCGCCAGGTATCCGCCAAATTGCACACCCTCCCAGGTGGGGTCCCCCTGATTTCCCCGCGACGCGTAGATCGAAGCCAGCCTATCCTGGCTTCCTCCTCCCAGCGGGGATTATGGTTCCAGTACCAATTGGAAGGTCCGAGCAGTACCTATAACATTCCGTTTGTCTATCATATTCGCGGGAGACTGGCCCTGCCAGCTTTGGAAAAATCCTTCCATTATTTGATTGCACGCCACGATTCATTAAGGCTCAGTTTCAAGGCGGTGGACGGTGAACCTTATCTGGTCATTGCTGAAAACGTGGAATGGGAATTGGAAATTCACCCCTCGAGCGGGGAGAATGTGCAGCGTGAGTTGGTGGAAATTGCCGCCCGGCCGTTTTCCCTGGAAAAGGCGCCGTTGTTCCGTGCCCACCTATGGACGGATTCCAGCGAAAGCCATACCTTGCTTTTGAACTTCCACCATACCATTATGGATGAATGGTCGAAGGATGTCTTCGAACGCGAATTAAAGAATGTATATTCCAAGATTGCCGCAGGAGAGCAGGCCGAACTGCCAGCCTTGGAATTGGATTTCCCCGATTTTGCCGCTTGGGAGCGCAGCGATTTGCCGAGAAGCATGGAATTTAAGCAGGGGTTGGCGTACTGGAAGAAAACCTTGTGCGGTGCGCCCGAACTGCTCGATTTACCCACTGACTATCCCCGGCCAGCTGTACAAACTTATCGCGGTAGTCGCGTCCTGCTGGACCTGGGGCCAAGTCTTGTCGATCTGCTAAATGGCCTTGCTCGAAGTGAAAACGTCACTCTTTTCATGGTCTTTTACGCCGCGTATGCGATTCTGCTTGGGAGGTATTGCCGGCAGGATGACCTGGTCATTGGCGTGCCATTGGCGAATCGGCTGCGCAAGAGTTTGGAGGGTGTGGTGGGGTTCTTTGTTAATACCCTGCCTTTTCGTGTCGATTTGAGCGGTAGCCCTTCCCTGTCCGAAGCGCTCCAGCGTATGCGCCAGGTTGCACTGGATGCCTATGCGCATCAGGATGTGCCTTTTGACAAATTGGTCGAGGAGCTGCACGTTAAGCACGATGCGAAGTATTCCCCGGTCTTTCAAACCCTGTTCGCGCTTGAGCGTATGCCATCACAGAATTTCCAATTAGGGAATTCCACAGTTGTGTCTGAGATTGCTGATATCAATGTCGCAAAATTTGACTTGTCTATGTTCGCACGAACACAAGTGGAAGGTTTGCGCCTGGAATTGGAATACAACGCAGTTCTATTTGAACGTGCTACAGCAGAGCGAATGCTTGTCTACTATAGACGCATTCTCGAATGGATGGTCTCTGCTCCAACCAACGGAATCCATGCTTTCGATTTGATCGCTCCCGATGAAAGGCATCGGATTTTGGAGGATTGGTCAGGAACCACGGTAAAGTATGAAAGTGAAATTTGCATCCATCAGATGATAGAAACACAGGCCGAACACAATCCGGATGCCCCGGCCATTGCATATGAACGGAGCATCATGACCTATCATGAACTGGACCAGCGAGCCAACCAGTTGGCCCATTATTTACGCTCGCAGGGCGTTGGCCCGGATGTGCTAGTGGGCATTTTCATGGAACGCACGCCGGATTTGATTGTGGCTTTGCTGGGGGTTCTTAAAGCCGGGGGTGCTTACCTGCCCCTTGACGTAAATTTTCCTGTGGAGCGGCTGAAGATTATTTGCCGGGATGCACATCTAAAACTAATCCTCTCCCAATTGTTCATCCACGCGAGCCCGCCCGAGATTGAAAATGTGCCGCTGATCAACCTCGATACAGATTGGGATTCATTAATATCCTCCTATCCCATGGTTAAGCTGAATAATTTATCGAGCCCCACCCACTTGGCATATGTGCTTTTCACTTCCGGGACTACGGGATTCCCCAAAGGTGTTGCCATCCCGCATGGCAGTACGCGTGGAATGGTGGAATGGATCAGGCAAACATTTTCACCACAGGAATTAAGTGGAGTTTTGGCCTCCACATCCATTGGATTTGATATGTCGGGATTTGAGATTTTTGGCAGTTTGGCTTGGGGAGGCTGCCTGATCCTTGTTGAAAATTTGTTTCAGGTTATGACTTATAATGGAGAATACCCCATATCATTAATAAACACCGTCCCATCTGCTATTGCCGAACTGCTTCGCGCGAAAGGAATTCCGCCATCGGTAAGAACTATCGTATTGGCAGGCGAGCCATTGCCAACTCAATTGGTGGATAAGTTGTCCCTGCTCCCGGGAATCCAGCGCATTTTTGACTCATATGGGCCTACCGAAACATCTTATTCCACCCTTGGTTTGCGCAAGGCCGGGAACCGCCCGGTGATTGGAAAACCTCTTCCTGGCTGGAAGGTTTACATTTTGGATGATAATCTCCATCTCATGCCGGCTGGCATTCCTGGAGAGATTTTTATTGGCGGCGTTGGGTTGGCGCGCGGGTATTATGGACACCCTGAATTGACCGAGGAACGCTTCCTCCTGAACCCCTATGGAGAAGAAGCGTCTGAGCGCTTTTATCGCACTGGCGACCTGGCACGCTGGTTGTCAGATGGAAACATCGAATACCTTGGACGCATGGATCACCAGGTAAAAATTCGCGGCTTCCGTGTGGAATTGGGAGAAATTGAAAATGTCCTGAGTGAGCATCCTTTTGTGCGTCAAGCCATCGTGGTATTGCGCGAAGACCAACCGGGAGATAAGCGCCTGGTCGCTTATATCATTCCCAATCTTCCACCGGACAACCTCCCTTCTGTTAACATGTCCGTTGAAATGAAAAAGTTGCGTGATTTCCTGCAGGCAAAATTGCCGAATTACATGGTCCCATCTACCTTCGTTACCCTTGATACCTTCCCGTTGACTACCAACGGGAAAATCAACCGTAAAGCCTTGCCGGCACCACTCATTGGTATAAATGAAAATCTTGCGGTTGTGCCGCCACATAATCAGACAGAACAAATCTTATCACTTGTCTGGATGGATGTATTGAGGATACCGCGCGTTAGTATGGAAGATAATTTTTTTGACCTTGGAGGCAATTCCTTATTGGCAATAAAGGTAATGGCGCGTATCCAGGATGCGCTCGGGATTATTATGCCCATTAAGAGGATTTTTGAATTTCCTCGTTTAGCCCAACTTGCTGAACAGGCCGATCTTGTACTGCATAATCAAAAACGAGGTTCTGGATTGCAAGAAGGATTAAATGACCGGGAGGAATTCATCCTATGATGGTTTCTGAATTCCTTTCCTCTTTGGAACTAAAGGGCATCCTTATTCAGATTGACCGCGACAACTTGAAGATTAGTGCTCCCAAAGGCGTGTTTTCACCAGAAATCCAGGATCTAGTTAATGAAAGAAAAGCAGAGATTATTGCTTTTCTTCGTGAAAAACAGGCTGGCAGTAATGCAAGCTCTCTCCCGCGACATGTGGATCGCAGACAGCCCATTCCGGTTTCCTTTGCCCAGCAGAGCCTTTGGCTCCAGTACCAGATGGAAGGGATGAGCAATACTTACAATTTAACCTTTGTTTACCGTCTGGAAGGCCGGCTTGATATTCCGGCATTGGAGAAGTCTGTCAGATATCTTATCGCACGTCACGACGCCCTGCGAACCAGTTTCAAGCTCATTAATGGAGAGCCTTATCAGACCATTGCAGAAAGCGTAGAATGGAAACTGGAAGTGCACACTTCGGATGGAGAGACAGCTTACATGGAACTGCATGCCTTGGCAAGCCAGCCATTTTCATTGGAGCAGGCTCCACTCATGCGTGTCCATCTGTGGAAATACCCACAAAATGAGTACAAACTTCTTTTCAGTATTCACCACATTATTTTTGATGGTTGGTCGCTGGGTGTGTTCGAACGGGAACTGGCGGAAGTCTATTCCCGGTATGCTGCAGGCCGGCAAGCCAACCTGCCTGCGCTTGAACTGGATTATGCCGATTATGCCGCTTGGCAGCGCGATTGGCTGTGTGGTGATGAATTGCAAAAACAACTGGTTTACTGGCAGGAACACTTGAAGGGCGCACCTGAACTTCTCGATCTGCCCACCGACCATCCGCGCCAGCCTGAGCGAACCTATCACGGACGGTCCATCCACCTCGACCTCGAGCCTGTTTTTGTGAACAGGTTAGAGGAACTTGCTCGTCGTGAGGGCGTGACCCTCTTCATGCTGCTGAACGCCGCTTATGCAATCATTCTGGGACGCTACAGCCAACAGGAAGATGTAGTCATCGGTTTTCCGATGGCAAACCGCCAGCATAAAGAATTCGAAGAAATGCTCGGATTTTTTATCAATATGCTACCACTGCGGGTGGATTTAAGTGGCAACCCGGGATTGCCTGAACTTCTCCAGCGTGTACGTCAGAGTTCCGTGGAAGCCTATGCACACCAGGATGCCCCCTTCGAAAAAATGGTCGAGGGGCTGTTTTCACACCGGGAACCTGGTCGAAATCCTGTTTTTCAGGTTGTTTCGGATTATGTCAATACACCATCGCAGGGCCTTCACCTGGAAGATTGTGACGTTAGGCCTGAATCTCTTGATATTGGTGTGGAGAGATTTGACCTTTCGTTGCTGGTGGAAGATCTGGGAAAAGGGTTACATCTCGAGTTGGGATACAATGTCGATCTGTTTGAACCTGCAATGATTGAGCGTATGCTGGCCCATTTCAAGCTCGTTTTGGAATGGATGGCTTCCGACCCTACAAACGGCATTCGCGAATTTAATCCAATCACAAATGCTGAGCGTCAGCAGATGGTGACCGATTGGAATAATACCGGGGCAGATTTTCCTCAAGGCTGCATACATGATTTGATTACCATTCAGGCTAGGAGCAACCCCGATTGGCTGGCTGTCGTTTGCAATGGAAATTCACTGACATACGGCGACCTTGAAATAAAGGCCAACCAGCTTGCGCATTTCCTCAGGGCAAACGGGGTCGGGGTAGAGTCCCGCGTTGGTATTTATTTGCCGCGTTCCGAAAAAACCATAATTGCGCTACTGGCAGCCCTCAAGGCCGGCGGTGCCTATATTCCTCTTGATCTAACTTTCCCAAAAGAGCGTATCACCTACATGATCAATGATTCCAATCCTGCTGTGATTATCACTTCTTCCAATTTAACCGACAAACTTCCAAATCAAATCAATAAAATATGCCTCGATACCGAAGCGGAATCTATCGCCGCTTGTGAATCAGTGAGTCCCATTAAATTAACCAATAACGAGTCCCTTGCATATGTCATGTATACGTCCGGTTCAACCGGTCGGCCAAAAGGTGCCATGAATACCCACAAAGGCATCGTCAATTATCTGGCACACATGATAAATAAATTTCAATTTGGCCAATCTGACCGTGTCATTCAATTTACACCCATTTCCTTCGACAGTTCTGTTTGGAATATATTGGGTACCTTATCCTATGGGGGTACGCTATTCTTTTTGGATGATAACCAGGTTCGCAATCCGGATTATATTTATTCTGCAATTATCGACCATCAAGCTACTTATATCAATCTTGTCCCGACTATGCTCAGGGCAATTTGCGAGTCTGCTCTGGCCCATGGGCCAAAGGAAAATAGTCTGCGGTTGGTTTCATCCGGCGGAGAGGTTTTGCGGGAAGCGGATGTGGAACTTGCCCATCGGGCCTTCGGGGAATCAGTGAAAGTAAATAATCAATATGGACCAACGGAATGCAGCATTAGCGCTATCCACTATCTGATCCCGGCTGCTCTTCCAAAGGGCTCGTTGGGAGTGCCTATTGGAAAACCGATCAGTAATACACGCGTTTATGTACTCGATAATTATTTGCATTTGGTTCCACCTGGGGTGAAAGGGGAGCTGTTCATTGGAGGAGTTGGGGTCGGGCGAGGCTATTGGAACCGGCCAGACCTGACTGCTGAAAGATTCCTCACAGATCCTTTCTGGCCTGGCGGCCTGATCTACCGTACCGGCGATATCGTTAGGCAACTACCGGAGGGCACCATTTGCTTTCTTGGTAGGTCAGACAATCAGGTGAAAATCCGCAGCTATCGAGTTGAATTGGGCGAGATTGAGGTGGTTGTGAATGAATTCTCCGGTGTTAAGGACTCGGTGGTGGTCTTATCACACCAGGGAGGATCTGACAGACTTGTGGCGTATATCACCGTATCGGAAGGCGAACATGGGCAATTAATCGAAAAATTGCATGCTTATCTGGCGGAACGCCTCCCATTCTATATGCTGCCTTCTTCTATTCTGCAGTTAGAGAAAATGCCGCTGACTTTAAGCGGAAAGGTGGACCGCCAGGCGCTGCCTCTCCCGGAAACAGGTGCATACCCTGTACATCAACTTGCGCCCAGGAATAATACTGAAACCCGGCTGGTTTCAATCTGGAAGGAGGTATTGGGGATTGAGCAGGTTGGAGTGCTTGATAATTTCTTTGAGCTTGGCGGGCATTCTCTTTTGGCGGTGCGCTTGTTCGCAAGTATAAAGGAAGAATTTGGGTTTTCCCTCCCATTACAGATATTATTCAAAGAGGGAACCGTGGAAGCCTTGGCAGATGCTCTCCGCAACTTCGATAATTCATCTTATTTACAAGGAATTACACCAATTCGCTCGGAAGGTTCCAAGACTCCATTGTTCTTTATCTCGCCTCAATTAGTCATGCGAGACCTGGCATTCACTTTGGCTCCCGGGCGGCCAGTTTATGGCTTGGCTTCTGTCGAAAATGGAAAAGAGGTTTATCGAAAATCCGTCCAGGATACAGCAGCAATCTATTACAACAATCTGGTGGATTTTTATCCCCGTGGGCCATACTTACTCATAGGTCACTCTGGCAGAGGGTTATTCACGCTTGAATTGGCTCGTCTACTCCTCCAGCATGGTAAGGAGGTTGCTTTCTTGGGTTTGCTTGATACCTCCCTTCATAGAAATGTACCCCTTTTTGAACGGTTAAAATTTCATACAAAAAATCTCCTCGATAAGAATCTTCCAGAGATTTTGCAATATATTAGAATTACATTCCGTCGTTTCTCCAATCGCTGGTGGATAAGAACTTTAGATCCTTTAACAACCGAGCGTTATCAAAAAGAGGGACGGGTTCAGGTTCAGGAGGTGATGAACCTCCTTATGCGAACGTACGTGCCAAAACCATATACTGGAAAGGTAACATTGTTTTCTATAATCGATAATCCATTGGAAATCCCCGGGAATCCAATGGAACGGTGGGGTAAAACCCTTATCGGCCGACTAGATATAGTGACCGTTCCAGGGGATCACGTATCTATGCTTGAGCGACCTCATGTTGCCATATTGGCTGAGAAAATAGATGCACTGCTCCCACCTGATTGAAAATCGCTGGTGTTTTCTTGTCGATCACTAAGGCATCAGGATTTTCAATCTTCCTGGATGGATGTGGTATTCCAGGTCCTGGATTGCTTCCGAAAAGATCTCTCCATCGACATGCGCCGGAGTGGGGCTGTCAATGTGGATTTTGATCCATGCGGAATTCTCTTCGTGTATATCGTTTGTCTCTACGTAATTTCCCTTGCCCCTTTTCATCGTTTTCGGTAGGACAGCAAACATTTCACGGCGAGTCCGCCGCAGCCCGTGGACAAAGGTTAATTTTCCATCAAAGGGGTCTGCATGCGGAGCCATGTAGAACACCCCCCCGGTGCGGGCCCCGTTCCCAACCGTGACCAGAATTATCGCTCCCTTATACTGCCCGCCTTCCCAAGTGATCTCGGCTGACCAGAGTGGTTTGTCCATTATCCCGGCCACCGCTGCTACCAGATATCGCAGCATACCCTTGATCCAGGTGATTTTCTGTTGCACCAAGGTGATGTAAGGCTCCAGCCCAATGGCAGAATTATTGGCAAAATAAAGCCCATTAACCGAACCAATATCCATCCTGCGGATCTTCCCGGCCGCAATGACCCTGGCGGCGCCCGCCAGATCCTTCGGTAATCCCAGGTTATCAACCAAGTCATTAGCCGAACCGAGCGGAAGGATGCCAAATGGTCCAAGCAGTGCCTGGTCATCTATCGCCGCCCTCGCGAGCCCATTGACCACTTCGCCAATCGTACCATCTCCGCCCGCAGCAATGATGGGTGAAAAGCCCTGCCGGGCAGCCTGTTCAGCCAGTGTAATAGTGTGACGCTGATATTCAGAAATAGCCAGTTCGAAATCCACGCCGGCAGCTTGGAGGGCGGCTTCTGCTTCCGGCCAACGCTTCTTTGCATTCCAGCGATTGGAATACGGGTTGAGAATGATTTTTGCTGTCATGTGTTCCCTATTATCCATTCTTGATCAATTTTCTTTTTCTTTCCAGGCTGTCGCCTGGTCGAGAGCAGATTTTTCTTCAATTGTCAGGTGTACATTAAAAGCACCAAGGTTGTCTTTTAATTGTTCTGGTGAATTCGCTCCAATGATCGGGCTGGTGATGATCGGGTCTGCCAACAGCCAGGCCAGGGAAACTTGGGAAACACTCATTCCTCTCCCCTTGGCTAATTTATCGATCAGTTCCAGGAGGTTCCAGTTATTCTTGGTGAAATAACGTTTTGCCCCGGCGGCGCGTGCGCTGCTCGGAACCAGATTTCGGCGATATTTTCCGGTCAGGAACCCGCTTGCTAGAGGGCTGTAAGGGATTACCCCAATTTGGTATGTTTTACAAACCATCGCCAGTTCGCGCTCGAACTCCTCACGGTGTACCAGGTTGTAATGGGGCTGAAGACTGTCAAAACGGGCCAACCCGTTCCGGTCCGAACTCCATAGCGCCTGCATCAACTCCCATGCCAGGTAGTTTGATGCGCCTATATGACGGACTTTTCCCTGTCTGATCAGGTCATCGAAAGCCCGCAAACTTTCTTCGATGGGAGTTTTCTCATCCGGCCAATGCGCCTGGTAGAGGTCCAGGTAATCTATCTGCAAACGCCGCAGGGAATTTTCCACTGATTCCAGGATGTGTTTTCTGGAGAGACCCTCATTCTCCGGCCCGCCGCCCATATTACCACGCACTTTCGTCGCAATAACCACCTTGTCGCGCGGAATCCGGTACTGTTGCATCCAGCGTCCGATGATTTGCTCCGCCACACCACCCGGGTTACCATTTGCCCAGCGGGAATAAATATCAGCAGTGTCAAAAAAGTTAACCCCCGCATTGTAAGCCGCCGAAAGCACCCGCTGGGCCGTGGTTTCGTCGGTTGTCCAGCCAAATTGCATCGTTCCCAGGCAAAGCATGGAAACTTTCAAGCTGGTTTTACCAAGTGTGCGGAATTCCATAAGTTTCTCTTATCGGAGAACCATGATAATTACTGCCATTGGCTCATTGTCTGGCCGAGAAAGGTTTGTATGATTTTGCGCATCCGCTCTCTATCGGCTTCCATCACAAATGGCTGTTTGATCAGGTTCTCATAAATCTGCGCAGCCTCCTTGGCCTTTCCAAGTTTTGCAAGGTATTGCGCCTTTATTTCCAAGGCCCCGAACCGGCTGTAATTCTGTTCTAGATCAACCCCTTTATCAAACCAGGAGATTGCGTCATCGGTATTCCCCATCCGGTCGTAGACCGTTGCCAGATCGGTGCAGATGATTACCTTATCTAAATCCGAAATATCGCTTAAAAATAACAAATACAGGAAATCCACTGCCTCTTGCAAGTGGGGAGATTGCACCAATTCAGAGGCATGCTGCATCCGATTTGAAAATTCTTTATATTCCATGGATCTCCTGTCGAGCCAGGAATTCGCTCCAATAATTCTTACATTATGTTAATTCTACTCTAATTTCTGTGATATTGCTCCGCGACCGAGTCCGCGCTATAATGATTATCATAAGTAAGGAGAAAATGTATGGCAGAGAAAACTGAAAATACCCATAAACCCTTTGAAGGTAAAATTCCTGAAGAGACCCGTCAGCATTTCCGCGCTGCCCGTGAAGAGTTTCGCAAGAGTATTGAGGGCATGTTGCCACCCGAATTCATGGATCACCGCCGCAACGCTCGCAAAGAAATGTTGATGGCTTGGCGAAGTATGATCGATGCATCGCTGGAACGAATGGAAGAACCCAAAAAGAAAGCCTAGAACAAAAAGCCGCCCCGTTTGAAACGGGGCGGCTTTTTAAATTAAAGTTTGAACTAAGGATGGAAACGCCGTGAAGTACCTCGACTGAAAAAGATGATCCAAATCAAGGTCACCCCTGAACATCCTAGAAGGATTCCGGCAAATGGAATTTTTCCGGCGTTGAAAAGAATTACACTACCGATTAAGAAGGCGGCAAAAACGAGACTGCCCGACAACCGGTTGACGGCTTTTTCCAGGTATGTCAACTGGCGACTGACCGTTGGTACCTGTACCGTTAGATCACCACGTTCGATCTGACTCAACACCCTTCCCATTTTCGATGGGATCGCAATCAGCTCCTTGAGGATATTTCCGGCTTCATCCAGCCAGACGCGCCAGTTGGAGCCGACTTCCTGCGAGACCAGTTTGGTTGCATACGGTCCAAGCTGGTTCCACAAATTGAATTCGCTATCCAGACCGGAACACATCCCCGACAAGATGGCCACCGTCCTTCCCAGTAAAAGCAGGTTTTGCGGTAGTTGGAAAGGCATATTGAACATCAAATCCCGGAATCTGTCCGCAAAGCGAAACATTTCTTCCGGGCTGAGTTGGCGTAACTCGTCCATCGATTTTCCCCAGAACATATCGAACATCGAAGCACTCATCTGTTCAAGCTCTTTCAAATCCGCACTGGGCAGCAACACATGCAAGGTTTGGAAGGAACGGATCAGACGGGCTGCATCTTGCAGGCCTGTGGCGATCAGCGCCTCGCGCAAGCCAGTCCGCAGGGTCTCGGGAACATGCCCAACCATCCCGAAATCCACGAAGGTCAGTTGCCAGGCCGGTTTCACATCCTCGGTTTGACCGGGTATCGGCGTTATGAACAGGTTGCCGGGATGAGGGTCCGCATGGAAGAATCCATCCTCGAAGATTTGCTTGAGATAGGTATCCAGTAACTGGCACGCCACCTCGGCACGGTCAATTCCGGCTGCACTAATGGCCTCATAATCGGTAATCTTGATGGCGAATACATCTTCCAAGGTCAGCACCCTGCGCGAGGTATGAGTCCACACCACCCTTGGCACATGCACACGCGGGACGTCTTTGAAGTTTTCGCCGAATATCTCTGCGTTGCGTCCTTCTGCTAGGTAATCCACCTCCTCATGAATTGAACTGGAAAACTCTTCAATTAATGATGGAACGTCCACCCGTTTGGCTACGGGTGGATATTTCTGTAGCCACCTGCCAACCTGCCGCAGCGCGGACAGATCAACTTCAATCAGCTGTTCAATGAATGGGCGCTGTATCTTGACAACCACATTGCAATAATCTCCACTGGCATCTGTCACACACAGCCGGGCGCGGTGTACCTGACCTAATGAAGCGGCTGCCAGAGGTATTTCCTCAAAAGACTCATATTTTTCATCCAGAGGCGCACCCAGATCTGTTTCAGCCTGTTTGCGGATCTCATCAAATTGCTCTGCCGGCACTTCATCCTGCAACCCGGCCAGCTCTTCGGTTATTTCGGATGGCAGGACATCCAAGCGTGCGGAAAGGAACTGTCCTACCTTGATCATCACCCCTCCCATCCGGATTGCCAGGCTTCGGAACTTTGCCGCGGTTCGCCGGTAACGATTGGAACGGGTCCGCCGGGCCAAAGCGCGCATCCCGATGCGTGGCAAAAGAACTTCCCAGAAGATGAAATTGATCGCCACGCCGGTAAAAAAAGTCATAATACTCCGGTAACGAGCCCGTAATAATGAATTCTTCATCCAGCCTCCATAAAATTAGCCATCTGATTGTATCACCAAGAATAAAAACAACTTTAAAGGTCACATCGCTTGCGCGTCCGGGCTTTTTCCAGTATGCTAGACCCATGAATCGGAGAAAAACGTGAGTAAATTCATTTCCTTTACTGATGATTTCGTCTGGGGCTGCGCATCCTCCGCTTACCAGGTGGAAGGCGCCTGGAACGAAGATGGTAAAGGGCCATCCATCTGGGATACCTTTGTGCACACGCCTGGCAGGATCCCCAACAATGAGACTGGCGACATTACCGTGGACCATTACCACCGCTATAAAGATGATGTAAGGTTAATGAAAGAACTCGGTCTGGCTGCCTATCGTTTCTCAATTTCCTGGGCCCGCATCCTGCCAAATGGCACCGGTGCTGTCAATCAGGCCGGTTTGGATTTCTATGATCGTTTGGTGGATGAACTCCTCGAGAAGAAGATCGAACCCTATGTCTGTCTATTTCACTATGATCTGCCTCAGGCGCTCCAGGATAAAGGTGGCTGGCCCAACCGGGATAGCGCCTATGCCTTTTCCGATTATGCTCATATCATGGCCGAACATCTCAGCGACCGTGTCAAGGTTTGGATGACCCACAACGAACCCTGGGTGGCTGCCATGGCCGGGTACTTTACCGGTGAACATGCCCCGGGATTGAAGGAGCCTGTCACAGGTTTTAAAGCATTGCACCATTTGTTCCTTTCCCATGGACTGGCTGCTGAGGCAATCCGCGCCTCTGCCAAACAACCGGTCAAGGTTGGCATCACATTAAACTTGAATCCTGTTCACCCGGCCTCCGACTCAAAAAAGGATCGCGCTGCCGCTCAACGGATGGATACTGCCCTCAATCGCCTGCAACTCGACCCGTTTCTTAAGGGTACCTCGCCCTTGCAGGAATTCGCGTTGGGAAACATCCTCGGCAAAAACCTTGTCAAACCAGGTGACCTGGAAAAGATCCACACGTTGGATTTGCTCGGCGTAAATTATTACACTCGTACCGTCGCCAAATATGACCCAAAATTCCCGGTGGTCTCCGCTGTACAAACCAAACCGGAAGGCAATGAATATTCCGGAATGTGGGAAATTTACCCGGAAGGCATCTTCGAAATATTAACCCGTATCTGGAAAGATTATTCCCCCCTCGCGCCGGAAAAAGGGGCTGGAATGGGGAAAATGCCTGAAATTATGATTACCGAGAATGGCGTGCCTGTGCCGGATGGCATCGATTTCGATGGTCGCATCCGCGACGAGCGACGGATCCGCTACCTGCGCGATCACCTTTTCCAGGTCCATCGCGCCATGCAAGCCGGCATTCCGGTAAAAGGGTACTTCCATTGGTCATTGATGGATAATTTTGAATGGGCCCTGGGCTACGCTCCGCGTTTCGGTCTGGTTTACGTGGACTATGAGACGCTTAAACGTACTATCAAAGACAGCGGTCGCTGGTTTGCAAGAGTGGTCCACGATAATGGTTTCGAATTCTAGATGACCCCTCATTACCTGATCGGTGTTGCCTGTGGAATAATCGGCGGCCTTTTGAATCAAGGCGGCCAGCTCTTGCAGAAAAAGGTGGTTAATGATATCCGCCACGATGATCCCGGCCAGGGTTTCATGCGCCGGCTGCTGCGCAATCCGCTCTGGGTGTTCGGGTTTGTAGTCGGCCTGGGAGGCGGTACGGCCGGATATATGTTGGCCCAGAGTCTGATAGGCCCAGCCTTAAGTCCGGGACTGATGGCCTCCGGGCTGATCCTGTTATCGATTGGTTCAGTCAGGCTCAACCATGAGGAATTGAACAAATCCGAGATTACCGGGATAATCCTGATGGTTATCGGCATACTCTCTCTCGGCTTGAGCGAGTTGAGTATCAGTGCCACACAGGTTAGAACCATGCTTGCCAACTATTCCGCGCAGATTCGGGTTGTCATTTTTACTGCCAGTTTGTTCTCCTGCTGCTTGCTGAGCCGCATCCTGGCATTACGCATCCAAAACCGCAAAGGATTGTTGATCGTTCTTGGGAACGGCTTTCTGGCCTGTCTATCTGATTTTTGGATCAATCCGTTGCTCGCCCTGATCGTTCTTGTACTGGTAGGAAAGGCGACTAATTTCCAGACTTTCTTTTTTATCATGGCAGCCGTGATCCTGGCCTTCACAGCCAGCGTGATTACCTGGCAGAACCAGATTGCTTTCAAATATGCCCAGGCCAGTAACATTATCCCGGTTGCACAGGTGCCCATTCAGATCTGCCCGGTATTGGTATACTTTTTCATCTTCGCGCTGACTCCTCCCCGAACAATTTCAGTGTTTTTTATTCTAACAGGCACCCTCCTGACGATCATCGCCGGGTTCTTGCTCGGCCAACGCCCGGAAACCTTTCTCGCCCAGAATAAACTTCCCGCACCAGAAATAAATCCTCACTCTCTTCTTTAGGTTGACTATGCGCAACATTCACGTCATTTCACACACACACTGGGATCGCGAATGGTATCGAACATTTCAATCGTTCCGGCTAAAACTCGTCCATCTGGTGGATGAGTTGTTGGACCTGCTCGAAAATGACCCGCACTTCAAATACTTCATGCTCGACGGTCAGACCATTGTATTGGACGACTACTTGGCCATGCGCCCGGAAAAAGAAGCGTTGCTCCGCAAACACATCCAGAAAGGTCGCATTCTCATCGGCCCTTGGCACATCTTGCCGGATATGTACCTGGTCGGTCCAGAATCACATATCCGTAACCTTCTGCAGGGCGACCGGACCGCTCGCCGTTTTGGATCGAAAATGATGGTTGGCTACATCCCCGATCCATTCGGTCATCCCGGTCAGCTCCCGCAGATCTTGCGCGGCTTCGGCATCAAAACTGTCTGTCTGTGGCGCGGGCTGGACGAAGAGCTTGCCGAATTATGGTGGGAATCCCCCGACGGATCGTGTGTGTTAACGTCTTACCTTCGTGACGGTTATGGAAACGGAGCCTCACTCCCTGCCGGCAACCCACCTGCTTTTGCCGAAGCGCTTTCGGCAGCAGCCGATTCCCTGGCTGTCCACTCAGCCATTTCGGATTATCTCATCATGTTTGGCACCGACCATATGGAGCCGCCAGTTAACACTTCCACAGCCATTGCATACGCAAATAAAATTTTGCCAGACACCCGCGTAATCCATTCCACTCTGCCTCGTTTCATCACCGCTCTCCAGGCGGATATTCGAAAGAAGAAACTGGTCCTCCCCACTGTCATTGGTGAGTTACGCGCAAGCAAACGAATGCATCTGCTGCCGGGAGTACTTTCCACCCGCATCTGGATCAAGCAGCGCAATTATGCCAGCGAGAACCTGCTTCTCAAATGGGTCGAACCTTTCACCACCTGGCAGGAACTCGCCACTGGCAGCCAATCATCCATTCTGAATCAAAAATCCGAGATCATCCGTCAGGCCTGGCGCTTGCTCATGGAAAACCATCCGCACGATTCCATCTGCGGCTGTTCCATTGACCAGGTGCACGAAGAAATGAAAGTTCGTTTCGACCAAGTCGACCAGATAGGCGAGGAGCTGACCCGCCAAAGTTTGGAAACCATCGCCGGGACGATTAACACCGCTGACAATTCAAAATCGCCCAATGAAAATCTTAACTTGGCTGTGGTTGTTTTCAACCCGAATTCTGCTGCATTTACAGACATTGCCAGCGCAGCCATTGAACTGCCAGATGGTGTGGACGAATTTGACCTGCTGGATGAGAACGGCATCACCCAACCTTACCAAACGCTTGGCCTCGGCAGTCGCGAGATCATCAACATGACTATGGATTCAAAGGCTCTACAGTCCGCTTTTGCATCGATCAGCGACGGGCGCGCCATCGGAATGGCCATCCAGGATGTCAGAGTAAGCCGGCAGGGCTCCCAGGTGTATATCGACAGCCTCCTGTCTGATGAGGCCGAACCCAACCTGGCTGTCTGGAATGGCGCTCGCAAACAGATCGACGAGTACATTTCCGACTCCGCTATTACCGATTACCATGTACGTGCCCGTTCTGCTTCTGCTATCCAAATCGTTTTCACTGCTCCGCAGGTTCCTGCGCTCGGTTACCGTACCTTCTGGGTACAGGCCCTTCCAGCTATAGAAAAAGTCCCCATCCGGCTTAATCCGCTGGTCAAATTTCTGCTTCCCATGGCACGGCTGCCACTGCTTCAGAAACTGGCCACCCGCAAGCGCTATGCCAGGCCGCCTTACCGGATCGAAAACGAATTTTTTATGGTTGAGCTGCGCAAGGATGCCAGCTTGACATTGCTGGATAAACGCTGCAATCAGGTTTATGAAGGTCTGAATCGCATCCTGGATGGGGGTGATTGCGGCGATGAATACAATTATGGTCCACCTGCAATAGATCGTCTCACCTCACCTTGTTTGAAACGGGTCACCCTGATACGAGGACCTGTGCAGCAATCCCTTGAAGTGGAAATGGAGCTTAAATCTCCCCTCTCTCTTACTCCTGACCGTAAGAGCCGTTCGCAGGAGCAGGTCATCCTTCCCATCACTACCACTATTACCCTGTCCAAAAATGTTCCGCGCGTGGATATACGCACAGCACTGGTAAATAACGCCCGGGATCATCGATTACGCATCCATTTTCCCGCTCCATTCACAACTAATATAGGCAGCCAGGATGGGCATTTCGAAGTAGTCGATCGGCGGGTGGAACTCCCTCCTTTTGATGATACCTGGGTGGAGCAGCCCAGGCCCGAGGTTCCACAGCGCGCCTTTACCGACGTTTCGGACGGCAAAACCGGGTTGATGATTGCGAATCGTGGTCTGCCGGAAGTCGAAGTGCTAAAAAATGCGCAGGGAAATGCCGAAATCGCCCTGACGCTCCTGCGTTGCATCGGCTGGCTTTCCCGGGATGATTTTTCCACCCGCAAAGGCCATGCCGGTCCGTTCATAGAAACACCCGGCGCCCAGCTGCCCGGGCAATGGTTTTTTGATTATTCCATCATTCCCCATTCAGGCGGTTGGAACACCGCTTTCTGGCAGGCTTATGCCTTTAACAATCCTCTCCGGGCAGTATCCACCGGTATGCATGCCGGGAATCTATCCTCCGCCCTTTCCTTCGTGGAAGCTGCACCCGAAACCTTTGTTATTTCGGCAGTAAAACCAACCGAGGTTGGGCACGCCTGGCTGGTGCGCGGTTACAATATCACGGACGATCCGATTAGAGTTACATTAAAACCTTGGAATCCTTTTAAGAAAGTGGCGCTGGTCAACCTGGCAGAGGCAAACCAGTCACCTTTGCAGCCAGACCAGTCCGGTTGTGTGACCTTCCCGGTGCGTGCCCATCAGATTGTCAGCGTGGTGTTCCAGCCATAAAATCGTAGTGACGACTTTAATCGTTCGTCTACAACTATAATGCTGGTTATCAAGGCAAAACGTTTATCTCCGTTTATCTCCGGTTTAATATTGAATTTCCAACCCTTTTATCACATCGGTTTCAGCAATTCGCCCACCCGTTTTCGAAATAAATTCATATCAAATGGCTTGGACCAGATATCATTCGCACCAGCCTTTATCGCCTGTGCCCTCTCCATGTCGGAGCTCATGGCTGTCAGCAGGACAATCGGCATCGTGACATTTAGTGGGGGCTGGCGTAATTTTTTGCATAGCTCATATCCATCCATATCCGGCATCATGACATCCAGGATGGCCAGATCAGGCATTTTATCCACGACCGATTGGATTGCCTCCTGCCCATTTCGGGCTGACGTTACCTGGTAGCCTTCCAATTCGAGGATTTTGGAAATCAACATCAAGTTCATATCATTATCATCGACCACAAGAATGGAATAGGACATATTTTTTACAACCTCGGGCTACCACTAGAATACTCGAACATGGGCTAAATCGTCAAGACCATTACGCCTTTCCAGGCAACCATAACCTAATTGGGTCGGCTATAATAAGCCAATACCGGAGGAGCCATGTCAAACGTTTTTGCATCCCAGCATCCGCTCGTCGCCCATAAATTGTCCCGATTGCGTGACCGCAGCACCGAACCTAAGAAGTTCCGCGAATTGGTTCGCGAAATCGCCGCGCTGCTGGCATACGAAGCCACAGCAGACCTTTTAACCGTTCCAAGGCAGGTTCAGACACCCCTCGCCTCAATGAATGGCGTAGAACTGCAGGAGAAGATCGGTCTCGTTCCGATCCTGCGCGCTGGCCTTGGTATGGTGGAAGGCTTTTGGGAACTAATGCCTACCGCCGAAGTCTGGCACATTGGTTTGTATCGTGATGAGAAAACCCTACAACCGGTCCAATACTATAATAAGCTCCCGGTCGAACCGACTGTCTCCGTATGCCTTATCCTCGATCCCATGCTGGCCACCGGCGGATCCGCGGTCGCCACCACAGCCATCGTCAAGCGCTGGGGCGTACGAAAGATCAAGTTCGTCGGCCTGATTGGCGCACCGGAAGGGATTGCCCTAATGCAGGCAGCCCATCCGGAAGTACCCCTTTACCTGGCCGCGATAGACGACCATTTGAATGAGCGCGGCTATATTCTGCCTGGATTGGGCGATGCGGGTGATCGCCAGTTTGGAACTGGCTGATCATTTTTCGCCCTGGAGCATGAGGAGGAAGCTGAATGGATAACCTATCCCTGTATGACTTCATCCTCCGTGCTATAGCCGCCACCTATGTGGGATCTGGCCAGCCCGCCCCTGCCTGCCGGCCCAATTCGCATGACCTGAAATTTGCGGACGGCGATTGGTTTTATCTCGACAGTTACTTTGGCGGTCGGGATTTCATTGGTGAGGAAGTCGTCTATTTAAATGGAAAACCCGTCTGGGCCATGAACTATTATGGGCACATCTTGCGCTCTGACCTGATTACCCCCGCCCAGGCTGGTCAGGTCATCCAGGCCAGCCTCTCGAAAATGTATTCCGAAGGCCGTTTCCTGGGTGGCTTCGAATACCGTCATGAAGGCTTCAGTTACTCTGATACCAGCAAAGGCAGTGTCACTTCCTTCCGCGGCCGCGAATATATTTCCTGCCGTGACGAAACTGCCTATGAATTATTCTATCATGGTGGTCTGATTCTGGATGAATAATAACCTGTTTCTTTCCCGTTACTTCTTACGTTTTTTGAATTACCTTTTACTACTCATTCCTCCCCTGTCAATAGTTTGATCCGCTCCCACGGCTTCAGACTGGCATCGTCTGCAAGCACGCTCTTCAATTCATACATCTCATCTCGCAGCGCCGCTGCCCGCTCGAACTCCAGGTTCTTGGCAGCTTCCTTCATCTGCTTTTCCATCTCCGCGATCACCTTTTGCAATTCGTAGCGTGAAGTGGCCTCGGCTCGCTTGCTCTTTGGTTTGTATTCGCCGCGCATTTCAGCCACTGCTTTGGGTGTCAGTTGGTCGGTCATATCTCGGATGGCCTTATGGATACTGACCGGTGTAATGCCGTGATCCTGGTTGAAGCGTACCTGTTTGGCTCTCCGGCGGCTGGTCTCGTCAATCGCACGCTTCATTGAATCTGTAATCCGGTCGGCGTACATGATTACACGCCCGTTGATGTGCCGGGCTGCCCGCCCAATCGTCTGGATCAGTGCCGTATCCGACCTCAGGAAGCCTTCCTTGTCAGCATCCAGGATTGCCACCAGCGAAACCTCTGGCAGGTCCAACCCCTCCCGCAGCAGGTTAATACCCACTACCACGTCGAATACACCCAGGCGCAGATCCCGCAGGATCCCAATCCGCTCCAGTGTTTCCACTTCCGAGTGCAGGTAATGCACCTTGATCCCCAATTCTTCGATATACTCCGCCAGGTCCTCGGCCATGCGCTTGGTAAGCGTGGTCACCAGTACACGCTCCCCGTTCTCCACCCGGGCACGTATTTCGTTCACAAGGTCGTCCACCTGGCCCTTGGTTGGTCGCACTTCCACCTCCGGGTCAACCAGACCGGTCGGGCGGATGATTTGTTCCACCACCTGGCCGGCATGTTGCATCTCGTAGGGTCCGGGCGTTGCAGTGGTATAGATCGTTGAGCCCATCACTTGCTCGAACTCATCGAATTTGAGCGGGCGGTTATCCATGGCAGATGGCAACCGGAAGCCGTACTCCACCAGCGTCTCCTTACGGGAGCGGTCGCCGTTATACATCCCACGGATCTGTGGAATGGTCATATGGCTTTCATCGATCACCAGCAGGTAATCGTGCGGCAGGAAATCCATCAATGTCCAGGGATGGCTGCCGGGTGCGCGTTGGTCAAGCTGGCGTGAATAATTCTCTATTCCGGAACATGTACCGATCTCCCGCAGCATCTCCAGGTCGAATTGTGTGCGCTGTTCGATCCGCTGGGCTTCCAGCAATTTCTCATTCGCTTTATAATAAGCCACCCGCTCTTGCAATTCTTTCTCGATGTTTGCGATGGATTCCTTCAACCGGTCTTCCCCCGCCAGGTAATGCTTGGCCGGGTAGATATCCACCTGCACTGGCTCGCTGAATATTTCGCCTGTCAGTGGGTTTACTTCCGTTATGCGCTCCACCTCGTCCCCAAAGAAAGTAATCCGGTAGCCGCGCTTGTTTTCATAGGCCGGGATGATTTCCAATGTATCCCCGCGCACGCGGAAGGTTCCGGGCTTCAGCTCCATGTCATTGCGTTGGTATTGGCTGTCCACCAGTTGCCGGATCAGGGCATTTCGCCGGGTGATTTCGCCTACCCGCAAGCTCACCAATCCTTTACCATACTCTTCCGGGTTGCCCAGCCCATAGATGCAGGAAACCGATGCCACAATGATGACATCCCGGCGGCTCATCAACGCCGTAGTGGCTGCCAGCCGCAGACGCTCGATCTCCTCATTTATATCGGTCTCCTTCTCGATATACAGGTCATGCCGCGGTACGTATGCCTCCGGCTGGTAGTAGTCGTAGTAGGATACGAAATAGGAAACAGCGTTTTCCGGGAAAAACTCCCTGAATTCGGCATAAAGCTGTGCGGCCAGTGTCTTGTTATGCGCCATGACCAGAGCCGGCTTCTGCAGCTGCTGTATGATCGAGGCAACCGTAAACGTTTTGCCGGTGGCGGTGGCCCCCAGCAGGACCTGGTGCTTGAGTCCTCGTTGGACGCCGTCTACCAACTGTCTGACGGCTTCCGGCTGGTCGCCGGTGGGCTGGAAGGGAGCGTTAAGTTTGAAATCCATAAGGTTCCACTGTAATCTTCAGAACAGGAGTTCTATTTTATCATATTTTACCAATAGATTAGAGTGTTCGGTGAATGGTTTAAACTACAGGTGTCCGGCGTTCACTCACGCCGGACACCTGGATAAAGCTATTACAAAGTTATGCCTGCTTCTGGATGTAATCTGCAAATACGTACGTACCATCCGCCAGTTGCGCCCATCCGTTGGCTATATTGACGACCTGCAATACTTCGCCCTTCACGGCAAAACGCACGAAAGTGGAAGTGGAGTCTGGCTTCGCCCGCACATTGATGCGTGCGTACATGACCACATAGGCAACTGTTCCCGCCGGTGTGGGTGTGGGGGTGGGCGTAGGCGTTGGTGTGGTCGCCGTTTGAAGGGCAATATATTCCGCAAAAACAAATGTGCCATCCGCCAGCTGTGCCCATCCGTTGGAAATATTGACAACTTGAAGAACTTCACCCTTCACGGCAAAACGCACGAAAGTTGAATTTCCGGACGGCTGTGCCCGTACATTGATGCGTGCATACATTACCACATATGCATCCGTTGCAGGCGGAATAGGTGTTGGGGTGGGGTTCGCTGGAGGTGTGACCGGTGTGGACGACGTATATATACTGATGTAAGCTGCAAACACAAACGTACCATCTGATAGTCTTGCCCACCCGTTGGAAATATTGACAACGTGCAGCACTTCGTTCATCACCGCGTAACGCACCCAGGTGGAATTACCGTCTGGCTGCGCCCTTACATTGATCCGTGCGTAAATTACCACATAGTCAACCGCTGAAGATGGTGTTGTAGGGGGGGTCGGCCCAGTTACGGGATTCAGGCTGTTTGCCTGTATAGCATCCAGGAACGCTTTCGAGAATTCACTTATATCCAGGGGTAACAGTACATTATTCGGGCTGTATGAACCCGGTAATATGCAGCTATCGCCCGTGAATTGGTGTCCCATCACAAGTTCAGGAAGCTGGCCTGCCGCCAGAATAATATCGTAATTCGGCAGCCAATTCGCCGATAATTGCGCCCAGGTCATTTGGGTCGCCTCTTTTGGTTGCTTTCCGTATTGTGGCACCCAGGAACGATACAGCGGCAGCCAGGCATTCATCCCCTGCGCCCAGGTAGTGACGAATCCATTGTTTGTGTACACACCGCTTTGAGAGAACTTGCTGTGCAGTTCAGTAATGAAGCTCTGGAAATGATTGTTGATAAATGTAGGCGAACCTGTCGGAACAGTGCTGATGGGGACTGTTCCACTTCTGCCTTGCTGCCAGGCAGTCCAATCCGTCCACCATTGCTCCTGATCGGCCCAGACCCATTTTATTGGTAAGCCTTCTGCCTGGAGGGTTTGAGCCACCCAATCGGCCTGCTGGAGGGGATCTTGGGTAATATCGTCCCAATAATACGCTTGCAATACCATGGAGCTTTTTGTCGCGACATCAATGCACTGCTGGCGCGAAATGGGTGACAGGACTTTTGCGCCTGTGCTATCAAAGGACGCATACAGGCCTACTACCACCGAACCACAGCCCCCATCTTCAAACTCCTTCGGGTTGATATGGTCGCACCATATGGATACATCCGGTACCAGCACAGGATCAAGTATTTTCATTTATATACTCTCCTCATCAACCAGTTTGCCTGGGCAATGAACAATTTCTTCGTTGCAAAGTTCTGCCTAATCAACTGAATCGGAAATTATGCGACCGGGCTTGCCACTTGCATGCATCATAATGCCAACTGTATCTGAAACGCCATACAGGAAAGTGCACTTAATTAATTGATAATTGGTTATAAATATACCAAAATTGCGCATTTTACTCACATTAAAAATCTTGATGAAATATCGCACACTTTACTCCAGGTATTCCAAGCAACATGATTTTACTACACACTTTTTCCGGTCGACTGCATCACATCGGTATCACCATCCTTTAATTAATATCCATTAACCCATTACCAAACGGCAATTCCCTCACTCTGGCATGGTAAAATCACATTCCATGCCAATCCAGGAATACCGGGAAGTCCTACAAATCATTGGAAACCATGTCCATTGCTGAATTCACCCTCACACGCCGTCATGCCTCTGATCGGCGCAACCACATCCGCTGGATAATCTCTTACGCGGTGCGCTATTGGTGGTTGGTACTGATAATGTTCCTCGGCGCAGTCGGCAACGCTGCCCTGGCCGCCTACATACCGGTACTGACTGGTGACGCTTTCAATGACATGCTTAAAGTCCCACCGGAGACCAAAGTACTGCTCCCGCTCGCGCTTCTCATGGGTGGTTCACAGATTGTGCGAGGGGTTCTACAGTTGGGTCGCAATTTTGGTGCCGAGTTCATGGCCCAACGCGTTGAGCGCGATGTGCGCGATGAATTATATGTCTCCTTGCTCGCCAAGAGCATGACCTTTCATAGTCTCCAGCCAGTCGGCGATACGATGGCTCGTGCCACCAATGATGTGCGCGAAGTCAACTATATGTTCAGTCCGGGAGTCAACCTTGTGGTTGGCTCGCTCGTCTTCCTGGTGATGCCGGTGTTCATCGCTCCGTACTACCATTGGTCGCTCCTGCTTGCCCCGCTCCTGTTTATAATGACATATTTTATTGCCCTGATCCGCTACTTGCGTACGCTCGACCCCATTACGGAGGACGTGCGAGCCTCCTTCGGCGTCATGAACACCCACCTTTCAGAAGCGTTGGATGGCGTCGAGACCGTGAAGGGCGCCGCCCAGGAGGATCCGGAAGTCAGTCGCTTTGACACCAATGCCCGCCGGCTGCGTGACAATACTATCCGGCAGGGAGATGTCGAAGCTCGTTTCGTGCCGCTGTTGTTGTTCTACATCACGCTTGCGATTGGTCTGGTGCATGCCATTTTATTGTTCCGCATGGGCATCTTGAACACCGGTGACGTGGTGGCTTACTTCGGCCTGCTGCTATTGTTGGATTTCCCCACCTGGACCTCCATTTGGGCCTACTCGCAAATCTCATCCGGTCTGGCTGGAGCCCGCCGCATCCTGGAATTGATCAACCGCGAGAATGACCTCGATCAGAACGCCCTTGGATGCACGCAGACCATACGTGGGGAGATAGAATTCCGCCATGTGACTTTTGCTTACCCCACCGGTGAACCGGTGCTCCAGGATATTTCCTTCTCGGTAAAACCAGGCCAGACCGTTGCCATCGTCGGGCAGACCGGTACCGGCAAAACCTCCTTGATGAAGCTGGTCAACCGCACCTATGATGTCAGCGCTGGAAAGATAATGGTGGATGGCGTGGATGTGCGCGATTGGAATTTGGCCTCGCTCCGTTCGCAAATATCCATCATTGAACAGGATATCTTCCTGTTTTCCCGCTCGATCGCGGATAACATTGCGTTTGGGGAACCTGCTGCGACCCGCCCGCAGGTTGAAGCGGCTGCACAATTAGCCCAGGTGGATGATTTTATCCATGAGTTCGAAAAAGGCTATGATACCGTCATAGGCGAACGTGGTGTCACCCTTTCAGGCGGTCAGCGCCAGCGTTTGGCGATTGCGCGCGCCTTCCTCACCGACCCTCGTATCCTTATCCTGGACGACTCGACCAGCGCTATTGACTCCGCCACCGAGGACAAGATCCAGCGTGCCATTGCCGCGGCTGCAAAAGGTCGGACTACCCTCATTATCACCCACCGCTTGTCACAGATCCGCTGGGCAGATCTGATCGTCGTCCTCCGTAAAGGCCGCATCGCCTCCATTGGCAATCATGAAGAACTTATGAAAACTTCCGACGCATATGCCCGAATATTCAGAGAATAGGAATCAGGTAATTGGGTAATCAGATCTCCTGATTCCTAATCCCTTATTACCTGATCACTTTTATCCATGGGTTTCTACGAAGGTCTGAACGAAGAACAATACGACCGCCAGTATCCCGACCGCGAGCTGACACGTCGCATCGTTGGATATTTCACTGCCCGGCACAGCTGGGTTGCAGTTGTTGTCATCCTGACCGTCCTGATGGCGGTCATTTCTGCCGCCGAACCGGTCGTCGTCAGCAAAGGTCTCGATGCTCTCAAGGGCCAACCCACCTTGTCTGCCAGTCTGCTCATCGGGTTGATAGTTCTGTTCATCGGTGTCTCCAATTGGGGTCTCAATTGGATCAGGCGCCGCCTCACCGTTCGCATCGTCGGTGATGTCATTCTCAAATTGCGCACCCTCTCTTTCCGTGCCGCTGTCGAGCATGATCTTTCCTTCTATGACCAGTTTTCATCCGGCCGCATTGCCTCCCGCATCAATTCCGATACCAACGATCTTGGTAATTTGGTCGTCATCATCACGGATGTGTCTGCTCAGGTCTTCCAGGCTGTCCTGCTTGGTGTCGTCATCGTCGAAACCGAATGGCACTTGGCCTTGTTGCTCTTTGCCTTTCTTCCATTCATTTTTGGGTTGGCACTCGGCTTCCGTGGCCTGGCACGCAAGGTCACTAAAAGTGGCATGCAAGCCATGGCGGATGTCAACTCTGCCATTAAGGAGACGGTCAGCGGTATCGCCATCGCCAAGAATTTCCGCCAGGAAAACAGCATTTTTGAGACCTTCAACAAGGCCAACCAGACTTCCTACCGGGTCAATGTTTGGCGCGGCTTTGTCCTCTCCCTGGTCTGGCCCTCATTAAATACCTTGGGTGGGATTGGCACCGCCACCTTGGTCTTCGCAGGCGGCCTGAGTGCTGCTCAGGGAGCCGTTACCATTGGCGCCTGGTACCTGTTCATATTGTCCATGGGCCGCTTTTTCGATCCTGTCATGAACCTCTCGGCCTTCTGGTCCAACATCCAATCCGGGCTGAGTGCTGCCGAGCGTATCTTCGCTCTGATGGATGCCGAGCCAAATGTAGTTCAGACCGGCAATCAGGATGTTCCAAACCTGAAAGGCGCAATTCAGTTCGAAAACGTTGCCTTCCGTTATGCTGAAAACGAACCGATATTGAGTGAATTCAGCCTTGACATCCATCCCGGTGAAAACCTGGCCATTGTCGGCCACACCGGTGCCGGCAAATCCTCCTTGGCCAGGCTGATTGCGCGCTTTTACGAATTTCAGTCCGGAAGAATCTTGATCGATGGCGCGGATATCCGCACCTTCAATTTGCAACAATACCGCCGGCAGTTGGGCATCGTCTCGCAAGCACCTTTCCTTTTTTCCGGGACGGTGGCTGAAAACATCCGCTATGCCTGTCCCGATGTTGGCAATGAAGAAATCCTATCCATGGCCCGGCGCATCGGCGATGGCGAATGGCTGGAAACCCTGCCCGCCGGACTGGATACGCTTGTCGGGGAGCGTGGCACGATGTTATCGATGGGGCAACGCCAATTGGTCGCTTTGCTGCGCGTTTTGATGCAAAAACCCGCCATTTTCATTCTGGATGAGGCTACCGCCAGTATCGATCCATTCACGGAATGGCAAATCCAGCAGGCTTTGAACATGATTCTGGTAAAATCAACCAGTATTCTGATCGCCCATCGCCTGTCCACGGTTAAGGCTGCCGACCGGATTATCGTGATCGAAAAAGGCAGGATTATTGAGACAGGCAACCACTCTGGGCTGCTGGCACAGTCCGGTCATTATGCCATGCTATATAATACCTATTTCCGGCACCAATCCCTGGCCTACGTGGAGCAGGCAAAAGATTTAATGGACAATCTCAATAAATAGGGAGGCAAGGGGGTGTGCGGGCGGTCGCGGAGCATACCCGAAGGGTGCTGCGCCGCCCGCACACCCCCCGCCCCCGAGTGTATTGAGGCGAAACAATTTGATAGTAAAATCAGCGTTGAGGGCCTGTCAATGACTTCATTTTTCCAATTGCTGCAAAGTTTTGTCCTTGCCATGAAAAGCGGGCACCTGCCCGAATTGGGGTATTGGACCTATCTGGTATTGGCCTTCTTGGTTGCAATTGAAGGGCCGGTGGCTACCCTGTTTGGGGCGGCAGCCGCTTCGGCGGGTCTGATGCGACCGTGGTTGGTTTTCATTTGTGCAGCCGGCGGCAATCTCACCGCTGACTCGCTTTGGTACACCTTGGGGTATGCCGGAAAACTGGAATGGGCGCTCCGTTTCGGGCGCAGGCTGGGCTTGCGTCCCGAGTTCCTCGGGCGGTTGGAACAGGGCATGCATGAACACGCTGCCAAGATCCTGTTCATGGCCAAACTCACGGTCAGTTTCATGATCCCATCGCTGATTGCCGCCGGGTTGGTTAAAGTTCCCTGGCGGCGCTGGTTTCCAGCCCTGTTCGCCGGTGAAATGCTTTGGACCGGGTCGCTGATGCTGGTCGGATATTTTGCCACCGAAGCCATAAAACGCGTCCAACAGGGCGTGGAATACTTTATACTGGGTTTATCTCTGGTTTTCATTATCTTCATTATTTCAATTGGGCGCCGGGTATTGCGAAAGGGCTTACATATTAATGATATAGAGGAAGAAACTGGTCAAGGGGTAAATAAGCCAGGGAACCAGCAGCCATAATGCGGATTCTAATCGCAGAAACTCCTCAATACATCGCCTTCAATGGACAGGCGATTTTCACCATTAACCTTGCCGAGGGTCTGGCAAGGAACGGCCACACGGTCCTTGCCCTCGTTGGTTCTGAGCGCGGACATGCCTATCAATCCGAACGGAATGGCGTCCTTATCCATGCTGTGGATTCACTGGACTTGAGTTACATCCACCCTGATTCTCGATTACCACTCTTCTCTGCCAGGGCCGTTCGGCAGGTTTTCAAGACTTTTCAACCGGATATTGTCCATATCCAGGATCATTACTTTTTGTGCCGCAACGCAGCTATCACAGCCCAACACCTTGGCGTAAAATGCGTCGGCACCAATCACTTTATGCCCGAAAACCTGGCACCCTACATACCGGTCCTTTCTGGGATCAAACCGGTCTTTAACTGGGTCCTATGGCATTGGATGCGCGAAACCTATGATCGGCTGGATGCCGTAGCCAGCCCATCCGGCACGGCAGCCCGGATGTTGCGCTCTGCCGGGGTTCGCCCGCCCGTCTTCCCTATCTCTTGCGGTGGAAATACCCGTTTTTTTCATCCCGATCCTGCCGTGGACCGCTTGGCCTGGCGGAGCAAGTACGGAATCGACCTGCATAAAACCATCTTTTTCTTCGTCGGCCGGGTGGATCGGGAAAAACGCCTGGATGTGCTTTTGCGAGCCGTGTCTTTGCTTAAGCGGGAGGATTTACAGCTGGTCATTGGTGGAAAAGGCGCCTATCTGAAGAAGTTGACCTCCCTGGCAAAGAAACTGGGTCTTGGTGCTAAGGTGCATTTCACCGGGTTTATCCCCCAGGAAGATCTTCCATCCGTGCTGAAAAGCATTGATATATTCGCCATGCCCAGCGAAGCCGAGTTGCTCAGCATCGCCACCTTGCAGGCCATGGGATGCGCACGTCCGGTGTTGGCAGCCAATGCCGTTGCCCTGCCTGAACTGGTAAATGAGGGGATCAATGGTTCTCTTTTCCAACCTGGCAATGCCGCTGATGCAGCCCGTTGCATGGATTGGTTCGCAGACCATCCCGATCTCTGGTCAGGCATGGGATCCGCCAGCCTGGCAAAAGTCCAGCCGCACAGTCTTGAGAATATCGTTCATGAGTATGAAACACTTTATGAAAAGGTTTTATCAGGTAATCGCTTGGATTTCTCTTCTTGATCCTTTGGAAAAGAAACCGACAAGCATTGTTCCAATTTTGGTAATTGTTTGCCCGAAAGGAAACAAGAAACTATTTCGAGCTTTATTTCCAAGGAACCGGAGAAATTAAAAGAATTACGGGAATCAGGGCTAGATCGTGCTCATGGAGGGGAAGCGGGAAAGAAACGCGGCAATCAAAACCGGGAGCACAAGTTAGAAAACAAAAAGTGGGATGAACAAAACGAGAACAAGCTTGATAATATTGTTTTCGAAAGAGATATATTTCCAGGATTACAGAATATATCAATTAGAAAAATCCAAAAAGTAACTGGGTTATCATTGAGATATTGTTCTTTAATCAGACAGGGTAAGGTTCCTCATAAACGGCATTGAGAAAATATAATTTCCTTGATACAGATTGGAAAATGACGTATATACAAATATCTTTTTTATGTTCTAATTTATGTTGTTCAATGTATATAAATATATCTAATAATCAACTCCCGGCTGGCGGAGTATAATGATAATAATTTTTGGCTGTCAGGCATGCCTGAACAGCCAGGCAGATCTCCTGTTTTTTTGTTGTGAATATAAGGAGGAGAATATGTACCGAAGGATATTGAAATCAATCTTGCTGGGGATAATGCTGGCCGTTCTGCTGGCTGGTATGGCGGCCTGCAACCTGCCCACTGGCACCCCCCTCGCTGGTTCTGGAACCACCCCCCCCACTGGCACCAGCGCGCTCGCCACCGTGCCTGCCACGGTCGCTGCCGCGACCGACACCGCCACTACGACAGACACCGCTACTGCAACCATTCTACCGACCGTCACTCATCTGGTCAAACCGGGCGAACCGCCGGCGTCTTTCGAGAGTCAGATCTACGACATGGACTCATCCGCGTTTGCTGCCCAGCACCGTGTCGAGGGCGGTGACAATTTTGCGGCCGATCTGTTTGAGCGGCCGTTTGACCAGAGCATGAACACGTATTTCCCCGACCTGGACATCAAGCACACCGGTCTGAGCCGTGACGCAACCTGGACCTATATCACGATCAGCCTGTTCGGACCCTCCGCCCAGGGCGGCCTGGCAGGGGATTACGGTCTGGAGATCGATGTCAACCGCGACGGCCGGGGCGACTTTTTGATCATGGCCGCCGCGCCGGGGGCCAGCTGGTCAACGGACGGCGTGCAGGTCTGGCAGGACAAAAACGGAGATGTGGGCGGGGCCACCCCGATCCAATCGGACCCGCCGCCGCAGACCGGCGACGGCTATGAGACCGTACTATTCAACGCCGGCCAGGGAGCCGACCCCGACCTGGCCTGGGCGCGTACCTCCCCCACCGATCCGGCAAGCGTCCAGATCGCTTTCAAGCGCTCCCTGTTCAACGATGCCAATCCTTATATGTGGGGCGCCTGGGCCATGGATGCGAGCATGCTCCATCCGGACTGGTTTGATTACAACGATCACTTCACGCTGGCGCAGGCGGGTTCCCCACTGCAGGGTTCTGCGGATTACCCGCTTAAGGCGCTTTATGAAGTGGACAATACCTGCCGCTGGGCAGTCGGGTTCACCCCAACCGGCAACGAGCCGGGTATCTGCCCGGTGATCAAACCGACGGCCACACCGACTCCCACTCGCATGCCCACCCGCACGCCCACGAAGGTGCCATGTATTTTCATCCCGGGCACAAAGATTTGCCAGATACCCATCCATATTCCGATATTTCCTCTAAAAACACCCACCCCCACCCTGGTTCCCTTGAAATAGGGAACATGATGGATGATCGAACGCCACATCTATACCAGTTTGTTGAGCCTGAATGCCGATCGTCTAGGGATCCTGCATGCTCCGTTAAAAAGTGATGCTGCCCGGTTTGGAGACAAATGGGTAGATCAAAACCACCAAAGGAGATCCTTAGTCGGGAAGGATATTCAGTCAGGCATCTATAAAGAGGATGCTGGCACGATTAGTACCTGTTATTGGGAAAGGCTTATAGATTTTTCAAATAGTATAGATTCAATTTAGTTCGGACCACATTTTCAGATATCTTTATCCCCATTATTGAAGCGATTAAGTTCATTAAAGAAAAGAAAGGAACTTCACAAGTAAACAGTTTATAAATACTGTTTCGAGATGTAATTGTATAGGAATTGAGCCTCAGACCGCTAGGTTCGAGGTTCAAATCCTCGGCGAGGAGCTTTCAAGGAAATAAATTTGCCCTTAGCTTATAAGCTGAGGGCATTTTTTTAAATGCACCTTGTACATTTCTTATTATCTGAATATTCGGAAAAATATCCATATAAAGATGTGTATGAAAAATGCTTGTCCTAAGAAGACGTGATCGAATATTCCGGTGTTGGCTTCAGTGTGTTTGACGAGGTCTGTTTACCATACCAAAATTTCTGCTTCACAAATATTTTTGGTGAAATTCACGTGATGCCTCAAGACCAAATGTTACTTTCGATGTATCGTTGCCTCAAGACCAAATGTTACCATGAGATCTTCCAAAGTTTGGCGACTTTCTCGTCGATCGAAGTTCTGAGCTGGACCGGGTT
>Ga0116112_1000103_pt1 | contig 74834 bp, 71 predicted proteins | sample June2015DPH_8_15_FD_89721 | JGI IMG/M metagenome (GOLD analysis project Ga0116112, IMG submission 89721) | Peatland microbial communities from SPRUCE experiment site at the Marcell Experimental Forest, Minnesota, USA - June2015DPH_8_150 | ecosystem: Environmental > Terrestrial > Soil > Wetlands... | reverse complement strand
GTTTCCCGTCTCGTGCATTCGCGGCGGCAATTGGCTTGGCCTGAGTTCAACTGCGCGCTGGGGCAAATCATCCCAAAACAGGCCGGTCTTCAAGGCGGGCAACATTACCAGTATCGCCCCAATCGCAAGAGCCGCGGGAAGATAACGGTGCTCAAGAAGTTTTTTCAAGAAACCCAGCATCCCGGCTCCTATTCTATTCGTTTTCATCGTTTCCATTCGATTTGGTCAATAACCATTCCTGACCTTCATGAATAGACAAGGGAAATCAGAAAGCCTCACGCTTCGCAGGGTCGGTCAATAATATCGTACCATCCAACCAACACGGTTCATCATTTGATGCGCCGAGTGCGGAGTCTCACAAATCGTCCACGGTCAACACGCCAAAAAGCGGAAGCCGACGATGATTGTCAGCAGGCACAGGCTGGACAGTTCCCGGCAACCCGGACAGGATGAACATCGCCTTCCGCGCCGTCACCAACGGACTGCACTCGGCGGAGAATTGACAGTTCGAGGGTTCAATTTCAGTTGAACGTAAGACGCGTTTGGCACAAGGTTGTGCCATGAAACGAACATTATCTGTTTTCGCTGCCGCATTCATCGCCGGCAGTCTCTTGGCGCAATCCATTGACCTGCCCGCCCCGCAAAAAACCGGCGGCCTGCCGCTGATGGATGCGCTGGCGAAACGGTCCACGGCCAGAGCTTTCGATTCCAAAGATCTCACGCCCCAACAGCTCTCCAGCCTCCTCTGGGCGGCTTTCGGCATTAACCGGCCCGATGGCAAGCGCACCGCTCCCTCAGCCAGGAATTTTCAGGAGACCGACATCTATGTGCTGCTCAAGCAGGGCGCGTATGTCTATGCCGCCAAATCCAACAAACTCGATTTGGTTGTCGCCGAAGACATACGGGCACTGGGTGGGACCCAGGCTTTCGTCAAGGACGCGCCCGTGACCTTGGTTTTCGTCGCCGATCTCTCCAAAATGGGCGTTGGCAGCAACGAAGATAAAAAGAACACAGCCAATATTGATGTCGGTTATATCTCCCAAAACGTTTATCTCTTCTGCGCCTCCGAAGGCTTGGTCACCGGGGCAAGAATGTCGGTGAATCGAGCGACCCTTGGTCCAAAACTTAAACTTCGTCCGGATCAGATGATCATTCTGGCGCAATCCGTGGGCTATCCGAAGCCCTGAACTGAAGGCTGATTATGGCAGAATTGTTTGAGCGTGTTTCCATCAACGGGATGACGCTGGCCAATCGCTTCGTGCGGTCCGCCACCTGGGAGGGACTGGCCAGCCGGGAAGGTTCCGTCACCCCCAAGCTCACCAAAATGATGGTTGAACTGGCCGGGAACGAGATTGGTTTGATCATCAGCAGTTACACGTTCGTCAGCCCCGAGGGACAGTCGAGTCCCGGCCAGCTCGCCATTCATGATGATCGTTTCGTGGCCGGGCTGTGGGCAATGGTTGAGGCGGTCCATGCGGCAGGCGGAAAAATCGCCATGCAAATCGTCCACGGCGGAAGGTTCGCGGACTTCGCGCTGACCGGTTTGCAGCCAATCGGTCCATCCGCCGTTGCGAAGGATGGCCAGACCATTTGCCGGGCCATGAGCAAGCCCGACATCGCGAACATCGTCTCGGCCTTCACTCAGGCGGCTGTGCGGGCCAGACAGGCCGGCTTCGATGCGATCCAGCTTCACGCTGCCCACGGTTTTCTGTTCAGCCAGTTTCTCTCCCCGGCGTTCAATCAGCGGACGGACGAATATGGCGGCACGCTGGGAAACCGCGCCCGGTTCCTGCTCGACGTTGCGCGGAGCATCCGGAAGGCGACCGGGCCTGCCTGTCCGCTCCTCATCAAACTCAACTCGGAGGATTTCCTGGAAGGCGGGCTGACACGTGACGAGGCCGTGCAAGTTGCGGCCATGCTCGAGGTGGCTTCCGTTAATGCCATCGAATTCTCCGGCGGAACGATGGCTTCTCCCGAAAAGTTTTCGCCAGTGCGTCCCGGGAAGCTGAAGATTCCACAGGACGAAGTTTTCTACCGGGAGGCCGCGAAGCTCTACCAAGCCAGGGTCGGGATACCCCTGATGCTAGTCGGGGGCATCCGCTCCTACGAGACGGCAAACGATTTGGTCCGCCGCGGTGTGGCCGACTACGTCTCCCTGGGCCGGCCGCTCATTTGCGAACCCGGACTGGTCAAACGCTGGCACAACGGGGACCGCCGCGAATCGGAATGCGGCTCGTGCAACAGTTGCTTTGCTCCCGCCAGCGACGGCCGGGGTGTCTATTGTGTGACCATGGAAAAGAAGCGCGGCAAAGCCGGCGGTTTATCAAAAGCCGTGAATTGATGAAGATTTCCATCATCCTTGCCCATCCGAATCAGGACAGTTTCAACCACGCCATCGCCTTCCGCGCCGGCACGGGCGGCCTGCGCTCGGCGGAGAATTGAAGGCCGCGGGAGAAACGCTCAGCGTCCCGCGGTCCGATTTCAGCCACGGCGCGAATGGTTGCTCTGATGCCAGCGATGTTCATACTGAGATCCACGGAGAGCCGCTTTTTTCTGCCCCTGTCCGACCGGTGAATAGTTTTAACCCGATAACCGGAGTTCTGCAGGCGAAGCGCGCTGCGCTACGGCGAACTCCGGTTTTCGGGTTTAACCCATTGTGTCTGGTCACCTTCCTCGCGATTGCACAAATGTAAAGATTTCCAATTTCATTTATCCATTTCCATCGCCGTTTGCTCGGGAAAATATCGAAGGCCCATTATCTAATGTTTCTCGCGCGCTTTCGCGACCATTGGTATGGTGAACTTGTGGCCGAACGACAGAACAAGTCATCAAGTCCAGGTGAAGGGATCCATCCGCAGTCACTCGCCGGGGGGCAAACTGATGGGCAGGGCGCGCATGAAGAAGTTCCCCCCCTCACGCCGGGATCATCAAACCGCCGGAAGCTTAACTTAGTGTTCTGGCTGTTGATCGTGGCGCCGGTCGTACTTGGGCTGTGGTTCGTGCACCTCTACGGGGCCAACGTTTTTTATTTGGACCAGCAGGACGGCTTGCTGCCACTTTTCGCGAAATGGGACGCAGGCAAATTGAGCATCGCTGATTTTTGGACGCAACACAACGAGCACCGGCATTTTCTACCCCGGTTGTTCATGTTCGGTCTCGCCTTCCTGACGCACTGGAACACGGTGGTTGAGATGTATGTCATTCAAGGGTTGTTGGCTGTGAGTCTGGCGATTTATTTGTACGTTGCTTTAAAGTCATGCCGTGGGAAAAACATTTCCTGGCCGCTGGTGGCCATTCCCTGGCTGGTGTTCAGTTGGCGACAAAACCAGAATTTTCAGTGGGGTTGGCAAATTGGGTTTGTCCTGGCCTGCGTGGCTTCGGTGTCGGCGCTGTTTTTTCTCGAGGGGTTGAAAATTCCCGACCGGCCGGCGCTGAAATACGCGTCGGCTGTGGTCTGTGCCACTATTGCCTCCTTTTCCTCCGCGCAAGGTCTGTTGATATGGCCGGTGGGTTTGCTGCTGCTGTTGATGGTTTTAGGAACGCAGCCGCGGCGCCCATTCTGGATTACCGGATGGGGTTGCCTGGGCGTCATCGAGTGGCTGGCTTATTTCTGGCACTACACCGAGCCGGCCACCCAGCCACCGCTGACTTTCTCACTCAAGTTCTTTGCCACCATCCTCGGAGCCTCTCTCTTTCCCACGGAACGGATGGCCGAGATCTGTGGTTTTACGCTCCTTGCGGTTGTGGCGGCCATTTGCGTAGTGGCGTTCAAAAGACGGAAATGGGTTGAGTACTCTTTCTGGTTCGCGCTCATCCTGCTCGGGCTGTTGATCCTGGGGCAGATTTCCCTGGCGCGGTCAGCCCTTGGCCCCGCCCAACCACTCGCTTCACGATATGCAACTGATTCACTCCTGGTCGTCATTGGCGCTTATGCAATTCTTTGTGCCTTGTTTGCGGAAGGCTCAGCGGCATTCACTGCCCTCGGGATCGGGGTTCTCAGCCTCATCGTCTCTGGCGTTGTTGTTTCATTCATCGACGGCGGACCTGCGGCGGCGGAACGGAAAGAACATCTAAAATACCAGATCTATTTATACTTTACCGCCGACTCGCAACCGGATGAATTGCTGGAGACACCGAATGGCGTGCGCGCACCAGTAATCCGAACCGCCCTTGACTTTCTGAAAAAACGACGCTGGAATCTCTTCGCCAACGCCGAGGTAACCGAGCGTTATCTCCCCCCCGGCAAAAACCTGCCGTGCCTGCCCCAAGCGGCCCGCGGCGAGGTAATGTATTTCGAAAACAAGAATAACCGGCGGCTGACCGTTGAAGGATGGGCTACGGACGCCGACGGAACCGGCGTGGTGGGAGGAGTCATTTTGGAAATAGATGGCAAGCCGTATCCTGTCTGTTACGGACTTCGGTTCGATGAAGCAACTCGGATCATGAAAAATAACCGGGTAATGAATTCCGGTTTTGTGCGCGAATTTTCTGTGCGCGCCCTGGGCAAGGGAGGACACCTTCTCAGGGTCAAAGTCCTGACCAAGGATCGGTCGGCGTTCTTTGCATCTCCCGCGCCGACCACCTTCCATTTAGACGAATAGTTGTCAATTGTTACCCACCATTCTCGACATGAAATGACTCTCGACCCCTGCTTGAATAAAGAAACCATCTTGAAATCGGTTTCCCGCACCAACCTTGGCCAATTACTCTTGGCGAAGAACTGATGAAGATTTCCATAATCCTTGCCCACCCAAACCCGGGCAGTTTCAATCATGCCATCGCCAACACGGCGGTGGAGACACTTCGCCGGAATGGCCACGAGGTCATCCTGCACGACCTCTGCCAGGAACAATTTCCACCGCTGCTTTCCGCAGTTGAATTCCAGAAAGACGCAAAGCTCGAACCCATCATTGCCCGGCACTGCGAGGAAATTGCGAGCGCCGATGGCATCATTATCGTGCATCCGAACTGGTGGGGCATGCCGCCGGCCATTTTGAAGGGCTGGATTGACCGCGTGCTGCGGCCAGAAGTGGCGTATCGCTTCCTCGAAGGCGACCAGGGCGAAGGCGTGCCGGTCGGGCTGCTCAGGGCTAGGGCGGCCATTGTGTTCAACACCGCCAACACGCCGGGTGAACGGGAGCGGCAGGTATTCGGCGACCCGCTGGAGACGCTCTGGAGAAATTGCGTGTTCGGTTTGTGCGGCGTGAAAAACGTGCATTGCCGGACGTTCACGTTGGTTGTCACCAGTACGCCGGAACAGCGCGCCGGGTGGCTGGCGGAGGTTCGCGGAACTGTCACTCAAGACTTCCCTCCTGTCGTCCGCGCCGTTAGCGTGGCCCCGCAGCCGGTGAAAAAATAAGAACATGAAGACCTGTTGCCGCAAAGAGGCACAAAAGGCACAAAAAGGCCCGGGACAAGCACCGGAGCGTCGCTGGCATTTGACTTCTTTTGCGCCTTCTGCGCATTTTTGCGGCCATTCGTTTTTATGAGTATTGCCTATCAAATTGTCGTCTGCGCCGGCATCGTGCCGGACCCGCTCCAGACTTTAGAGCCGGTGACCGGCCCTACTGGACCGGCGTTGAAAAATGAGATGATGATGCCCGCCGTCCTCGACCCGTGGGCGAGCCACGCGCTTTACGAGGCGGCGAACCTCGCGAAGAACGCCCCCGGCTCCAAGGTCTGGCTCGTCAGCCTCGGCCCGAAGGCCAAACTCCAGCAGGTGATGATGACGGTCGCGCAGAAAGTGCCGTTTGAACTCGTGGCGCTCGACGGTCCGGCCAGCGGTTTCACCGAGGCGGCGGAAGTCGCGGCAGCGTTGGCGGAAGCAATTCAGACCATTCCCGGTTTCGACAAATCCAAGCTGCTCGTGTTCGGCGGCTGGGAATCGGCGTCGCGCGGCGCGGGCGCGACGATGCAAATGGTTGGCGAACGCCTCGGCATCGTGGACCAGTTTCAGGGCGTGGATGAATTGAAAATCGCCGCCGACGGTTCGCTGGAAATCTTGGAGCGGGTCGAAGGCGGCAAGCACCAGGTTTCGAAATGTGTTGGCCCGCCGGTGTTGCTCGGCTGGGCAACGGGCAATTTGCCGGAACCGAAAAACAATCCGCAGGTCGGCATGGTGAACATGCGCACCGTGATGCCGGCGCTGCAGAAGGCGAAGCCAACGAAGCTCACGAGCGAAGGGTTGAGCTTCGCGAGTGTCTCGCTGCCGAAGCAATTGCGCGAAACCAAGGTCGTGAAGGACAAATCGCCGGACGACGTCGCGAAGGAAATCGTCGAATGGATCAGGAAATAGCACGTAGCCGCGCTCGTGAGAGCGCGGAGTCCGCCGACTCACGTCGGCGGCTACCAGGAATCAATTTATGGAAACAATTTTACTTCTCGCCCATACCGAAGCCGATGGTTCGCTCGCCAAGTCCGTCCGTGAAGCGCTGCACGCCGCGGCCACCTTGCATAAATCGCTCGTCGGCTCAAAACTCGTCGTGGGTTTGGTCGGCGAAAATGTCCAGGCGGCAGCCAACTCCATCGCTTCCTGTCCAGCCACGAAATATTTCGGCGTGGCCGGCAAGGACTTTGCCCCATCGCGCTATGCGTCCGATGCGTCGGCGGCGGAAGCGATTTGCCGGGCAGCCCAAGCCACACTGGTCGTCGCCCCGGCAACGTCACGGTGGAACCGGGTATTGGCTGGTGTCGCACAACGCCTCGGCGGTCGCGCCGACACACACGTCACCGGCGTCAGCGCGAGCGGCAATAAAGTGACCGTGAACCGCTGGTATTACCGTCAGCGCATGGAAGCCACGCAGACGCGGACGCAGCGCCCGTGGTTCATTTTGATTGACCCGGGCAGCCAGACCGCCTGCGAATGCGGCACCGGCACCGCCACGGTGGAAAATGTCGCAGTCGCGCTGCCGGATTCCGCGAAGCGCACAGCCGACACCGGCTTCCGCGCGCCCGCGGCTGATGAACAGACCATCCGGCCCGATGCGCAATTATTGTTCGTGACCGGCGCCGGCTGGACAAAAAAGCAGACTGACGGCCAGACGCACGTGCCGGAGGCGGAAAAATTGATTCGCGGTTTCCTGCAACTAACGCGTGCGTCGCTGGGCAGCAGCAAGTCGCTGGTGGACCAAAGCGGCGAAGGCCAGGCCGTGCTGTCCTTTTTGTCGCACCTTAACCAGATTGGGCAGACTGGCGCGACGCCGCGCCATCCGAAGGGATTGAGCACCTGCTGTCACGGCGAGGAACCGCACACGGTGGGCTGGCGATTCATTGGCGAGCGCCGCGCGATCAATCTTGATCTGAACTGCGGCTGGGCGCGCGGCAAAGCAGACGTGCTTTACGTCTCCGACGCCTTTGCCGTGATGGGAAAAGTGAATGAGTTGCTGGCGGAGAACAAAAGCTGAATTTTTTGACGGTTCGGTGAAATACAACGTTAAGCCCCGCGCTGGAATACATAGGTTAGTGCGTCTGAAGGATCTCCATCTTCCGAATCGCTACATTCATGCCGCCCGACGAATTGCGGGAAAAGATGCTGCATTCGGGAAAGCCTGACGTGGTCCGAATGGAAACGATATAGAACCCCACACCGTTGGCTCTACCAACCATGTGTTCGTTCATCAGGTCAACTATCTTGCTCTGCCACACAGTGACCTTTTTGTAATCGGACTCGGCTAGCGGGGCTGCGGTTTGAAGAGAGCGAATCGTGCCTCGGTGAAGGACCTCTCCGCATTCTGAATAGAGCGACTTGAACTCTGCGAGAGTCAATGCATTTGGCTTCGAGTTGGCTTGAACGTTCCAACCCTTTGAAGTCACTTCCCTTGTGACAGCTTGCGGAAAGGAGTGCGGAAAGCTTCGATGAAGTAAGCGCATGATTTTTTCGGCATTCCATTCCTTTTTCGCCGATTGTGTTTGAGTCTGTGGAAGATCTCCGTGTAGTTGGAGGCAGCCCAAAGCGATGAGTTCGCACATACGCCGGAATTGCAGATAAGCGTATTCACGTGCATAAGGAGGAGTGAGGTTGAGTCTCCCTTCGTAGGCATGTGCAACGAGGTCAACCCGGATCGCTAGTTCGTGCATCAGAGGCAGATACCCACGAACCGCTTCGTCAGTAGAAAAACAATCCAAGCTCATACGCCATCCCGAGTCCTAACATTATTATTCGGACAAACTCACTTTGTCATTTGATGTCTTTTGCCGGAAACAGCCAAAGTCCGAATGCCTTGTCCCTTCCCGCTATCCTGACTTCGCGGGCATGATGCGCCCGGGCCATGACCAGTCAACCCCTTTTGGTTTGTTCCGGATTTGCGCTGTGCAGTGCGTGGTCGTACTGCGCCATCAACCTCGACGCCGGCTACGGCTGTTCGCCTTTGATACCTGTAAACCTTACTCGCAGGAATTTGGGAAAGTAAATGCGAGCGTTCGCCGCCATCTTCCAGAAATCGGTAGAGTTGCATACATAAGACACAATGAGTTCGTCGTCGCGTCGCGATAGTTCCGGATGCGCTTTGGCTGCGTAGCAAAAGTACGTTTTGTCCCAGCTCATCTCGGGCGTGCGGTAAATCGTCGCCGGGGCGCTCCAAGGACCGACGGGAGAGGATGCGAAGCGCATCATGATCTTCTCGGAAAGACCGCCCTCCGTGTACACAAGAATGTATCGCTTGAGCCGCGGCAGGTAAGACACCGACAGTTCGGCGCCCATGTGGTTGCAGAGACGCGATGCCTTCCGAAAGTCACGTTGCCAGCGGCCGTCCGCGTAGAACTCCCAGGTTGAGAAGTCTTCGAGCGAGGCGACGTTGGCACGGCCGACAAGGAGGTAGCGGTCATGCGCCGCCGCATCCTGCTCAAGTCCGTAGAGATAAACGATGTCGCCCTCCCGCAAGAGCGGCATTCCGAAGACTTTTTCGTTGCCTGCGGGATCGAACTGCGCCCAGGGCACCTTGATTTGCTCGATCCGCCATCGGTTCGGGTCATCGAGCGGGTTCGTGACTTTCGCCATGACGATGCCGATCGCTCTGAAATTCCAGACGGATGGATCGCCCGGGCGACTGACAATCTGACTCATAAAGAGATAGAGCCCCCGGTCAGTCTGGATCCCTCCGTGAGTCAACCAGAACACGCCGATGCCGTCAGCCGGCCGGATGAAGGCGGCTGGCTTGCCGTCTTTTTCGCCGTGAAAAAATTCGAGGCGGGCCGTAGCCGGATCGAGACCTTCCTGGATCCCGATGGTGTTGTTGACCATGGCCGAGTCGGTGCGACGCCCCTCACGAATCTTGCCGATCCAACTATCCCCGAAAAGCCAGAGGATCCGCCCGTCCAGCAGAGGAAGAGAAAATGCGATGTCGGAACCGGTCCACCCATCCTCACGATAAAAAAGCCGGTTGTAATCCTCCGCGACTTCCACGACGAAGGACGGACGTCTATCGCATGTGGATACAGTTGCTAGAATAATGATTGCACAGACTAACGTGCGCATGTCGCGGCCTTCACCTGACAGAATTATTAGAACAAGGTCACTTTGTCATTGGATGTCTTTTACCGGAAACAGACAAAGTCCGAATGCCTTGTCCATTCCCATTTTATCCTGACTTTGCGGGCATGATGCGCCGCTGCCACAACCAGTCAACCCTTTTGGTTTGTCTGCGGCCGGGTTTCAACGCAAAGGCGCAAAGAAGCAGAGGCGCAAAGGCCGAACCGGAGATTGAGTTCAGGAAAACCAAGCTACAGTTCCATGACCGGTTGCGAAGGCAACCCACCCCGGCAATTCTTCGCGTCTTTGCGTTAAAGATTTCGAAGGCAGGTAGAATCGTGCCCGAACAGGAAAGGGAAAGGCCGCAAAAAATGGCGGCGGATGTGAATTTTCATGTTTGGCTTGAAGCCCGTTTTAGGTTGGCGTAGCTTGCTTCCATGAGCGTGGCGACCATCCAGAATGAGTTGTTGAACCTGCCCGCGACCGAGCGCGCCCGGTTGATTGACTTTTTGTGGGACTCGCTTTCCGAGCCGGAATTGAAGTTGCGCGAAGCGGCTTGGGCGGCGGAGTCGGAGCGGCGGATTGATGCTTACGAGTCCGGAGCGCTCAAGGCACAGGATGCTCAGACGGTCTTTGCGGAATTGAAAAAAGGGCTGGGGAAGTGAACGTGCGGTTCGCTTCACCGGCGGAACGCAACCAAACATCCCCAACCGTAACGCCAGATTCATCTGGCAGTTCCTCGGGTGGCCAATTGTGGTGAAGTTTGGAATTCAGAGACAGGCGGGACGCCTGTCCTACGTTATCCGTGTTCATCCGCGTCCATCCGTGGTTGGAACTTTTGCGTTCCTTGCGCCTTTTTGCGGCCATTCCAATTAGTCGAGGACGACCCGGCTTCGCTACGCTCCGCCGCGGCAAGCGAGAACGACGACGAGGACGATTTAAACCGGTCTTGTCCTCCCCACGTACCGTCGCCTGTCTGCAATTTGAAATCCGTGTTTATCCGTGTTCATCCGTGGTTGGATAAAAAAACTGGATTGATGTCCGCGCGGGTTTAGACCATAACTTGTGCATGTTGGCCAGGGTCTGTTCTGCCGCACTCAACGGCATTGAGGCCTACCCGGTCGAAGTGGAGGTCAACGCCGGGTGGGGTGACACTGTCATTGTCATCGTTGGTCTGCCGGACGCCGCGGTGAAGGAATCACGCGACCGTGTGACCACCGCGCTCTCCAATTCCGGCTTCAAATTCCCGATGGGCCGCACGACCATCAATCTCGCGCCCGCCGACGTAAAAAAAGAAGGGCCGAGCTTCGATTTGCCGATTGCGCTGGGCATGCCGGCGGCCAGCGAACAGCTCGAAACCGACCAGCTCGACAACTTCGTCATCGTGGGCGAACTCGCGCTGACCGGCGCGGTGCGCCCTTCCAAGGGCGTTTTGCCGGTCGCCCTCCGCGCGCGGGCCGACGGCAAGGTCGGCGTGCTCGTTCCGGCAGAAAATGCAGCGGAAGCCGCCGTCGTTGCGGGCCTACAGGTTGTCCCGGTCCAAAATCTCCGTGAGGCGGCGGGTTTTCTTGAAGGTGAAATCAAGATTGCGCCGACGAAGGTGGACATTGCCAAAATTTTTGACCAGGCGAACGATGACGAACTGGATTTTGCCGAGGTCAAGGGCCAGGAAAACGTCAAACGCGCGCTGGAAATTGCCGCGGCGGGTGGTCACAACGCGCTCCTCATCGGCCCGCCGGGCACGGGCAAATCCATGCTCGCCAAACGGCTGCCGACGATTCTGCCGCCGCTGACCCTGGACGAGGCGCTCGAAACGACGAAGATTCACAGCATCGTCGGACTGCTGTCGCCGGGACAGGCGCTGGTGACGCAACGTCCCTTCCGTTCACCGCATCACACGGCGAGCGACGCCGGGTTGCTTGGCGGCAACATCAATCCGACGCCCGGCGAAATTTCGCTCGCGCACAATGGCGTTTTGTTTCTGGACGAACTGCCGGAGTTCAAGCGCAGCGTTTTGGAGACGCTGCGCCAGCCGCTGGAGGAAGGCCGCGTCACTATTTCACGCGCGGCGGGCACGATGACGTTTCCGTCGCAATTCATGCTGGTGGCGGCGATGAACCCGACAGGTTTCGTTGCCTTTTTGTGAGTTCTTCAGAAGATGGCAGGCAGCAAAAGGTTATGTCGATTTCGTCCTGCTTCAGAACGATCCTTTCGGTGATGCTTTCGACGATTCTCCGCTTCTCGTCGGGCGCGAACTTCGGCCAAAGATGGTGCAGATTGGTGGCCTCCGCGATCACTTCGTTGGCGGAAATTTGGCGCATTTCCAGAGCGTCAAACTCGCCCTGCAATTTCGGCAATTCCGCCGTCAGCGAACGCTCCTGTTCTTCGAGTGGGCGGTAAAGCTTTCCAAAGCCTTCCGGTGAGATTCGGTCGGTTTGGTAAAGATGGTAGGTTTTTCGCATTTCGGCGCGGACTTTTTCAATCTGGCGGTTGTGAGCCTCCAAGCGCCGCCGTTTGTCTTCGAGATTCCCGTTGGCGCTGGCCAAGTGTTGCGCAATCTTTTCTTTCGACACGAAGAACTTTTTGAGTTCTTCCTGATAAATGGCCTCAATGTCTTCGATCGGGATTTTGTTCCGGCACTTCGGGCAGACATATTTAGGGGAACGGGCAAAGACATACATTTTCTGGCCGCAGCCGCAGTGGAGAAGCCCTGCGAAAAGCTGGACGGACTTCGGGCCAAGCGGCCTCGTGCCTTTTCGCTGCTCCAAAAGGGCGTTGCACTGGCTCCAAAGCTCCTTGGAAACAATCGGATCAACCGGCGTGTGTATCCATTCGGATTCCGGTTTGGTGTGGAGCTTGCCTTTGCCGTCGCGGTATGTGTAATTCGCCCGGTAAAGCCCTTTGGCGGTCGTGTCCTGGATGAGCCGGACAACCGTCGTGTCGGTGAATTTCGCGCCTTTTCGCGTTCGGTAGCCGGCCTCGTTGAGAAGCCGGGCGACGCCTTTCTTGCGCTTGTGCTCTAAGAACAATTCATACATGAGCTTTCGCACGGGGGCTTCGGTGGGGTTCACGACAAGCTTGTTGTCTTTCCACATGTAGCCGAACGGCGCGGCGCCGCCCAAGTTCTTGCCGAGCTTCGCCCGGATTTTAATCGAGGCTTTGACGCGGTCGGCGATTTCTTCGCGCTCCCACTGCGCCATGGCCGCGATCATGGTGTAGAACAAGCGGCCCGCCGGGCTGGAAGTGTCGATTTTCTCCTGCAAGGAAACCATGTCGGCGTGATATTGCCGGAAGAGGTCGGAGAATTCCAAAAGCTCCTTCGTGTTGCGGGCGAGCCGTGCGAGCTTGGAAAAGATGAGGCCGGTGATGTGGCCGCGCTTGATGTCGGCAAGCATCCGCTTGGCTTCGGGGTGCTCCATCACCGTCTTTCCCGACACGCCGGCAAGGTCGTAAATTTCCCTGACCGTCCAGCCGTTGAACTTTGCGTACTCGCGGGCGCGGGCTTCATGGTGCTCGGGGCTTTCGCCCTTGGCCTGATCTTCGGTGGAAACCCGAATCCAGACGCCGACGTTTTTAGGCAAGGCACAATTGTCCTTCATAGCACTGGTTCATATCAAAAACGCGGGCGCGGTGCAAGAAAAAAGTGTAGCTAAAATGAATATATTTTCTAAAATCTCTCCGTGCCAAAAACCAAATTGCTGGTTGAAAGGGAACTGACCGCCCTTGCCAAAGGCTTCCGGAAAAAAGCCGGGAAGAGCCGCGCGCAAGCGGCGCGGGAAATGCGCGTGTCGCAAACCTCCATATTCAACGCGGAAGAAAGCCCGGCGCAAAGCCTCCTCAAGCTGCGCGTTCGGATGATTGAGACATATTCGCCGTTTAGGGTTGCAGGCCCCGTCTTTCGCTTGCAAGGGAAACGCCCCTAATCAGGAGTTTGTCGCGCATGGCAGACGCCGGATTAGCGCTACTGGACTCGTGACTTGAACGTCGTGAGTTAATATTTCGACCCGAATCACAGGACGATTCCCCAAAAGTTGTGGTATTCAGAGAACGGCAAGAAAATGACCGCCTGAGGTCAAAGCGTTGCTGCACGGCGATTCGCGGCATGACGTTCAATCTGGCAACCGATTTCGGCCCCGGAATCGGGGCTGGCGGGAAGGAAAAGAAATCACGGTTCCCGTGGGAAAACTTTATATCGAACGGCACCGGTATTCCGCCCCAACCAGGTTCTATGAGGCTTGATTCCCACAGCCGCGTTTTGGGCAACGGGCGGTCATTTGGATATCCGATCATTTCGCTCCTTGGGGCCACCCAGCTCACTGCTGGTGGTGGTGTTAATTTGGTATTGCGCCCCACGTTCCCATCCGACATTCTGAATGCGTGCAGGTAAATTGGGTCAAAAAATGGTTGACTGTCTTGTGACGAAGATATATCATTTTCGCCACATTTGGGTGTGACTTGACTTGATAGTGTGAATATTTTTTAATGCGAGAAAGCACCCATGCACTGGGCCTAAAAAGTTATGTCTCGGCGTTTTTTTTTGGCATGGAATAGGCCTTGCTTTTTGCATATGGCGTGCGCAAACGAGAATCAAAGCGACATATGATTACGACAAAGGCCCGTACCCCAGCCGGCAACACTAGACACAGCAACGGCCATTCTGCCTCTACGGATGAATTGAGGACACATGTGTCTTATTTCAGTTCACTGCGAGAAACGGTAGTGGAACAATTCTGCTCCAACCCGTTTCGGTTGAGTCGCAGAGAAGCAGAGAAATGTGCGGAAAAAGTAATGGAGGTCGTTGAACGAAGCCCTCGACACGTAACAGCAGGCTGACCCAAGTCCTCACGGGCCTGCCACGCGTGAGAGACTTTGGAAGAATGGTTTCAAGAGGAGGAGTGCGCTGGATTTAGCCCCTATTTACAAGAAGTGTTTTTGGGGTTATGCTTAAGGCCTAATGCACATTATAAATATAACTTCTTCCATCCGGAGGCGTGAATGAAAACGTATAGATCATGTAAAAAGACGAAGTTCTCTCTCACGTGTGTATACTTTGAAAGTCTGAGAGAGACCGTAATCAGCCAGTTTCGAACTGCTCCGTTTTTTTTGGATTACAAGGCTGCAGCAACGTGTGCTCGAATGGTCATGAAGATAATTCAGCAGCATCACGGGCAAGCAAAGTTTTCCTGAGTGGTGTCAGCCCTGGCTGTTCAGCTAGGGCTTTTTTGAGAAAGCTTCTAGAAAACACCCATAGGGAGCCTCTTTGTACGGACTGCAGAAAAAGTTAAAAATTCCACTCTGAGCGACGGAAGGCGTATTCAGCACTATCCTCGCATCAAATCAACGGTCTGGTGTTCACGTAGGGCGTTGGGTATGCGTCGATCGTTAGGCCATGATACTTTTGGCCGGCGTAGAAGTTTTCAGCCATTCGCGCCTGCGAACAGCCCTTGGCGGAGAGAATCACCTGCGCAAAACTTCGTCTATTTTTTGCACAAGTGTAGCCCTGTCAAAAGTCTGGTTTGACATGGCACGATCAAACGGAATATTTGCCGTGTCCAAAAAAACCCGCAGGGTAAACATTTGACTGTCTTTGGCTTTCTGCAAATCCACTTTCCCCATGAAATATTGCGAATAGATTATTTCACGTCCGCCCCAGCAACTCCGAAGACCTTTGCGGACCAATTGATTGTATAGCCAAAGCCCCCCCCAATTATCTGTTGGATATTTTATATCGAGTATCAGCAAATCCCAATCCTTGTCAGCAATGGCATCGATTGCTGCAGCCGCCCTTTCCCATGCGTCCTCTCGTATCCAGTCAACCTTGTGTCCTCGTGCCTCGAGGGCCTCTTTAGTATATTTGCCAAGTGCCTCATCATCGTCAACGAACAGGATTTTTGCCTTAAGAATATTTTCCATAAGAATACTCCTTTTAAGTGAGAGGGAGGGAGAAGCTAAATCTTGCACCTCCTCGCTGATTTTTTACTGGTTTGCATATTTCGCCCCCGTGGGCATGGATGAGCGCTGCACAAAGAAATAATCCAGTCCCACTACCTGAAGCAGGATGGAATCCTTTAACATGAGCGCCGTGCTGTACATACAATTTGTCGACAAGATCTTGGGGAACGCCGTCACCTCCGTCGTCGACGCTCACCAAGATACGCTCCTGATTTTCCTTTTTCACTTTGGTCGCAGACACGATGACAGGCTCTTCCAGTTTTGCGGCGGGCGTGTACTTTTTCGCGTTGTGAATAAGATTTATCAACACGAGCAAGATTATAATTCGGTCAGCATCAACCTTCAAGTCCCGGCTGACTTCATTTTTGCAGTGGGGAGTTTTCTGCAAAATCTCAGCACCCAATATTGCCCTATCAACCACTTCGGAAAGGCTGACCTCTTCCTTGGAAAGTGCCAGCGTGCCCATTAGACCCTCAGCAAATAGGCGTAAATGGGCTACGGTTTCTCTTTGAAGATTCAAAAGCCACTGCCATCTCTTAAGTTTTTCAACCAGGATCTGAATCGTTGGAGCCGCGCCATTTTTGAGTATTTCGTCTATCTCTACGAAGATCCGTGCTGTGATGCTGCCAACCATATCGTGCTGAACGGCACGAATTATCGATATCATCCCTTCGTTGGCTGCCTGCAACTTAAATTCTCCCTGCCTATGGAGGCTCATTAGCACCATTGCAATTTCTCCGGCGAACCCGAATAATGACGTCATTTCCTCTTGGCTGCTAGGCGTTTCGCCTGGCCTGCGATACATTAGCCAGAGCACTCCGACACACTGACCCTGCGCGATAATTGGCATGGCCAACTCCTCACAAACATTGAGCTTGAGCAGTAAAGCGTTGATGGAACTTGGCATGTCCTCCTTCGCGGTTTTCCGCCAGTTCCCGCGCTTCGAGTTCCAGTTTTGAACGGTAAATTCTGTTTCGCTTTTTATATTGTTGATTAGGATCGGTTCCCGCATATGTCGAACGTAATGGGTCCAGCCCTCGCCTTCCACACGTGGCACAGCCCCTCGTTCCGATGAAGCATGAGCAAGGCCGACGGCCTCAAATCTCTGATTGTCGGGATCAGCATACCAGATGTCGCACATGTCCCCCCGTAGGTACTTTCGCACCAACTCAGCGAGATCGTTCAAAGGATGTGGTTGGCCAACTCTGTCAGGCGCCTCACTACAAATACGAAGGAGGTTCTGCATCATCTCTGCAGGTCGGTAAACAGCAGCTCCTTGGTTTGCGATGCACCAAATTGCACGCAAACACTGTGGAGCGAAAGCACGTGGCTTTGTGGATTCGAGATTCAATACTCCCGCAAGGCGCTCACCGCCGGAAAGAATGGGCACCGTTAGCAGGCTGCGGACGCCCCTTCGGGTGGGAATATAAATCTTTTTGAACTCAGATTTATCAATATCGTCGATCAGAATTTCCGAACGCCGCAGGGCCACCCACGAAACAATCCCGTGTCCGTCCTTCACCTTCAGCTCCCGATAATTGTTTGCCACGCCTGGATCTATCTTTCCCTCGGCAGCCACGAGCCGTAAGGATCGGCTTCTCCCATCGTAAGCGTGAACTGTTCCGACTGATGTTTCCTTGTTGAGATTAGCAACCTCCATGGCCGACCGGAGAATCCTCCTGAGGTTCGCCTCGAAGGAAACGTCCAAATGTTCTTGAGCGGATTGAAGAACTCTTAGCAGTCGCTTCAAAGGAAACGTATTTTCGCCCTGCAAAAAGTTTGTGATAATCGGCAAGAAACGTGTCATCTCTTTCTTCAGGCGGACAAGCTCGCGTCGGAGCGATGACGGGAACCTCACGATCTGTTTGTCAAAGTTTACAAAAAGAACGGCCCTAATTTGTCCATCCTCTCGATGAACAAGACGCATCGACGACATTATTCCTTCCCGTTCAACAAAGGTCCCGTAAAGTCGATCTTTTGCAACCAACTTGCAAAGGATCGGATCGTCAGTAATATCGTGGCTGTTCAATTCCTGCTCACTTTTTAGACGATGGGATACACCCTTCTCCTCCAGTACAATCCGCCTCGACTTAAGCGGAATAAGGAAACCATGCATTGGTTCCCTATATCGCACCCCAGGCATAAGTGCTAAACGCAATTGCCCAAGCCACCAAGGATCCTCGACATAGAATGTGCAAGATGAGGCACCTAGTGCTTTCATGCGCTTGGTGAGGAACCCCTCAATTGGCCGGATAGGCGACATATTTGATGCGCACACGCATGTAATCATCCTAGTCTGCCTGCGTCAAGAAGAAAGCTCACAGCGTCTTCGCTCCACTGATCTAGTCGCCATTGAGGCCCAGCCCAGTTCGCTCTCTCCGGAGACGATACAGCGCCGGACGATTGAATACGCGCGGAACGGCATTTACGCTTTGCCGCCCGAAGAGATTGGCCGAGCCAAAATTAGAACGCGCCAGCATTTGACTGTCTTTTCTTTTGGAGATAAAGACAGCGTTACCTTACCGTAAGGATGGGGAATTAAGGACATTTAAGGCGCCGATGGCGGACAAGCCAGCTCGATCACCTTTTCTTTTTCATAGCGTCCGCAATGGATTGAAGAGCCATTTCTTCGCGCTGCTTTTGTTCCTCCGGCGACAGGTCGGAAAAAGAGGATTTCACTTTATATCCGCGATGGGTTTTAGGCGCTGTTGGAGTCGGCACTACGGGCAACGGCAAAGACTTCAGGTGGGCGATGAATTGGTCGGGCTGATAATACCCCACTCGCGCCGCCGATTCCGGACCCAAACTTCCCGAAACGGCGTCGGCTATTTTTCGCAATCGCTCCTCGTCCAGGCAAATCACGGCCACTTTCGGAACTCCCGCTTTCAAACGATTGGCGACAAGGCCGACTTCGTGGTCAATAGTGGTGGTGATCGAAATTTCGCAGGCAATGGCTATGTCCGCGCGTTCCAAGAACAAATCCACGCTGCCGCCCGGCACCGGCCGCTCAATCACGCTTCGGAAACCGAGCCCTTCCGCCGCTTGTTTGACGCGCCGCTGAAGAGCCTGATGTTGCGCCCCGCCCCGGCCTAAATCCTTCGGAGCGGCGGCAGGCGGCACTGCCGCTTTCGGGAGTTCGGAAGGCTTCGGCGGTTCGGCAGCCTGTGGAACCATCGGCGCTTTAGCCGGCGGTGGCACCGGACCGACTGGCTGTTTTGGTTCAACCGGCATAACCGGTGGGGAACTCGGGGGCGGTTCATCCGGCGGTGTGATGGCTCTGTACTTGGCCAGCATCGCCTCCACGTCTGCCCGTGCCACGCCATATTTCTTCCCCGAAACCGTGGTTACTTCCCGCCGTCGTAACGCGGCTTGGTTTTTGTCCCCTTCGTCGGGAAGCGGGATGGTGAGGTTGAAATCAAAGTCGCTGCGCTCAACGCGGGTTACGGCTTGGCCGATTTCCAGGTTCCGCAAATCCTTCGCCTCGAAATACGAGAAGCCTTCGGCCAGTCGTTTGGCGTCTTCATCCCCGACACGGAAAACTACGCGGGTGAGCGGATGGGACATGACGGCGCTGGCCACTTCCTGGTTGCGCTGCAACTGGTGCAATTCGTGATGCGCCAGGGTGAGCCCGATGCGGTACTTCCGCGCTCCCGACAAAATCTCCGCCATGCTTGGCGTGATGAAGTTGGCGAATTCATCAATGTAGAGCCAAAAGTCCCGGCGTGCGGCGATCTGCTGCGCCTGCCGGCTCATGGTAATCTGCTGGAATTTTGAAATCAGCAGACTGCCCAAAAGATACGAATTTTCCCGGCCCAAAAGTCCCTCCGGCAGTTTGGCCAGAAAGATTTTGCCGCTGTCCATGATGTTCGCGAAGTCCAGTCGGTTCTCCGGCTGCGAAACCATGTAACGGATCGGTTTTTTGGCCAGGAACGTGTCCAGCCTCGTCAAAATCGAACCGATGGATTTATTGCCGGACAAATGCGGAAAGCTTTTCTGCCAGTAATATACGACTTCCGAGTCTTTGACCGATTTCAGGAATTCGTTCCGAAAAGCGGGTTCAATCAAAAACCGGCGCAAGTCGGCGATGGTTCCGCTCCGGTCGCTTTCCAAAAAGGCCAGAATGGCGTTTTGCAGGACGCTGTTCATCTGATCGCCCCAGGAAGTCGAGAGGCGTTCAAAGACGGCAACCAAATCGGAAGCCAGAAGGTTTCTCTCAAGCTCACTGTGGGCCGACAGGATGTTGAATCCGACTGAATACTGTTCATCGGACGGATCAACCAGAACCACGTCGTCAATTCGATTGGCCGGGATGACTCCCAAAATCTTGTCAATCAAATCTCCGTGCGGGTCGAGCACGGCAAGCCCTTCACCGTTTTCAATGTCCTGCCGGATGAGATTGAAAAGCAGCGTGCTTTTGCCGGTGCCGGAAACACCGATGATGTGGCAATGCCGCACGCGTTGTTCCGGCGTCAAACGGACGGCAATGGATTCGCCGGCGTGATTGTTGTTTCCAAGCAGCAAGCCTTGCTGCCGGACGATGGCCGGTGCCGCCTTGGACTTGACGGTCTGCCGCTCGAACACCGGCGAACGGACGGCGCTCGACGGGATATGGACGAAGCCGACGAGCTCGTCGCTGGTCAGCAACATTCCGGTGCGCCGTGTCTGGCGGCGCAACGCGTCTTCGATGTGGTCCTCGAAAGGGTAGTCGTCATTGGCGAGGGGAATGAGGGCGTTGCCCTGCGGATGGGCGAAAACGCGCAGTGAACCGGCAAGGTCGCGGGCCAATTGCAATGAACACTCAAACTGTCCGGTGCGAACCAAAATACGCACGACGGCGGCGTAGAGCGGGCGGGACACCTTGTTCTCTGCGGCTTTTGTGAGTTCGGGCGTATCCACAAAGAGCGGTCTGCCGTCGCTGTGGGTGACGGAACGCATAATGCTCTCCGGCCAGTCTTCACGCACGGGCTGGAAGAGGACCTGAAACAAACCCAGTTCGCCTGGCTTCAATTCAGACAATGCTCCAACCATGCCGACGAATGGGTCGAGCTTGCCGGTGCCAAGCTGGTACATGAACTCGCGCTCCAAGCCGAATTCAACCGCCAGTATTTCGTCGCCCTCGCATGAATCCCAAGCTGCCTCCAGCGCGCCTTCACGCGGTTGAAACACCGTTTCGGGGAAATACGCCTGCAACTGACGGCGCACGGCCGGTGCGTCACGCTCGCTGGCGGCAAACTGGACGTTCACCCGCCCGGGCGTGCCGAGCAGCTCGAACGCGATCGGTTCCCGGCAAAGCGCCAGATTGCGCAGGAATTGCTCAAATGCCTCCGCGCCGATGTCGAGATCGGCTGGCAGGGAAGCTTGAAGTTCAACCAACGAATCACGGATGAGGCCAATTGGTTCTGGTTCTTCTTCGGGTTCGACCGCCTGGGGTTGTGACGGGGGACCGACTTTGCGAGCGAGTTTTTGAACGAGAGAGCTTAAAATTGTCGGCCTGCGCCCGTCATCTTCAGCCGGTGTCTCGGGTAGATAGTTGCGGTGAAAGGGTACAAAGGGCGGTTCTGGATATACCGGTTCAGCAAAAACTTGCCAGCCGCGCCCGCGCAGCTCCCAGCGATGAAACTTTTCGGAGAATTGCTCGTGAGCCGTTGGCATGTAGCCCTATTTCTCCGGTTCAGGTTTGCGCGGCGGCACCGGCTTGTAAAGTTCGCCGAAAATCGGCGCGCGCTCATACTGCCGCACCAGCTTGATCCCCTTCGCGCCGGTGACCGATTCAGCCAGTTCCTTTATGATTGCGGGCACGATGTTCAAATACGCCAGCCGGGCGTCCTGCCGGTAGTAGGTTTCTTTTCTGAACCACCGTTCGTAAATGGGGCCAATTACCGGGCTTTTCATGAGGGCGTTGTCGAGGTCGGCCAAGCCCAAGGCGACGGCGTTGCGAAAGGTTTCAATGACGGCAAGGAACAATGCCAAGAGAGCAACGATGGCATAGACGAGGCCTAGGTATTTGAGCAACAGGCAATAGACGAGGTAAAAAAACACGAGCAGGACGGCGATGTGCCAGAACCGGATTTGTGGCGGCGAATATACGGTGCGGCAGGAGAAGAAATAGCTGGTGCCAAACGGGGCGGCGCACATGTCGAAGGCCAGCCGTTCCCGGATCATGCGCAGATAGACGCGTTTGTCGGAGAGCAGCCCCCCTTCGGCGTATTCCACGCGGGACATCTCCATGCTGGGGACTTTGCGGGCGGCCAGTTCCTTCTCAACGGCGCCGTAAAACTCCTCCGGCGGCAGGCTGAATCCGTCCGCAAAGGAAATCCAATGATCCAAGACTTCGTCGTTTTTTGACTTGAACCCAAAGATGCCCATACCCAAAGTGTGCAGGAATTATGGCGGCACGGCTCCGGGTCGGTCAACTTCAATCGGGTTCGGGAATCCATGAAATCTTCCCCTGACAAACATTCGTGGCGGCGTGGCCTGCGTCCCCTGCTCTGGTGGCTCCTCTTGGTGCTGGTGCTTTTCGGCATCCGCACGCACGAGCGGCTGAGCGAAAAGACCCGCCTGTCCTTCACGGTTTCCCTGTCAGGCCAGCCCCCGTTTTCCGGTGCAACGGTCAAACTGGACGGGAAACCCTTTGACAGCGGCAACCGTATTTCCATCGGCCCGCACCGGCTCGTGATAGCGGATCCAAAGGCTGGTCCGTATTCGACGAACGTCTTCATCTGGTATGGGCCGCACAACTTGGGCGATATCGCATTGAAACGCGCCTTCGGCAATTTGACGGTCACGGTCACTCCACCGGCCGATTGGCTGATCATTCGCGGGCCGGAATGGTCGGCGACTCTGAGAAACAGTTCGGGCACCAACGCATCCGTTCCGACGGACACTTACGACGTCGAGGCGGATTTTCCGCACTGGAGCGAAAGACAGCGGGCGTTCGTCGGCGCATCCTTCTCGAATCCGCTCCGTATCGCACCCCGCTTTGGCGTCGCACAATTGGGCTGCAACCAGCCGGATGCCTCGTATCAATTGCTGGACGGGAACGGCCAGTCTGTCTCCGAGGGGACACTCCCCGCAACCGTGGCTGAGTTGCCGGCAGGAAATTACCGCGCGATTGCCACCCACCACAGCAATCAACGCACTGAATCGGTGGTAGTGAACGCCGATGCAACCAACACGGTCGATATGGATTTCTTGTACGGCAAAGCGGTCTTTGAAACCGTGCCGAACGGGGCGGCGGTGACAAGTGACGGGCGTTATTGGGGTGCCACCCCTTTAACCCTGCCGGAATTGGAAGCCGGCTCTTGGACGTTTTCAGTGCAACACGAAGGATACGAACCGGCGACTGTTACGCTCACGATTGCCGTTGCTCAAACAACCACCTTTCAGACAAACCTTACCAGCGTCAGTTACACGGAAAGAATGAGGACAGCGCAGCAGTACATGAGTTCGCAGGATTACGACCGGGCATTGAAGGCGGTGGATGACGCCCTTGTTGCAAAACCCGGTGATGCCGACGCCCTCTCATTACAACGCAATGCGACCGGACTTGGAAGTCTAGAACGAGCCAGGGCGTTGGGAAAGCAGGGGGATTTCATGGGCGGTGAAAAGGAACTTGCAACGGCCATGCAGGCGTTGCCGGGAAACTCCGAGATCACGGTATTGCTCGCGGATTACAAGCGGCGCGAGCCGGAACAAAAAGAGCGATTGCGGCAGGAACGGCTGGCAATTCCGAAAGAGGCCCTCGCGCTCGCTTTGAGGTCGTGCACATACAGGGGTGAGGGACCGCTGTTTGAACAACACGAACTGAAAGCGAGCAAGCCGGTGGCTGGAATGGAGTCGGCCATAATATCGGCGTTACAGTCCGGTTCGCCGGCCTTCCAAGTCAGCTCGAGACAGCTTCCTTGGCCGGACTCATTCGCCATAGTGGGCCGGCAGGAATTTTCAGGGGGCTTGAGGCAGTGCGTAGTCGTCGGCGCGCAGACGGGCGAAAACGAGACGCGCATTCTGTTTACGGTAATGGAGTACAAGACCAAGCATGATGTGAGCTTTCAGGGCGGACTGACCTTCAATACGAGCTACATCCCTTTGCATCCGTCGCAGGTGGGCGAACTGACGGACAAGATGAAGGCGCAAATTGATGAAGGAATTCAAATTGTCACTGCCCGCATTCAGCAGGCGATTGAGCAATGAAAATGAGGCAATAAAATAAACGGTCAGAAACAAATAGGTTAAATCCGGGCGAGACGAAAGGCAGGAAAAGAAAAAGTTGGTATCGAATGACGTGCCTCACAAGGGTGCAAGCTGTTAGTGTTACGACACCTCTGCGCCCTCGATCTGCCGTGGTGGCCATCCGCCGACCGCTGCTTCGCTGGCTTTGCACAGGTCTCGTTACAAAAGTTGGAAGGAAATGGAATTGCTCATTCGGTTTTTTCCACTTAGAATAAGACAAGATGCCGACATCACCTAAAACTGTGCATTATACCGCCTCAGCCAAGGTTGATATCCTTGACAACCTCCGTGACAGACTTGTGGAGAAAACAAGGGTTATGGATTCGAAAGATTTTCAACTGCGCGGCCTGTGGGAAATGACTCTGTTGTTCCAGCCGAACCCGGGTGAACGAGTGTTCTCTTACGATGTCCATATAGCTCAGACCAAAAGAGAGGGCTGTTGTTATGTGTTTGGAGATAAAGCACCAATCGCTCCCCATATGATTGGTGCTGATGCTCGAACTTTTGTCACAGGAAACGACTCATTGGACATCGCGATTCTTGATGCCGCTTACTCTGTGCTTTCGTCAACACCTGATGAAACGAAAGTTATTAGTGGGACATCCTCGGCAAAAGCGCAACAAAGGGCCCAGTTTGTCGCGGATGAAGTAGAATTATGTCTTGCTGATGCAAAAAAAACTCACTCCCGGCATGTTGCCATAATTGGCGCCATCGGGACTATCGTTGCTGTATTGCAAGAGCGCCAGTGTCAAGTTGTAGCTACTGATCTCGACAAAGCCACCGTGAACACCATGCTTCATGGGATTCTAGTCGAAGACGGAATGCTGAATACTCTGCACCACGTCGAGCGTGCTGATGTGGCAATAGTTACCGGAATGACGCTTGCAACGAAGACTCTAGCGGGAATCATTGACGTCGCAAAACGGGCAAATACGCAGATCGTACTCGTAGCAGAAACAGGGGCTTGGTTCGCTCCTGAGTACTGTAATGTTTATGGGATTCACTCGGTCATTGGCGAACCATTTCCATTTTATATCTTCAGTGGGACCTCTGAATTGCATCTTTACCGCAAACAAAAGGCGCTATGAAAAAAACTTTCGTCCTTTCTGGGGCACTATTCACGCTGTCCGCCTTCATCATAGGCAGCATTATCGGAGTGCTTGATATATTTGGAATATTCGACAAACACCCGTCTTTAACATTTGTACAGGATTCTATCCCGAAAATCAGTCTTCTCCTTATTGGATTAATTGGGGCTGTTGTTTTGATACAACATTGGGCCTCTATCAAAAGCATTGAAAAAGATTCGAAGGAAACAGCAACATCTGTAAATGATATTGCTAAAACGCTCAGCAATGTCGACCAGCTTACTTATCCCACTCGACTCCTAACCGACAGAGACAAGCATTATCTGTCCTTCCTACAGGCACTTGATAGTGCTCCAGTCCATTCGACCGTTGATGTAACCCACTTTGAGAAGCTAATGGGAACCCCTTACGATGTCGGCGAAAGTGATTCAGAGGAACGTTGCATGGTTAAATGGAAGGAGAGGGTTCTTGGAGGTACCCTCCAAGTTCGCCAAATCATTCATATCAGTTGTCTGCACGACTTGGGTGAGGTAGAGGCCAGATTAGCGGAATACAAGGATTGCTTAAATTATTCACTGAATGTCGTATACGGACCGCCAATTTTCCCTTATATTGATTTGGCGCTGATCAAGGGCCACTGGGGTTGTATTGATCTTTCATCAGATGCCGTCGAGCCATTCTACGCATCGACAATGCTCGAAATTACTAATGCTACGATAATTGATTCTCTTGCCAAGTATTTTGAAATATGGTGGTCAAAGTTTAGTATTCCTCTGAAAACCAAAGGAGGAATACGCTGGGATGAACTCCATCGAATAAAGTCTCTTTTGCCGAAGACGGATAGAAAGATTACTGCTGAACATTTTCCAGAGCTTGCACTTGTTGTTACTCGTAAAGGAAGCAGTGTTCGTAACTTGGCCGAAGCTATTGTTGGCATTGCGGAACGTCTCCACACGCCGGCTCTTTCAACTGCTTACAAGCCAGATATCGACAAAGCAATTGAAACAGTCATGACAGATCTAAAACGGGTTGTGCAACATCCTAAACAAATAGACAAGGACCTGGTTGAGTCTGTACTCATTGACACGGTTAAGTATGCCAACACACGGCTGCGCGCGGTGAGCTATGATGTTGACCAAGCACTATTCTGGAATAGTCCGTTCGGCGAGCGTCTATTCAAAGCAAATTTAGAAGCTACGGAAACAATTGACATCAAGCGTATTTTTCTTCTGACAAACGAGCAGTTCACCAATAATGATGTGTATGCGTTGATAAAAAAACAAGCAAAGGCGGGCATTGAAGTATATTATGCTCATGCAGACGAGGTGGACGTATCACTCCGGCATGATTTTTTGATTATGGACGACAATATTGTTTTTGAAATGTCCCTTTCGCCTGACCCAGATCCAGAGAAAAGTGGTACCCTTTTCGCTTCAGCGGAGGCTCTCTTGGCACATTCCAATATCTTTGATAATCTTCTCTTGAAGTCTAACCTGTTTAACGAAAACCAGAAAAAATTATGACAGAAAACATCACTATTGCCTCTGAGGCAACTCGTATCTTTACGAATGACGGTTTAGAGTTGCACGGACTTCTCTTTTTGCCCCACGGTCACACGCCGAAAACAGCGATCATTCATCTCCATGGTCTTGCTGGCAATTTTTATGAAAATCGATTTCTATATTCTATCGCGCAGCAGGCCATATATAAAGGCCATGCGTTCTTTACGTTCAACAACCGAGGACACGACTATATTTCCGATGTTAACAAAGAAACAGAAAAAGGTTGTGACTCCATCCGGCTTGGCGGGGCATATGAAATTGTAAGTGAGTGCATCCATGATATAAACGCTGCTATTGATCTTGTGCAAAGCAAGGGCATTAGTCAGGTTATTCTTCAGGGTCATAGTACCGGTGCGAACAAGGTGGTGTTTTATCAATCTCGAGCTCGTAATAAAAGTGTGAAGGGACTAGTGCTGATATCACCGTGCGACGATGTTGCCCTCCAGCACGATGCAACAAAAGAACGAGCAAGCGAATTACTCGATCTCGCCAAGCAACTCATCTCCGACGGCAAGGGCACTCAACTCATGCCAGATGGCAGCTATTATTCATACCTAATGAGCGCGAAGACCTTTTATGATTACTTTGGGCCAAATGCAGATCAAGATGTTTTCCGATACAGAAAGCCTGACGATGAATTTCAAGCTCTGGCTTCAATTACTGTGCCCATATTTGTCACTTTTGGGGGAAAAAATGATGCTGTGCTAATCCCTGTCGGGGATGCTTGTGACCTCCTAAAGCGCAAAGCTATAAATTGCCCCAACTTTAGCTCGGCTTTAATAGATGGTGCAACGCATTCTTATCTTGGACAGGAAGAACCACTGGCGAAAGAGATAATGAATTGGGTTGGGAAACTCTGGTAGCTATCATTTGACGTTAGACCATAACAAATCAGGAAAGTTTCATAGTGAGGCACAAACTTCCCGCCATTTTAAAACACTTCCAAGTTATCGGTGGAGACCTGAGTATTGGCGGCGTCAGGGCTTCAACTTTGGCTAATTCTTTTGGTACACCGCTTTACATTTACGATGCAGCAACTATTAAACAATATTGTTCTAGCGTTGCCCATTCACTAAGCCAGTTCTTGATAGCCTACTCCATAAAAGCAAACCCTTCTCTGGGTATCTGTAAGCTCTTACATTCAATCGGCTGCTGGGCCGAAGTTGCCTCGGGTGGAGAACTCTTTATAGCAAAGGAGAGCGGATTCCCAGCATCTCACACAATTTTTGACGGCCCGGCGAAGCAGGAGTGGGAATTACGCCAAGCATGTAACTCCCAACTGAGTATTCTTAACGCAGAATCGTATAGGGAACTTGATGTATTGGTGCGCTTGAGTTCAGAGGGTCTTTCGTGTCCGTCCGTTTGCCTGCGTGTGAATACACATGATTCAGCAGCAAGCGCTGGTGAGCAAATGGTTGGTGGACCTAGTCGATTTGGTTTCGACGAGGAATTACTCCCAGATGTTATTGGTCGATACAGATCGAAGCTAAACATTGTAGGACTCCATGTATACGCCGGGAGTCAGATATTAAAAACTGATGAAATCGTCGCTAATTTCGAGCGCGCATTTAGTCTATTTGGTCAAAGTTGCAGGATCATGGGGAAAAAGTTTACGACACTTGTGTTTGGTGGTGGATTCGGAATTCCGAACAATGACAACGAACCGCTGCTGAACCTAAAGGAGGTGTCTGCGGGCGTAGCTCAGATTATTGAACGGGATCACCGTACAGCCCCCGCGCGGCTTATTATAGAATTGGGCCGGTATTTGGTTGCGGCAGCGGGTGTCTTTGTCACACGAGTTGTCGATGTAAAAAAATCGAGGGGCACAATTTTTGTGTTGACCGATGGAGGGATTAATAACTTCTTACGGCCCGCCTTTTTGAAAGTTGCGCATCCTGTATTTGCACTAGGAAAACTCGATACACCGGTAAATATCACAACGCATATCGGTGGGCCGTTGTGTACGCCTTTGGATGAGTATGCTCAGGCTCTGAAAACGCCTCCTGTGAAAGTTGGTGATTTGATTGGGATATTCAATGCTGGGGCTTATGGGTTTAGCATGAGTTTCCATCCATTTCTAAGCCATCTATCACCCGCAGAAATCTTGGTGGATAAAGGAAAGGCAAATTTGCTGCGTCGACACGGAAAGTTAAGTGACTTAGTTAGAGATCAAAAGAAATAGCAAAATTATGCCGTTATACCCGAGAAATAGTCCTTCCTGCTTTAGAGAATAAACAGGTGCTCTTTCCAATGTCGAATGGACATCTCCATTACATCAACAAAACCCCAGCCAACAAGTGGTTATGGTCTGGACGTCTCAATTGTTGAAAAAACCAGTTCTCGTACCTGATAATACGAGCGCGGATCGGCTTCCGAGCGCAAAGAGGGAACACCGCATGGGTGCTGCCAGCATTTGCGCGGGCCTTGGAGCGCAAGGTCAAGATTGAGTTGGTGCCAGCATAAAGAGGTAAGCGTATTGTACGGAAGTCAGACACTCTGGAGGCGAAGAATTTTATTGACTATAATTTATGATATGTCAAAATTAGCAAACGATTAAGAGTTTAAATGGAAAATTAGCCTTTAGCCATAAAACCTATGAAAACAGCACTGTTAATTATTGATGCTCAAAAAATTTATACTGACCCAGAATCGGAGCTTTATTGCCCGGATTCCAAAGCAACGATGAAAAGGATCAATCAAATATGCGAGTTTTTTGAAAAGAGAAGGTTCCCGGTCTTCATAATCCGACATATACACAAAAAAGATGGAAGCGATTTGGGCAGGATGTTTGATTTTACTGGCGAGCCAGAAGAAGATTTTAACTTCAAAGAAGGAACGCAAGAAATCGAATTCGACAACACTCTCCACAAGCCACAAAGGGCCGTAGAAATAGTAAAGAACAGATATTCGGCGTTCAGATCTACCGAGTTGGACAGCCGCCTCAAAGCACAGAAAGTGAAAACGGTAGTAATTTGTGGTTTCATGACGAATTTTTGTTGTGAATCAACCGCTCGTGATGCTCATGATCTAGATTATTTTGTCGACTTTATTACTGATGCCACGGGGACTCCCGGCACTGATAATCTTGACGAGAAAGAAATTAGGAGAATAGTTTCAGAGCTACTGTCTAGTGGATTCGCCCGAGTTTCAACGGCAAAAAAGTTTTTGAAAGCTCTTTCGCAATGATGATGCAGAACAACAAGGGATATGCAATTTGGTGTTTCAGAATCAATTGCTCATTGGGGTAAATACAGCCCGGATGTTCCAGCAGTTTTTGCGAATGGTTCAGTGGTTACATATGCTGAATTAAATAACAGTGTCAACCGTGTATGCAACTGGCTGAATCGCCGGACGAAAAAGGAGAGAAGAATCGGGATAGCAATCAGATCTAAACCCCTCTTCCTAGTTGCGTTGTTGGTTGTATTGCGACTTCGGAAATCAGCTGTTCTTTTAAATCCCGGCCTTTCAGATGACGCGTTACGGACAAATTTTATAGATACAAGGCTAAGGTATTTATTTTACGATGGCGCCTACAAAAAAACCAAAAGTCTGCTTTGTGAGAAACAAGGTGCAACTGGTTTTGATATCGAGTATATACTCAAAGCAACAAAGCATTTCAATCCACAATTTACTCAGATTCTTTACAGCATTCCGGAAGATGAATGGGGAGTCCTATTTTCGTCTGGTTCTACTGGGACTCCGAAAGGAATCGAACGGGATCATTATTCGATGGTCACGGAACACATCGGGTGGTGTTTAGAATTGGGACTTTATCGTAATACACGTTTTTACTTAGGGCGTCCGCTTTTTTATACAGGTGGGATTGTTTTGTCGATGTCTACATTCTTAGCTGGAGGTGCAGTTGTAGTAAATGACTATGCGAATGATAATGATAATATCGAAATATGGGCGGACTATCAAAAAAGTCTCTCCACGGTTCCAATCACTCATGCATTCTTTCTGCCTGACCAAATTAGAAAATTCACTTCTCTTGCGTCGGAATTAGCTAGGCAACCGCTGTGTGCCAAGACAATTCTAACAATGGGAGCTCCCATTAGCGGGAACGAGAAGATAAAAGCGTCTGAAGTGCTGGGGTCGCAGATTATCGAGTCTTGGGGAAACACTGAATCCCTTGGAACTATTACTGATCCTGAGGATATTAAAAAGCGCCCAAATTCTATAGGAAGACCATTTTTGACAGACCAACTGTATGTAGTAGATGAAAAGGCGAATATTCTCTCTTCGGACAAGTTGGGGCGAATTGCTGGCGGTCAAGAAGCCGGATTTCTAAAATACTCCAATCGTGAAAACGAGACGAAGGAGGTCTTAAAAAAAGAAATGATCATCTCGGAAGACATAGGTTATATGGATCGAGACGGGTATTTGTATGTCAAGGGACGAGTTCAAGATTCTATCGTTCTGAACGGTCGAACATTGTTTCTTACGGACATCGAAGCCAAACTTCGGAGAAAGTTGGTTAATAAAGATTTTTGTGTAATCGCAAAAGCCTCTAACCAATCACGAGTGAAGTTGTATCTTGTTCTTGCTTCAACCGGAATGTCTAATCAGGAAAAGAAAACGCTCCTTGCTGCACTAAACAACATACTTGCTTCCACTGAACAGATTGAAAGCTTATTACTTGTTAAGGAACTTCCGAAACTTCCATCAGGAAAACATGACAAGACTGCTATTCAATCAATCGTTAAAGAACTGAAATAAACGGCACGGTCTTTTCTAATAGGAAAGGCGAGAACTTTTCCCGAGTGTTGGGATAGATGGAGACAAAATATAGTGAGAAAGATTAAACCCAATGTTGGGGCTCGATTTCGGGATAAGGCGAAGTTCGGGATTGCCGCTTTCTGGGCTTCGATAGGCGCAAGTGCGACAATCCTATGTTTGATCAATTTGACTGGAGTGATAATTCCTCGATGGATTCTGTATGAGTGTTTAGTAATGAGCACCGGAATTGGCTTAATGATCGGTCTCCGGCATGGCCGGTCAAAATTTTTACCGGATTCTTTTGTCGACGAAATTGGATTAGATGTTCCCTATAGGGCAGACTTTTGTACAGCAAAGAACTTACGTGAGGCTTGCGAGATGACTGTGCCATATTACAGGCATGAGTACGTCTCTCACGACATTGCTGAACAATGGAGAGTGAAAAATCCGAAGGTGTTTGTTCAGATTGTAAACCGTGACAATGTGCTATGTGCTTCTTTCGGGATTCTTGCATTGAAACAGAACTTTATGGAACTGTTCATAGCAGGAACTGTCTCCGACACTCAGCTCCGTGCTGATCATGTCTGCGGTTTAAGCGAATCGAAGCGATCAGATAACCTGTACATCAGCGGCGTTATTGTTCGCGACTCTTCAACATATAAAGGCCAGAAACGTGCGACGGTTATGATTTGGGCCATGCTGAAATATATCGCATATCTGTATGGATTTAAAAAGGACCGCGATCTCTATGCCTTGGCTGTTACAAAAGAATCTGAGCGTGTGTTAGAGCATCTAAATTTCAAATGTCACGGGCAAGCCTCCTACCGTGTAGACAAATGTAAGCTATACCACTATCGACTTTCAAAGGAGTCGTGGGGAAAACTCTTAAACGAGGTCGGGGATTACGCTCGAATGTGCGTCTGCAATTTCAAGTAGGCATCACTATCTTTTATCTCCATCTATCCTTCTTAAGTCCGCCGACGCATAGATGTTGGCCCGCTGACCTTTGGATGTTTTATCCACGGCCCGCTTCACCCGAAAATGGATGGTGTAAAGTTCATTTTCCCCTGTCCGCGCCGCTCGATCGTCAACAGCTCAGCATGCTCCGACTCTGCTACAAACTCAGTCACACGCGGGCGGCTCATATGACATCAAGTGTGTCTTACTGGATGGCCCATGATGACGTGGTCGAGTACCTCGATTTTCATCAACTGGCTGGCGCGCATGATAGCATCAGCAAAGATTCTACATAAAAACCGGCCAACTTGGTTGGCCGGGATGGTTATCGCGCGATCTCTAGGAGCGGCGCTTGGGCTTTCTCGGCAAGCTGGCGCGCTTTTTTGACCTGCTCCTGCTCCCGGGCGATGCGTTCGCCGTCAACGCCGGTTTCGACGATCAGGTTGAACGTGTCCTGCGCGAAGCCGAATTCCCACTACGGAATCGGCGGCCGTCGCTTGGTTCGTTTCATAACGGTCAGGTGTAGAAATAGCCAAGCTCTCGCAAACTGCACCTGTTCGGGTTTCCAATGATGACGTGGTCAATCACGTCGATCTTCAGCAACTGCCCGGCGCGAATGAGGTCGCGCGTCACCTTGATGTCGGCCTCGGAGGGAGTCGGGTCGCCGGAGGGGTGGTTGTGCATGAGTACCACCGCTGCGGCGCTGCTGACGACCGCTACACGGAATACCTCGCGCGGATGAACGAGGATCGTGTCCAAGGTGCCGATGGTCACAAGCTGGTGCCCTTTCACCCGGCGGCGGGTGTTGAGGAGAATGACCACAAAACACTCGGCCTCGGGGTTGAAGTAGGGATTGGTGGCGACGTGCAGCCGCCAGTAATCGGCGGCCTGATCGGGCGTCTCGCAAATGAGCATGGACTCCGGCACTGGACAATCCCGCAGGGCAACGACCTTGAATTCTTTCGGGTTGAGGTCAGCCATGTGCGGCCTCGCTTTCCGCGAACGTCCGGCCGAGGATGAAGTCGGCCGCCTTTTGCGCCTGCGCCGCCGCAGAGACGATGAGCGTCCGGTCGCTTTGCAACTGCCTGAGCCAGCCTTCGAGGTACGCCGCCGAGTTGTCAATCGTCCGGTCAGCGATGTTGGCATATCCGCACAGGAACGCGCTGCCGAGTTCGGCGATCAATTCCTCCTTGCAGTAGGGATCGGAGCCGTAGCCATTCCGCTCGGCGATGCTCGCCCGTTTCAGCCGTTTCTCGTGGCCGGTCGAATGGACCAGTTCGTGGAATAGCGTGGCGTAATAGCCTGCCTCGCCGTCGAACCGTTCGCGCGCCGGCATCCCGACGCAATCATCGGACGGGGAATAGAACGCCTTCGCCATGCCGTGCCTGATGGCGGGCGGCTGCGGCATCTTCGCCGCGATCTCCGCTGGTTTGGAGCTGGCAAACGAGCCGTTTCCCACTGTCGGTGTTTCCTTCAAGCCGTCGCACTGCGCGACGTTGAAGACGTGATACAGGCGGAGCAGTGGTTTATTCCGCGGCTCGTCCGTTTCCTTGTCCTCGGTCTCCATCCGTTTCCAGAAGACGACGGGACAGGCTTTTTCGCCCTTACGAATCCGTCCGCCAAGCTGGTTTGCCTGTCGGCAAGTGAGCCAGAAAGGCGATTCGTAGCTCATCGCCATGAGCAGGAATACATTGATGCCGCGATACGGCTTCCGTGTGACGAAATTTCGGGGCAGGCCGGTCTTGACCTGCCACGGTTTGTGCCAGGGCACAGTGCCTTGTTGGAGCAAGGCGACGATCCGTTCGGTGATGCGTTCGTACGCTCTCATGTTCATGTTTTTCTCCTGTGGTATGTGGTTTTGGAAGGAACCCTGTGAACCCACTCTGAAGCGTATGGCGCTTAGGGAATCGGCTAAAGACGCTCATTCTTGCCGGAAGCGGCAAGAAACAAAAAAGGGCAATCCGAGGGATTGCCCTTGTGTCTAGTAATCTTCCGGCATGAGAACCGTTGTCACGCGCCGGTCGGCCTCGGTGATGATCCAGAACTTCACGCCGGCAGAGGAGCGATAGACGGACCAAAGCCGCGTTTGTTCAACCAGCGCGCGGTCGTTGGCCGCTTTGTTCCCGGCGGGCAGATCGCCCCAGTCGCCGGCTTGATGCCGCCGGATGCCCATGAGAATGTCCTTTTCAGACAATTGCGACAGGGCATTTGGCGTGCTTGCGATGTGGCCCAGCCGGAACTTGGCGGTGGGCAGGGCTGCCGCGCTCATACCGCGACCCCCTCCGCTTCCTGATTACGGATGTTTTGGAGAATCTGGTCGATGATGAGGCCGGTCAATATCCAGCGTCTCCTTGGCAATCCCACGATGACCGCCCACTTGAAGCGCTGGTACAGGTTCAACGCCTGTTCGTCGTCCGCCAAGTGGTCGGCTAATATGGCGAGCGCCAGTTGCGCCGGACCGCTGCCGCAATAGCCCCACTCGAACCCAGTCGGACTGTGGTTGTACAAATCCAACCGCGGATTGAGCGGGCGGCCGTTCACGGTGACGATCGCTGCGCAGCCTTCGCGCCGGCCTTCGTATGTTTTCATGCAACCTCCTTTCCGTTTCTATGTGGTTTGCGCTGCTTGCGGGTTCCGCGATTGAGGATTTCCGTCTCTGAGTTGGCCGAGATGCGAAACGTCGCCGGTGACGGCTGGATGCGAACGGGCTTGTCAAAACGCGTCTTGAATTCCCGTGCCCGCCGGTTCACCAGCACGACCGCCGCGCATTCGTTGACCCGGATGACCCGGCCCAGCTTGTTGCCGTTGACGCGGATCACGTCGTTGACCCGGAGCCGGAAGAGATGCCGCCGCTGCAGGACAAGGCCGAAAAGCTCGCCCTGTCCGCCGTTGCCATTCATGGCACGCCCTCCAAGATTTCCACCAGGTCCTCGGCGAACAACTGTTCCGGCTGCATGCCGGGCTGGTCGAAGACGTGCGTTTTGACGAAGCAGTGGCGCGACAGGTGCACGGCGATGTCCTCGCGCCCGAACCGTCCGGCTTCGTCTTCGTCAAGCATGACGATGACGTGGCTGTCGGCGCTGGTGTGCTTGTGGATCAGTTCCTCCTGAGCGGCCGACATGGTGCTGCCCATAAGGGCAACCACCTTGGGCCAGCCGTTCTGGTGCATTTTGATGGCGTCGAAGAAGCCTTCGACGATGACCAGCGGCTTGTCCGCCGGTTCCTTGATGGCCCGGTCGATGTTGAACAGCTCCTGTGACTTTCGGAAGCCGGGGGGCAGCTTGTATTTCGGCGTGCCGTCGGTCGGCTCGCCCGGAAAGCGGCCCGCGTAGGCAACAACGTTGCCGTCCGGGTTGTGAATCGGGATGGCGATGCGCCCGGCCATCATGCCTTTGGCGCAGTAGCCGATGCCGAAATCCGCGATGGTTTCAGGCGACAGTCCGCGCGTCTGGAGAAGGTACGGGTGATCGCGCTCCAGCTTGTCCAGGCGGAATTTTAAGGGCGTGTTGGGCGCGCCCTTCTCCGCTGCCGAGGCAGGTTTTCTCGGCGCCGGCTTCGGCGCGGAGACGCCGTCGCCGTTCGCGGATTCGGCCGGAGGTTCCTCGTCGGAACCCGCCGACATGGCCTCGCGATCGAGATGGAACCATTCGATGGCTTTGAGGGCCGCCGCGTGAATGCTCACGTTCTCCATTTTGGCGATGAAGTCGAGGGTGTTGCCGCCGTGCTTGCACTCGCTGAAGCAGTGCCAGATGTTTTTGCTGGTGCTGACCCTAAACTGCGTCGGGCTGGAGCCCTTGTGGATCGGGCACGGGCCGCTCAGGCTGTCCCCGCTCCGCTTGAACTTGTCCATGAGGCCGTAGTGCTCAAGCACCCGCTCCATGGTGATGGCCGCCTTGACGGCCTTGAAGTCGACGAACGATGATTTGGGCATATTTCTCCTATGGGTTGTGTGTTGTGATGAACTGCTGCGGCTCAGGAAGTCGAACCGCGTCTGGCTTGCATCCTACTGCCCCCGCGAATGCCCACTAGACGTGAAGATTTGCCGTTTTTGGCAAGAACGCTAATCCAGCAAGCTTACGGTTTTGGTCGGCCTGCCTGTCTGCCACACCGGGGAAAACACGTCCTTTTCAAGTATCGTCCGGTCGGCAAATAGGAACAGGCCGTGGCCGCGCTTCAGTCGGGAACAGGCATAGACGAGCGACTTCACCCGCGCGGCGCTGGTCGTCACCGTAAGCACCCGGAAGCGATGGATGCCAAGACGGGTGCGGTGCAGCCTTTGAGTCCATGTCGCCTCGTATGCGAGAAGCTTGCGGCGGAAAGAGGTTTGCGAAAGAGTCCGGCGCACGACGGGCATAGTTCTGCGGTCTGCCTCAAGGAAAAAATACACCCGCTGGCTCAGGCCGTTTGAATCGGGAAACTCCAGGGCGAACACGCGGTCCGGAACGACGCTGAGTTTCAAGCCGCCGCGCATTTGCACCTTCCACTGGAACGGCTGGCGCTCCGCATGGAGACCAAGCTGGTCTTCGTATATGAGCCGAACCCGTCCAGACTTCCGGCAGGCGAGTTCAAGCGCCACCATCACGTCCGAAACCAGAAGCGCGTGTTCAAGGAACATCCGGCCGGCTGAGCGATTCTTCTCGCCCCAAGAGCCGGTGTGAAAGGCAATGCCGATCTCCCGCCTCAACAACGCCACGCCTTTATTCCCTAAACCGTACACGATGCGTCGGGAACCGGGGCGACCGTAATATTCGAGCTGGGCGCGGGGGCGCTCCAAGTATCCGTGATGGTAGAGAAGCTTCAAACGCCGCGACAACTGCTGGGGGCTGCCGCCCGCAAGGGCGGCAATGTGGAACGAACGGAGAAAGCGGTGCCGGTGAACCAGGCGGATGATCTCCCGGTCGCGCTCGGTGAGCCGCATGGCGGCCACGATGGGGACGCGTTTGAAGCGGGGAAGACGGAATGCCATCGTGCCACATTGCCGGAGACGGGGCGGGCGGTGAAGGCGTCAGGATTTGCGTTGCGGGGCAAGTCGCACGACTGAATCCGTGGGTTGTCCGTCGCCCGTGATTGCAAAGATTGCAATTCTTGCTATCATCCCCAGCATCATGGAACGCCCGCTTACCATCAGAGAAGAAGCCAACGCCCTCACCTGTTGCGCATTTCGCAACGGATTTCTTGAGGAACTCCACGCCGGCAAACATTCGGAACTTCTCGAAAAGCCGGGACTGTCGCGCATTACCGACGCTGAGATGAAGAAACTGATGATTCAATCCTCCTCGGTGCTGGCGGGACTCTTGGAGATGAAAGAAACCAAGCCAGACGAATATTGGGAAAAGATAAAGCGCTTCAACAAGGATTTCTGCTGGCAGTGGGAGAAATAGCCTTGGATGCGTGTATCATTGACAACAAGTAGAATATATTTCTGAAAATGGAACTTCCTGAGTACGAACGAAAAAAGCTCGAGGAGTTTTTCGAGGCGGTAAGGCCTAACCTCGCGGGTTACAAACACGGGAGCTTCAGCTATTTTGCCGTCAAAAACGGGGATAAATTTGAGTTGTCCCAAGGGCGATTGCTGCTCCAAAGTTTTCCATGCAATGTACATCTTGATCCTTTCAAATCCGCAAATACTAGAGCGGCAATCTACCGACTCGACGAATTGAACCTGACGCCAAGAAGCGTCATAGAAAGTCTGCTGTCAGGCGCCTTGTCGACACCACAGGGCGAGCTTCATTTTCCCCCGGAGCAAAGCGGTTCCCATTCGTTGTTCTTTGTCCCGTTCGGGCCGTTTGAACCCGGTGGCGGACGGCAACCAGACGCCGACCGGATTGGACCACGCCATATACAATTGTACATTCGAGGAGGCAGACGCTGTTCGTTGCATAGCGATGCAAAGCTCGACTGGGAACTCGAAGCGGCATCGAAACCGTTTGCTAGTATTCAAGACCTCTGCAATGAGTATGGCGTTGGTAAGATAAGCGGCATGGAAATGTCCGTTGAGGTGGTTGCGCTCAACGTGGCTTCAATAGCGGCGGACAGCTCTATAAGGGGAACAAAAGCTAGCCTAGCAATTCTCTTAGCAAACGGTTTGGAACGAGAGCAGGCTTCCCTGGGATATAATATATTTGAAAAAGACAAGGTGATAAAAAGGGGCCACGTTCTTGGATCAGAAATGCAATGGACGACAACAGGTCCTGACCAACGAGGCGAACTTACCCTTGAAGTGCCTGTCGGGGCGGTCCTTCATTGCAGTGCCAATTATGCGGGCGAGGTTCAAGATCGAAGCCAAGTCATAGATCCGTCGGTCATACAAAATCCATTTCGGGTGGCCCATCAAACCTTTGATCATGAGCTGGAAATTCTGTCTCACCTTATTAATAAGCCCTATGTTGGAGGCAAGACCCGCAAGGATCGGGATGCCCGCAACCTCGAAATCGGCGTTGCATGGCTTTTTTGGATGCTGGGCTTCAGGGTAACACATTTAGACGGATTGCCAGAAATTAACAACGCACCAGATTTGATTGCGGCAACTCCAGGAGGAGACATTGCAGTGATTGAATGCACGACAGGATTGCTCAAAGCTGAAAATAAGCTGCCATTGCTGGTTGAGAGGACAGAAAAGGTACGCCAAAGCTTGGCGGCTTCAGGACACGCAAATTTAAGCGTTCTACCAATCATTGTTACCACAAAGACTCGCGGTGAAGTAATGGCCGAATTAGATCAAGCTCGAAATGCAGGCGTTTATGTCATTGCACGAGAGGAGTTGAATGATCTGATTGAGCGCTCTTCCGTCATTCCAGATGCCGATGGATTCTACGAACGAGCGGAAAGTACTTTTGAGCGGGTCCAAATTCCCCCGTTTTTTGGGCTTCAATGATTAAGCTGTGATAGTGCAATCGCTGAAGCCATCCACCGGTTCAATTTGCCTTCAATCTTGAGGCGCGGCATGGCGAAGCGCTGTCGTGACAGGGCAATGAGCTTGTCCTTCCGGCCAGTCCGGGTCTTCAAGGGTGGCAGCGTCTTTGCCCGAAACGGTTCCTGATTTGCTCCGCCTTGCAGCAGTTTGACCACCACCTCATAGCGGTCAAGGTCGGCAAGCGCGCTTGCCGGAAACGTTTTGCCAAATTCCTTCTCCATCACTTCCGCGTCAGCATACCCCATGCGAAAGGCGATGAGCGTTCCAACGGTGCCAAAAACCGCCTGTCGCACCGGCGGTGAAAGCTGGTCGATGTACTGGTGAGAAAGGGTGAGGCACAGCCGGTATTTGCGGGCCTCCGCCAAGACGGAGGCAAACGCATCGGTGGAAAAATTCTGGAACTCGTCGATGAACAGGTAGAAGTCGCGGCGTTTGCATTCCGGCTGATTCGTGCGCGCCATTGCGCCCAGTTGAAACTGCGTCACCAAAAGGGAACCGAGCAGATTCGATTTTTCGTGGCCAAGCTGGCCTTTGGACAGGTTGGCGATGAACAACCGCTCGTTGTCCATCATGAAGGGAATGTTCACCTTCGCTCTGACCTGCCCCAAGATGTTCCGAACCACCGGGTTCAAAAGAAACTGGCCGAGCTTGTTCTGGATCGGGGCGATGGCCTCGCGTTTGAACCGGTCGTCGTAGCTCGCGTATTCCTCCGCCCAAAACGCCCGGATGAACGGGTCCTTGATCTGGCGAATCACCTTGGCCCTGTATTGATCGTCGGTTAGCAGGCGGTTGACGCCCAATAGGGTCGCGTTCCTGCAATCAAGGAGGGCCGATACCGCATTGTACAGGATGTATTCCAGACGCGGTCCCCAGGAATCGCGCCAAATGCCCTTAAAGGCGCTCACGACGCCGGAAGCGGCCAAGTGCCGGTTGTCCGGGGCAACGTCGGCGATGACGTTCAACCCGATGGGGAATTCGAGGTTGCCGGGATTGAAATACACGAGATGGTCCGCCCGGCGCGGGGGAATGTGGTGCAACAGTTCCTCGGCCAAGTCGCCGTGCGGGTCGATGACTCCCACTCCATGCCCAAGGGCGATGTGCTGCACGATCATATTTTGTAGGAGCGTTGTCTTGCCGGAGCCGGTTTTGCCGATGACGTAGATGTGCTGCCTTTGGTCGGCGATCAATATGCCAAAAGGCTGGTTTTTGCCCCAGCCCTCGCGTTCGCCCATGGTGATGTCCGGCTGGTCGCTCATGGTTCCAAGACCAGCCGCCACCCCTTTCCACGGAACGTCCCTGTCTAGGGGCTGTTGTTTACGTGGAATCGACCTTTGCCGCCGGCAAAATGTTTGGGGACACGCCGGCGAGGTAATGGCGGCTGGTTTTGAAATCCGAACGGACGTTTAGAGGATATGGCCCGGCGATGGGGGCATAAAGACGTGAAGGTTTGCCGGATACGGCAAAAAACGGTCGCGCCTCTCGGCGCGGCTTTCCCTAGTGCCGCATTGGCGGCGACGCTTTCTCCCGATTGGGGTCGTATGCCCGTCGTCCCTCCGCGCTTCAGCGCGAATGGTCGCGGTAGCGGACTGGTTAGTGGGTGCGCTAGCGCCTTATTTTAAAACCAGTCCCCCAACGTGTCGGCGGGTAGGGCGATAGCCCGGACCGGCCGACTTGACGCTTTATGGTAAAGGACAACGGCTAGGTGTCCTTTACCCGGCTAGCCCGCAGGGAGAAAGCGTCAAGTCGGGCGGTAGCCGACGACACGTTGGGGAGCTAGTGGTGCGGCGGTTAAGCCGAAAAAGAGAGGTCGTCACGGGCGCACGCCCCTACATACCATGTATGTAGGCCGTGGGGTGAAAAATACGTTTAAGTGCGTTCTGACAATTTGTAGTTTACTTTGGCATGAAAAATTGAATACTTGTTTCCTATGCAATTTAATAGAAACGATGAACCCCTAGCTAAACTAAAATCACACGGGGATCTTATCGAACAACACTTTGCAGACCGCATCCACGAAGTAATTCCCGCTTATGCAAGGTTTTGGGCAAGATACATCGGTAATGATGGCAACGCGCATGCGTTGCCAATGCCTAATGCGAAAAAGGATGCCGAGGAATCGCGAGAAAAATATTGGCAGCGGTTTTATACAATACTGGAAAGTTTGGCAATTTGTTGGTATATCGAGAAAGAACTCATTCAAACGCAAGAAATTGACTCGTTTAAAGTTTACGCCAAAAACCTGAATCAATGGATGGCTTTTTACGCACACATGGGTCGTATACATGACATGGTGAAAGCCATACTAAATGAATTAAAGAGACCTGATTTGTTAAAACCATTCGATGATTATTGGCAGGAGCGAAACATAATTCTGCATGGCCCCAAAGTCCCGATGAAACTGGTTTACAATGTTCTTGCTGTGCCCTCTTTTGGTCATAGTCCTCGAAATTGGAATGACAAAATGGTATGGTCGCAGCTTGGGCCCGCCGACTTTGAATTCATTGCCGCCTGCATTACTTCCATCCTTCGTGGTCTTGAACCTAGGTTAAACCGGTGCTTTGCCGAGCTGTATAAGATTCTTCCTGCTTCCTACGGCTGGCAACCCGTCGTTTGGCCGGGTGCTTCGGAACAGAACGATAAGGGGTCTCTCCGCATTAGTTTATCAGACAATCAATCAGTCACGACTTACGCTTCTGGTACCGGATTGTATTCAGGCATTGCAAACATATCCGGATCGCGCGATGCTTGATGGGCTATCCGAGCATTCCACGAGCAATAGCTTTCGTGCTGGTAACACACAGTCTGTTTTGCAAAGGGTATGTGCAGGTCTTGCCTGCAATTGGATGAAAGCGAGGTAAGATTAGTTCCGGTGAGGAGGGTATAACTTTGCAAATTCTCTTGGCGTAAGAACATCAAGCTTTCCTTTAAGGCGGTTCTTCCGTAGATAGCCCTTCGCTTCCTTAATTAGATTCCCATCGCTTGTCACAAAGAAATTGCACTTGCCATTCAAAGCAGCTATAAGAGCCGTACAAAACTGCATCGCGTCTTTCGCGAGTAAGTTAGTGCTGGTACTAATCTCTCTTAATTTGAGCCAACCGGCGGCGTCTGCGAGGTCATAGTAATCTGGCTTGAAAGAGACTGCGGAATCAAGTAACCACTTTTCAACTTTCCTAAATTCATTTTCACCCAAGTCAGTCTCGTTTTTCTTGGACAGAATCGAATCCATGCTCCAAAACAGTTCCACCTTATTTCTCATGAATAGGTCCCGTTTCTTCCAATCAGACATCTCGACAAGCGAAAGCGTGGACGTTATTACACCCCACCGTCGAGATTTAACACTTTCCACCAATACAACGGCCTCATTACTCCGCTTTAATAGGAGATCCAGGATTACATTCGTATCGAGGTATAAAGTCTTTTTATTTTTTCTTTTTGGCATAAAACTCGACTTTAACCGTTTTAGGAACCTCTTTTGTGGCCTTGAAACTGACTCGTCCGCCACGTTTATTATAAAACTCAACCTTAACGGTTTTCGGAACGGCCCGTGTAGCCTTGAACGAAATTTTTTCTCTTCTAACTGACATGATGATGCTCTATTATGCATACTGACAGATGAAAGGGCAAGCCTAACCGTGTACATGCTCCGCATTGAAAGGGGGGTGTGCAGGCCACGCCCGCTGCACCTGTGCTGTGCTGGCCAAATACGCTAGCGCAATCACGAGCGCCCGGTTCGGCGCAGTGACGGAAATAGATTTGGAGTTGTGAGGCACTTGCGTAACTTGATTGCGCTTGCCGCCGATAAAATGATACAAATCCGGCATGGGTTTTTACCTTCGCAAAAGCCTAAGCGTTGGTCCGTTCAGATTTAATCTCAGCAGATCTGGAATTGGTTTATCCACAGGCGTTAAAGGATTCAGGGTCGGAACCGGGCCAAGGGGGAATTACGTCCACATGGGACGTGGTGGAATCTATTTCCGCCAGACGCTTCCAACTTTAGACAACCGCAGAATTCCTTCGGAAGTTCCAGAAGAAAAATCATCGAGCATTGATTTCAAAGAGATTGAAAGCGCGAATGTCAGCCAAATGGTTGACTCGTCATCAGCCGCGTTGCTCGAAGAAATTAATTCCAAGTCCAGGAAACCACTCATTTGGCCTTGGGTCTTGGGGCTTAGCATTTGCCTGTTCGTTGTTCTTGCAGCCGCAAACTCGGCCGTTTGGATTTATTATTTACTTTTTCCCCTTTGCGCAGGTGGTTTGGTCTGGGCGGTTCACGCCGACAAATTACGAAAGACCGTCGTTTTGTTCTACGAGCTAGAGCCACACATTGAGGAAGCATTTCAGAATCTTCACAATGCCTTTGATTCATTGCGGGCCTGTTCTCGAGTATGGCACATCGAATCGAGGGGCAACATAACGACAACATACGACTGGAAGGTCAATGCGGGAGCTAGTGCTGTTGTGAAACGAAAGGCAATCACCCCTCATGCTGGTTCACCCCCGTATTTTCAGTGCAATGTTTCGATTCCCGTTCTTCCTGCTGGGCGACAGCGGCTGTATTTGCTGCCTGACAGAATTCTTGTTTGGGATACAAACGGAGTCGGGGCGGTCGGCTTTGAACAACTCGACGTAAGCTCTGGCGAGCAACGGTTCATTGAAGATGGTGGCGTACCAAGCGATACGAAAGTGGTTGATAAGACTTGGAGATACGTGAACAAGAAGGGCGGGCCTGATAGACGCTTCAATAACAATCGCGAAATACCAATTGTGCTTTACGAAGCGATTTTGCTCACGAGCAAATCCGGCCTCCAAGAATTGTTTCAAGCTTCTAGGACTGGTATTGGCTCTACGCTGAAATCGGCAGTGAAACAAATGGCGTCAGCAATTTCCCAACGTGCAGCACCCAAAGCGGAGGACGATTACATCAAATGCTCGTGCAATAATTGCGACGTCTTCATTGAGTTCCCCGCATATGGTTTGGGGCAAACCATCGTGTGTCCGCATTGCGGAATGGAAACCATTTTGTTCAAGCCCAGCGCAGTTAGTCCATAATTTCGTCCGCTCTAACAGCGCGCTCATGAGTCCACTTGCCAGAGCGCATATCGTTCCTTAAGAGGATACATTTCCATTTTCAAGCACAGTTTCGCGCAATTCACACCCAAAAGCGTTGAAAACTTTGTTATTGCATCGGGCTGTTCGATTTGGTTAAATCCAAATGTTAATCATATGGCCCAAAAGCACAAATTGCAGGGCATACTTTCCTTGTCCGCAGCTTCTATTGCGTTGAGTCAAAGCATATCCGTGAAAGGTCAGCAGTTAGACCAATCGCCGGTTGGTTCCGGTGAAGCGTTGAATACGCAAAACATCCCTAAAGCACGCAATTTGATTCTCGCACCGGCACATCACGAAGAGTTGGTTCGTCTTTATGCGGACCATGCGTCTCACGCCTCTCACAGTTCTCACGCTTCTCACGCCTCTCACTATTCTGGAGCGGATGACTCAGTTCCCGTGACCCCGGCACCACCTTCTCCTTCGTATACGAATTATAACCAGCCACAGCCTAAACCACGACCACAACCTGTGGTTCCAGTTCCTCGAACAAATTCGGCGAGCCAAACAGTCGTATTGACCAACTCAACCAATCAAACGAAGGCATTGAATGCAACCAACACCGTCACGGAAGTAACGAATACGAACGACACTGAATTGGTTGATTTCCTAAAAAAACGCGCCGCTGAAGGTTCCGCTGATGCCCAGTACTCGTTAGCAATCCGCTATTTGTATGGTCGTGATGGTGTGAAAAAGGATGTGGAAACGGCCAAACTACTTTTAGAAATGTCTGCCGGTAAAGGAAACAAGGAAGCTAAAGAGAAGCTCGAAGAACTGAAAGAGACAACGCAAGATTCCGAAAAAAGCGGCAAATAAGACGTGATTTTGGAAATGACATTTGCTGTGCCGCTTGGTTCATCAAAGCGCCGCCGGTTAAGTGCGGAAGGGTTTAATATGCGCGCTATATTTCAGCTTGGATGAACTGAAAAAACCTCCGCAGTCGTTTCCTCGGACACAGCTTTCACATTCCGGCATATATTCGTTCTTCCAATCCGAAATGCTCCGGCGATTAAACGGCCTAAGTTCCGGATCAAGAACGCAAAGCTGGTGGTTGTAAATCGAGACAAACATCCTCGCTTCGCTCAGCAATCTGACGGCTTCTCCCAATTGAGGCTGGTAGTCCTTCGGGTCTATCCACAACTTGTCCATGTTTGATCTCGTAAAGCCCGTCAATTCAAGCCCCATCAACGCGACATGGTCGCAGAAAGTCAGGTTTCGCCGGATGAATCGGGACAGATCAGGGAGCCGCTCGTATGTCAATTTGTGGATGACGATTCGGATTTCCACTCTGACCCCGACGCTCTTCAAGTTGATAATCCCGCGAATGGTGTCGTCGAACGCTCCGTCTGCTTGGACGACATAATCATGGATCGAAGAAATGTCGGAATACAGCGGTATCCCGATCATCAAATCCGGGTGAGAGATGCCGGCAACCGCATTGGCGTAATCCCAATCTTTGAAATTCCTGCCGTTTGAAAGGACATGAACGGCGGTCGAAGGAAGGCACCTCTTAAGGCACTGGATGATTCCAATGAAATCCTTGCCAAGCAAGGTCGGCTCCCCTCCGGTAATTCCGACAGACTTGGTCTGAGGGGACATAAGCGGAATCATCTGTAATATGTCCCCGATAATGTACGAATCGTCGGCGTCTCTCGGTGGTTGGGAGCACATCAAACAAAGGCTGTTGCAACGTTCGGTGACAAGCATGGAATTGTGAAGGGAATTCACCCGGTACAGCGTTCGCAGCATGTTGTGTCGCGGATACAATTTTACGATGTCACCACCTCGCAGGTAGGAAAGGGCCGGTTCCAACAAGAACGAATTAACCGGGACCTCTCCGTTCGGGGTTTCAAAGAAAAAATACCCCTTGTACCCCTCCGGAATTCGGTCACTGCCGTTACCGATAAGATAATATTCCTTGGAACGATTTTCCGATTGCTGGCTTGTTCCATCCGCCATGCGGCGCACAACCGCGTCAAGCTCGGTGATGTCGCCAAGCGGGGTTACGGTTCTGGACAGCAATTTTAGCATGGCTTCACCACTGCACCCATTTTTCAAGTACTTTTCTGGCTTCGGGGTCGTCCTCCATTTTTAAAATGACGTATCGGAAGATACCCATGTTTTTCTTACAGAATCCGCTCAGGGCCTTGTGCCCCACGAAATCGCCTTGGGTCGCATAATGATAGTCCGGATCGCTTCCGCAATAAGGCAAGAAAGCGCACTCTTCGCACATGGGAACGGTTTCCGCGACTGATTCCCGCAACGGGTCAAGCAATGCCGGCGAGAGCATCGTGTCTTCGTAGCTGTTGGTGAGCAAATTCCCCATGCAAAAGATTTTGTCCCCCATTTCGGCCTTCATCCGAGCTTCGTCTGACGGATACACCTCGCCGTTGTAATTGAAGATGATTCCAGCGATGCCCATTCCGGCCGGTGATTGCAGATTAACGTATCCGGTTCCATAGGGGGTCAGCATTTTTCTTAAAACCAGCGCCGTGTAATGCTCGACGAAAAAAACGCCGCACTTATTCAGCTCAATGATGTAGTCGAGTCCCTCCCGGTAAAAATCCAGCCATTGTCGGGAGTCATACTCGTCAAAGCATTTGGTCTTGATTGCAAAACCATAAGGGCTGAGGCTGCGCAGAAATATTCCGCGAAATCCCTGTCTGACGTACTCATCGATTATTTCCTTCACGCGAGCGAGACTCGCCTTCGTCGTCGTCATCAAGGCGCTCACTTTATCGAATCCTAATGCCTCTCGCGCACACCTGATTCCCTCTATGGTCGTTTGATAGCTGTTGTTGTGAGCGTTAGGGCGGTTGGCGTTGTGTAAATCCTCCGGCCCGTCCAACGACGTCGAGATGAGAATGTCGTGTTGCTTGCAAAAGCCTAGTATCTCTTCATCCAACACGGAAAGATTTGTGGCGATCACGAACGCGAGATGACGCCGTTCCGCTTTGTTCCGGTCCACGGCTTTCAAAACTATATGTTTGATCAGTCCGAAATTCAAAAGCGGCTCTCCGCCCTGAAATTCGATCTTTATCGCCTTTGCTGGACTGCAAAAAGTGAAATCAACGGCCTTGTCCGCCATCGCGACAGTCATGTCGAAAGCGACCCGGTCCTCGCTCTGGCGGGAGACTTGGCAATATTTGCAGGAGTGGTTGCATCTGAGCGTCACGACAAACATGTGCAAACTGGTGAATTCGGCGATACGGTGGCGCTTGGTGCGCACTTTTAGAGCAAGAAGATCCACTGGGACAACGGAATCATGGTCCAGAATAAAATGCTTGGATTTTAGGGAATAATAAAGCGGGGTGTTTACTGGAAGTTCTTTTCTGACAAGTGCTTCCAGTTCGGGTCTTGTCAACGTCTGCCATTCTCCCACTTCATTGACGGCCACGTAACGCCCAGCATCGAGGCGAATGAAACGCAACGGAAGCAGAGCGTAAGCATTGTCTGCCGGCAAAAAATATTCGGCGTCTTTGAACATTGAAGCCATCAAGGCTGATTTTTGTCCGCTAAAGATGTTCGTGAAAAGGCATGAGCAAGGATCAAGTTTCTCATAGGTTCCGTCTCCTTTTTTATCCGTTCCCGAAGGTCTTGGTCCAAAAGTTCGTTGCAAAAGTCAGAGATGACTTGCTCAGGATTGCTTTCAGCGTGCTTGCCAACAAAATTGAAGACGATTAACACCGCGGATTCGGACACCGGATTTATCATTACCGATGTCCTATCGGCGAATTTATAGGCCGCCTTTTTGATGGCTCCGACGCTGTAGATCGATGTGTTTAGGGATAAAGAGTAACCGTTCGGATCGCGTGTGATTCCATTCATAGCAAAAGTGATTTCTTGGACATTGAAAGGGCCAAACCATTTACCTTGTATTGCTGGCAAACTACGCCGACCGCGCACTTCACTTCAGCATCCGCGAATAAGTGCTTGCCTCTCCCTATCCACTTCGTCGTCGGCATATAATCGCGCTAGCCCAAGCTTGGGAGTTTTCCGTTTATGGCGGCGTCATCGGAGTTGCGCCTGAAACCTTCCAAGAGCACTTTGAGTTGCTCAGGGCTAAATTTCTGCCGGAGTTTAAGAATCTCATTTCTGGCGAGTAAGTCGCACCGCTCGTTCATTTCGTGTCCAGCGTGTCCTTTAAGCCACCGCCATGTGATTTGATGCTTCGCTGACTTCACGTCCAGTTCTTGCCACAAGTCTTCGTTTTTGACTGCCTTTCTCTCCTTCGTTTTCCAGCCTCGGAGTTTCCAATCCTTCAGCCATTCGGAAATGCCATTCTGGACATATTGGGAATCGGTAAAAAATTCAATTTCGCAAGGCTCTTTCAATGCTTTGAGCCCCTCAACCGCCGCCGTGAGTTCCATCCTGTTATTGGTTGTGGCTGGCTCTGCCCCGGAGATTTCCTTTTGGTGCAGCCCGTAAGCCAAGATCACCGCCCAGCCTCCCGGTCCGGGGTTTCCCTCGCACGCCCCGTCAGAGTAAAGAACAACCTTTTTCATTCGCTGCTAGGCCGTGGCTCGCGCTACTGCAGCAGCGTCTAGGTTGAATCCTGCGCCGTTCAATCGCTCTATAAGCTTCGGCACTGCTTCATTCACGTGGTCGTTGAACGGAATATAGATGATACCGTGAACATCCGATGGAATCTCAATGTGGCCTTTCTTCAAGATTACGACGTTTGGTCGGCGGAGTGCTGATAGCACCATCCCCATTTCGAGCACGACGTTTTGGCGCGCACGCGGAGCGGCCTTGTCCACGCCTTCGGTTTTCGCATATCCCATGTCGTCCGGCGTCAGCAGCACTATCCCAAACCTGCATTGGCCCGGTTGCGGGCCTATCTCCTTTTCCAGAGCTTCGATCAAAGTCAATCCTTCTCCACCCGTGTTCGCCAGCACGAATGGGTCTAGCCCCAACCTGCGCAATACGAGTTCAAGCTGGTCACGCGAGACTCGATCATGCCCATGAACAACAAAGACCCGTTTATTGTCGGGGCTTTTGCTAGGCATTGAAATGACGACCGGAACGGACTTTGAAACTTTTGGTGCGGGTTTCCACCCCAAAACAGCCTGGCCAACTTTTTCCTCAAAAGGTACTTTCACCGTTGGTGGTCCTTGGCATCCAATGGTTTTTGTGCTCTGCCACCAATTCAAAATTGCCCCGTCAGACGTAGTGAACTGGAAAAGTTGGTTCGGTAGTTCTTTCCATTCTCCGTCGAATCCGAGCTCGGAAATGAGTTTTTGAAGCTCATCGATTTTCCCCATAAACTTGCTCATAAGCATGGCCAGTATCTTATTCCGCCGAATCGACGACGGAAAGCAAAAGATGCCTGCACAGGTTCCTCGGAAAAAACGCATGTGCTACTGCGCTCACGTCAGCCGTGGTAGTATTAGATGAAGTAAGATCTCGAAGGAGGTATGATTTAGCCCTGACAGTTTCAACGGATAATATGCGCAACCACCACCACCTACGACACCGAGAGCTAATGAGACAAAAAGATTTGCCCTATGGTGTCCGCGTCTTCGCCTGGGCCCGCGCCATTCGTTGGATCGGCTGGGGCTTCGGCGAGACTTTGCTCCCGGTCTTCATCATCCTTTTCTCCAAGAGCTTCGCCGAAGCAGGATTCTTCAGTTCATCGGTTGACATAGCCGGTCTCATCAGCCTGCCGTTCATCGGATTATGGGCCGACAAGGTCCCGGCCCGGCGTCTCATCCTCTGGTCCCTCATCCTCTACCCGATCGTGGGCGCCAGCTACTTTCTGGCAGGGGCACTCGGTCTGTCCATCTATGTCGTCATCGCCCGCGTCGCCAACGGCGTCACCTGGGAACTTGAGAACGTCGGCATCGAGACCTACTACCGCCGCATAATCGACCGCACTCATATCGCCGCCTCATTCGGCTATATCGAGACCTGGTCGCACGCGGCCTGGATCGCTGCTGCATTGGTCGGCATGGTCTTGGTTCAATTCTTTCCAATCTACGACCTCCTCTTCCTCATCGCACCTTTTGCCCTCATAGCCTACGTTGTGGCCCTGAACGCTCCTAAAGACTCCCCAAAGGCCGACAAAGAGCCTCGACTCTCATTTCTGCGCACATACCGCAAAGCCGTATCCGAATGGCGGACCTGGGATTCAGGCCTATGGATAGTGAGCGCGCTCATACTCTTCTCGAGCATCCTAAGCGCCCTCATGTATTTCTTCATCCCGATCGACGCCTACCTGACGGGTGCCAACCTGACCATGGTTGTCCTCATCACCGTCTTCGGCTCAATCCCGGCTCTCTTCAGCTACAAGCTCGGCCGCCTAGCCGACATCCGCAACAAATACCACCTGATTGCCTTCGGTCTCTGCGCCACGGCTGTGATCGCCATCGGCCTGGCCGTCTTTCCACAGTACTGGTTCAAGCTCCTTGCCATGTTCCTTCTCGGCATCATTCTGGAGCTTTTCTACGTCGCCCAGAGCGCCCTGATCACCACCTTGGGCCCCTCAGAGACCTATGGGAAGCGGGGCAGTGCCTTCGAAAGCATCATCACCTTGGGCGATCTCTCTGCTCCGCTCATTCTGGGCATCGGGCTCGATATATTGGGATTCTCGAACATATCGCTCATCGTCGCCTGCGGAGCCCTTGTCCTTGCGGTGGGATATCGGTGGATGAAGAGCTAAATAATCTGTAACATAGCGTTTACTGATAGCGATCGGAATCTCCACGCCTCACATCCTTTTATAGCCCTAAATGGTGGTATGCGCGTACACTTTGCACCACTTATGGATACATTTAATTCTGCAACCGGATGGTTTCTTGGGCACTGTGCTGACCATCGTAAACTCAGTCATCACACCCTCAAAGCTTATCAACAGGATTTGTCACACTTTCGTACCTTCGCACCCGATCTTCCCGGCGACATTCCAATCTCATCTATTGACCGCAATTTAGTTCAACGCTGGCTGGCAAGGATGAATGTCGCAAAGCCACGCACGGTTCGTCGCCGATTGGCTACCCTCAAATCGATGTTTTCCAGTCTTGAACGTTGCGGAAACCTGAAAAACAACCCATTGGCCGGATTCCGCAGTGAAGTCAAGGTGGGCAGCATCATTCCACGCACGGTGGCCCGCGCCACAGTAAAATTACTGCTCCAGTCTCCACGCAAGGAAGTTGCGCAAGAGCCAGCAAAAAGAAAGCGTTCCATTCGGGAAACAGCACTTATTGAAATCCTTTTTTCAACCGGTATGCGCGTGAGTGAAGTCGTGGCCACAAACATTGGGGATGTTGACATGGAACGTCTCGTTATCTCGGTGCGCGGCAAAGGCAACCGCGAGCGAGAAATACCCATCGTGTGCGATGCCTTTCAGGAAGCATTGTCACAATATCTGGCTGAGAGGCGTTTGAATGACGTAAAACCAGACGATCCTGTTTTTATAAACCGGCGCGGAGGCCGCATGTCGGACCAGTCAGTTCGAGCCGTTTTGCGACGACATGCAACTCGCATTGGAGCGCGCCGGATTACGCCTCACATGCTTCGTCATACGCTGGCCACGTTGCTTTTGGAGGACGGTGTGGATTTGCGACATATTCAGCGACTTCTCGGCCACAGCTCAATCACAACGACGATCATTTACGTTCATGTCAGCGAACGCAGCCAACGCAAAGCGCTCGCCAGCCGTCATCCGCGCAACAAAATGAATGTGTGATACCGGAGACTGAACAAGCGGAATATTTGTGTTGGCATTTAAGGGCAAATTGCCGCCAACAAAAGGTTGCCTTTTGGGGGCAAAATCGCGAAAATCGCGGATAACTGAAAATTATCCGTATGGTTGCCGATGGAGATTTGGCTGTAGCTGCACATCATCTTGATTTGCCTGTTTTTGACGGTGGCCAAATTGATTTGGTGCCGGGAACCCCACCCGAGACGGTGTTCACTCAAGAACTTCGCCGAGTTCGTTTGGGAGGAAAGGTTGCCGATTATGTGGTTCCAGACCGGTGTAATCTAATCGAGTGCCGGCTGGATCATTTCGAAACCGATGCTGTAGATTTCTCCCGATGTGATTTCAAGGATAACGCAATTGTCGAGTGCCGATTCACCAAAACGAAGTTCGTGGGCACCGGATTCGCGCTCAATACCATCTCGAAAAGCCGGTTCGAAGCATGCAACTTTTTCGACACGGTTATCCAGAATTGCGAATTCTACGACGTCGAATTCCACGGATGCGACTTCACCAGTCTCGTAATCAAAGATTGCGCATTTGCTCGTTGTTCTTTCTCACGCTGCAAGACCTCGAATAAATTGTTCGAAATGTGTCTTCTGAATGGGTGCCACTTCGAGAACACAGAATTGCAGCTGCAGACAATCACAGAAAATTTCGGGCTGCGCGCGAACGAAGTGTCCCTCGCCTTGCGGAGCGACCGCCTTGACCATCCACACGAGGCCGTGGATCGTGTGGCATTGGAGAATAGGCTTACTCGCGAAGTTCGTCCCTTGGCGCGTTTGGCGCTCCATTTCTTTCTGACTGGGAGTCTGCTCGAAGGTTCTGAACACCTCGATGCGGCGTTGGATGTGGGCTTCTGGATTAGAACTCAATCCACCATCGGGAGTTTCTCCACCGTTCTCACCCGGCTGTGCGAGTTCTTGCTCCACCTTCACGAACAAAACGAACTGGCGTATTTGCCATTGGTGCAATTACACGCCGTCACGGGTACTCTTGCATCCGCTGTCCCACCTGACTCCCGGATGCGTCAAGCAGCCTTTGCCGTTTACGGTGCCCACTTGAGCATCGCTAGGCAAATCGATGACTTTGGAATCGCCGTGCGCAAATTCGCCGAATCGCGTCGTCGAAATTGGACGTTTCTTGTGGAAGGAAAGTGCCCACGGAGCAACTATAGGCGAGAACTCCGAGAGCTCTTCGAACGTGGTCGGCCACGCATTGTTTCGCTTGTTCCGCACAATTCACCTTGGGAAATGGCGTTATCCTTTCCATCAGCGGCCACCGTGGGAGCGTTTTTTGGCTTGTTTCTGGCGACTCGCACTCGCATCGAAATTCGAAGACTGCTCGACACAGTAGCTCCACTTCCAACTTCCCGGGGCCGCTCCAAGAGCAATCGCGTCCAGGTGGCACAACTTACGTTGGGTGCAGCGAAAGGAGCAGAGGCGAAGCCGCTCGTGCATTTAACGACGCAGATTTCACCGACGCTGGCCGCAGATTTTCAACTCTCCGTGAGTACGAAGTGCATCGGGCGCGTTCGCCGCCTCGTACTCGCTTGGCTCAAGTGAGCACGCTGGCAACTTCTGCGAGTGTCGCTATGCCCTGGAGAATATGCTCCCGCTTACTGAAGAAGTTCAGTCGCACAGCCTCGGTCGGAGGGTCGCTCGCGAAGTGCATACTGGGGCCAATGATGACCGGCATGCCGTGCCTCTGGCAGCCGAGAAGAAATTGATGGCGACGGGTTGCCTGATCTGAACCGAGCGCTTCCAGGTCCACAACCGCGCTGCCGAGATAGCCATTGACGAGCGGATTAACCACCACGCCCGAACCTGCAGCAACTCTTTCCGCCGCCGCCCGTAACGCCACAACCTGTTGCTTCGCTGTGTGCATCATCGCACGGAAGTGTCCTGGTTCTGTAGCAACCGCGCACGCTGCCTCCAAGCTGTGTGCGTCTATCGCGCCAGCAAACGTTTCTAAACAATCGACCATGTCCGCCCGCAGTTCGGCTGCATGCAAAACGAACGCCAACCGATATCCATTTAATCCGAGTGGTTTCCCAAATCCCTTGAGCCGGATTAACCTCTTTGCCTCTGACCAAACATGGTGCAGTGCTCCAAATCGGGATGGGAATGATTGATCGAGTGCCTCATCAACGACCACATAATCCTCGCGCTCCACTGTTTGAATCAACCTCTGAAGCGCTTCGGTTTCCTGATCGAAGCCCAAAGTCACACGTGGGTGGGTAAGCCACCATACGGAAGGCAAATTTCGGACGGGACGTTCATAATCGGGCGGGCGCCGATATCCATTGCTGCGGTAGGTGGGCGTCAGGACGACTTCATATCCAAGCCATTCCGCTTGAAGTATCGCTGCGAAATAACAGGGTGTCTCGAAAACAACCCTCCTCGTTCCCCTACGGCGCAAGATAGCCATCGTTAACAGCGATGCAATTCCAACGGAGGGGCATGCAGTAAAGCGTGTCGGATCGAAAGTCGCGCCGTCCCAAGCTTCAAGAAGCAGATGCAGACTTGAACGCACAGCCCCCAGTGCGTCGCCTTCGTCCATGTAGTACCGATCAAGAGGCAGCTTGCCGAAGGGGGGAAGTGCCACGTTTGCCGCATCCGAAAGCGTTTCGATCCAGCCTGAGGGATCAATTACAACCCGACCTGTGCGACGCATCTCGGCAAAGTAACGAGTGTTGATCGCCGTGTATTCGTCTGGCTCGAAAAATGGGTGCTCTCGCTCTCCGCCGTTGATCACGGATAATTTTCAGTTATCCATATTAAGGCGTCGGACCGTGGGCCAGAAATGGCGATTTTTCGAGGCGGGAAAGGAAATTGCGCGTAATGCAGTCGAAGGCATGGACCCCGTGGCATAGAATCTCATGGGCTTTGCTTTGATCCCATCAAGCTAAAAAACAACTTTCCATATCCGGCAAGTTTCGGCGTCTTGGTCGGTTTGCCCTCGACGCATATCCTGCGCGTATATGAAAAACATATACAACGCAACAGAGCAAAGCCGTTCTTTCCGCAGATTGGTCAGGCAATGGTTCTCCAGTTTACTCAAACGCCATACCTGCAATCATCGGGAGGATTTTGAACAGGTCTTGGAAAAGCTCCAAGATATCGAAGACTTAATCGAAATCATTGCACGGCAAATCGCCCGATGGGCCAAGGTCAATCCTGGGGAATAGCACGGGACACTTGCCACGCTCGGCAATTTCACCCTCCTTTTGTCAGTTCTTCCAATCGTCCATATTGCCCCCGTGATATAATAAAAACCAGTCGGATAAGGTGAACGAGGGGGACATACAGACGCTTTGGAAGAAATGGTACACCGCCCTGACTAGGTGTTCATTTCTGTGTTGTAACGTCCAAACATTGTCCAGTCCCCCCAATGTCCTGACCCAATCTTCAACGAGATCATCGATAGCACCCGCACTATGAGCGCAAAAAGGCCCCTCTCGCCAAGGAGAGGGGCGGGTGGCGAGCAACGTCATCTGACCGAGGCAGGGCAGCGGTCAATACCCATCCCGAAACGCGGCGGATGGGGACATCTGCTGGCGTCGGCGTATGCGAGGCCGATGCCCCAGCCAAGAGCGCGGCGACAAGCCGCGATGGTCGTGCCGGTGGTGATTACGTTGTCCACAAAATACAGCGGCAGGAGCTGGATGGGGCCGCCGGTGCGAAAGATGGCGTGCTGTTCCACTGTGAGACTGGGAAGACCCCGCATACGGCGCCTGGAGGATGACTCGACGGGGTGGGCGCGGCCGATGGCACATTTGACGCGGGCGCCGGGAACCAACTCGGCGATGGCGCGGGCGAGTACAAGATTGGCGGTGAGGCTCCCGTTGCTTGCGGGAACTGGCACCAGCCAACACGGACCGTCAATGAGCGCTGCCATTGCAGGGGCAGCGATTTGGACGGCTGCCGCAGTCGGGGTTTTCAAGTCTTGGGCGGTGCGGCGGGCAATGATCTCCTCTGGGCTCGGCGTGCGGCAACCGATGGGGATGTACTTTGCGGCGTAGGTATCGGTATTCATGGTGAAGGGCAAGAGGGAGCACCCTCTGTGCGGGTTTGGGCCAGTGAGGCCCAACGGATGGAGGGGATCTGCGATGGAACAAATACAAGGGCTGGCGGTTATGGTTAATCGCCAGCCCTTGAGGTTAGCGTTTTGGCTGTCGGGGTTGGTTGCCAATCCACTCGAAAGCCCGTGCGGCGATCAGGCTCACAACCAAGAGGTTGTTGCGGCCAAAACTGGTGGAGTTCTTCCATGTGTCTCCGTCCTTGTAGGACCGCTGGAAGGTGACGTTGAACAGGGGGCCTTTGTCGGCCTCCTGGCGCCAGATGCTCGCGCTGACGGCACCGTGGCGGATTTTGTGGACGGGTTGGCTGTTTGATGTGCTAGCCGGCGTTTGATTTTTCATGATGTTTTTGTTTTGTTGGTTTAATGGTGGGGAGGGAAAGTGTTGGTGGCGCCTGCTGGCACCGGCACAGGCCAGCGGGAATCCGCAAGTTTTCAAAGTGCTGTTGGTCGCAGACCGCTCCGGCGCTCTAGTGCGAAGAAGGAGCTGGCTGAAGGACTACACGGCTGGAAGGTCGCTGGAGCCTTTGTCTAAATCGCTTCGGAAAGACAAATGAGCGTGACTGAGAAAGGTCGGCCTGCACATGGGACAGCGGCGTCTGCGCCTCCACGTCCAGGGTATGGGATGCCGACCAGGCAAGAAAGAGGTCAAAGTTTGCGTTCTACGGCAACTAACTTCCCGGAGAAATTTCAGGAAACGTGGCGTCTATGGTTTTCGCATCCAGTGGCAGCGGGTCTGTAAAGTTAGGCATACGCCCAACGGTTAGCACCAAATGAGGCGGCTGTAAACAATCAGTTATTGACCGGGTTGTTCAAGCGTTTCGTGAGATGCAGTCGAGGGTGAAACCATAATACGAACCCTGCTCAAGCTCCTTCTTCCAGAAGTCGTGGATTTCGGGGTCTTGGTCAAAGTAGCACATCCCATTATGCCAAGCGCAGCATACACGACAGTCAATATAACCAGCAGTGACATACATGTACTCCTCGGCACAGAGGTTAAAGTAGGCGAAAAGGACGCTGTGGTCGGTGTCTTTGAGTGATTGGCCTTCCGGGCGGTCACGAATCTCGTTGAGGCGGTCGTTGAGAAGGCCATAACGCTCATTGAATTCGTGGAAAAGTTCTCGGAATAGTTGAATATCCTGTGCGTGTTGAGCGTAAAGGAAGCCGGTGAAACCACCAACAGCGGTAAGAAGCGGGATTGCGATGCTCAAAGGCTGCTTGGCGTTGAAAGCGAAGGACAATGCCAACGCGACCAAGCAGCCAACGCCAAATATCAGTGGAAATTTCGTTTTGTTCCGTAAGTCAAAGCAGGCAATTTTAACCTGTGGTGGTGCTGGTGTGGAAGAATTTCCCGGTGATGAGCGTTTTATCGAAGACATGCCAAAAACCAGTAAGCTCCGGCTGAATTTTGTCAACAATTTTCAGGCAGGTGGGGATTCAGCACCAATCTGCGACACCACGACCCGATTTCGTGAAAGTGCGCGAATGTGCTTGAAAAATTATGGGGAACGGCAAGAATCTAAAAAACACGGAAACCAATATGGTAAGAGAAATAATTGGCCAGTTTTACTTTAAAAAAACGAGTAACGGAAATCTTTTTGGCGAATGGTCGAATAATGACAAAGCCGAAATCTTCTCGGAAAGCTGTGATTTAATAAAAGCGGGTAATGATATTTACCTTGGGGAATATATTTCAACTTGGCAGGAGAATGGGAAGCCGATTTCTGCAAAATTAACAATTACGCGAAAACAGAATAATAGCCCTTTGTTCTTTCTGAAATGGCATGGAAATAAATTTGGTTTTGAAGGTGAAGGTATGCTGTGTGACGATATTTTGATTGGTCGCTTTCATGAGGTGTAGGAAATATCGGCAGTGGTGGATTCTGTTTTATTTTCAGGCAAAATTCGTTGTTTTTGGGCAAACGGCCATTTTTAGGCAAAGCCCAACCGATGATAGAAAACTGTCGAGAAAATTATGCTCACGCTTCCCAAAACCTTTTCAAACACCACACACCAAATCGCTCAAACGCACTTTCAAGGCTGTGGCAATTCTCATAAGGGCATCAACGGAGACATTTTCCTCGCCACGCTCAATGTCGCCGATGTAATTGCGATGAAGATCGGCTTTCTCAGCCAGCTTTTCCTGACTCCATTTGAGATTCCGGCGATGCGTTCGTATGTTTTCGCCCAAGATTTTTCGATGTTTCGGGATTTTCACAACCCCTTAAAAGAACCTGAAACGGCACGTATGGACTACCGTATATGCACTGTATTTTGTTCTTGCATTCTTTCCGCCTCTTTGCGATTGTTGCGCAGTAATGAATACGCAGATCGTATTTCGGCGCAGACTCGGCCCTGATCCGCACGCCGGCGGCGCGCTGACATATACGCTACGTGGATGTCCCGACATTTTGGAGCTCGATAACGGAGACTTCGCCGTCATCGGTTCGGACATTACGGCCGATGCCGCCGGCAAATTGCCGCCTTCCGTCAGTTGCGGGCCTGACGAGCGGATAATCAGAATCCCGCGTCGCACGCTCGTTCTTGCCAAACAGGACATCCCTGACAAGCTTTAATCCGCCGTTCGTGGTAAAATGGCGGCATGGGAATCTGGGGGTGGATTTCACAAAACTGGTTCGACCTTATTACTGTCGTCGGTATCGTCGGCGGATTGTGGTTCACCGCCGTTTCGCTGCGTTCTGAAGCGAAGACGCGGCGCATTGCGAATCTCCTTACGCTGACGCAAAACCACCGTGCGTTATGGGAAGTTTTTTACCAAAATGTGCAACTTACCCGGATTCTGGACCCATCGGCGGACATTGCGTCCCTGCCGGTCAATCACGGTGAGGAGATTTATACCACCGCGCTCATTCAACATCTGTTCAGCGCGTATCGGGCGATGCAAAGCGATCTCACCATCAAACCGGAGGGGCTGCGCCTCGACGTGCGCGAGTTTTTCGAGTTGCCATTCCCAAAGCCGTGTGGAAGAAAATCAAACCGTTTCAGGACAAAGATTTCGTCGCGTTCGTCGAAAGTTGTTTGTCAGAAAAATAGACGGGAAAGGACGGCCTTGCCTTCGATCTCAGGGATGTTGAACCATAATTACTGCTGCCGGCAAATCTGTCGGTCTTTTTCAGATCGTGAGAAGTCCTGTGATGCACGCATATGATAACCCTGTACCGGCTGACAACCAAAAATTCATCCCGTAAGCCATATAAACCCGTATGAGCGGGTTTTTGCGAGCGAATGCGGCATTTCTCGGAGCACAGCGGAGAGTAATGGCGTATTGGCTCGCCCGCTCATTTAACAGCCAAAGTCTTGAGATGTTTCGAGCTTTGAGGGCTCCCGCCGAAAGGGTGTCGGGGACGGGGGGGATTCCCGAAAAAGCGATGAAAGCTCACAAGTCTTTGGCGCTCCCGCATCTGCGGGTACTAAACTCGTTTTACCTATGTAAAACTCGTTAAGGACACGCGTCCTTTACCCGTCCAATCCGGTGGTGGATTCTGTCACGGTGCTTCTGGGCATCTCGTTTCAAAAAACGTGAAAGATTAAGGCATCTGCATCCGTATTGGTATTAGAGTGCCAATGTCGCTCCCGCGTGAACGGGAGCCCGGTTGGTTCGCCCGTAACGATCGACTTCTGAAATTGAATTGCAAAAGTTACACCCATGAATGACCGTCCGTTTGAAACGTTCTGCGAGATGATCGACAGCCTTCCCCCGAAAGCAGTGCTGGAAGCTGCGGCGAGAGAGCGGCGCATGCTGGAGGAGGATTTGTCCTCGGGACGGACGCCGCCGAACGGGGACACCGCCTCGGTTCTGGACTTTTGCAGGTTCCTTGAAGGCGCGGTTCGCGGCAGTTTCGTCTTGCCCGACACCATGCTGATGGAGCACTGGGCATTCTACGGAAAGACCGTGAGACGGCTTGCCGGGGCGGAGGAATTGCCGCGTAAGTTGAAGGAGGATATCGAAGCTGCGTTCCGCGATGTCTTTTGCCGCATCATGGACTGAACGCTCGTGCCGCTTTGTTCACGCCGGTCAGTCCCAACCCGTCCCGGGCGTCGTCCTTCGTTGCTCTTTGTTGGCGAATGCAGATGGACAATCGTTGGTTAAGGCAATTGCACTAGGAAGAACTGCTGCTGTATTCCCGGAGTGATCGGAACGTTGTTTGTGAAGTTTCCATTGAGGTCAAAAATATCGGTTTGCAGCGCCGTCCAGTTGGTCAGCGGCACTCCGACGTCTGTGGAGGCGAGCGTAATGTAAGTCGCCCCCGGCAGTGCATTCGTGCCATTGATGACGAGGTTTGTCGCGGATGACAGCGAGACGGACAAAACGGGTTCGCCGAAAGAAAATTCACGCACGGTTACCGGCTGCGTGGTGTCCTGACTTAGAACCTGCACCGCAATATTAGTTTCTGATTCGAAGGAGTCGGCTGTGTACATGACCGCTGTTCCAGAAACTGACAGAACCTCGCCCGAGGGAACATTGAGAATGAAAGTCGTGAATTTCTGAGCCGTTGTAATGCCATCATCACCTGATGAAGAGAAGAAATCATAGGATGTCTGACCGACTGTGACTGTAATATGACCGTCACCACTAGCCGAATTCGTTGCCCATACATTTTGAAGGTCCCTCTTCTTCATAATCGGACTGGTCCTAACGCCATTGGATGTCCACCACCAGGTCGTTAATTGCGGTGCCCGATTGATATGATACTCAAGCTTGACCGAAACACAGCCGTCGGCCTCGACCCCGTTTCCATCACCCTGTTTTAACTCTATCATGTTAAATCCGCTTCCCGTTCCATCGTGAAACACGTCAGACGGGTCCGATACGGTTGCGTCAGACGGATGGTTGGGATCGTTAATGAAGTGTACCGTTCCCAGTGTAAAATTAATGTGAAGATCGGTCGCATGAGAGCCGGTATTGTTACAAAACGGGCCATACCAACTGGTCCCTACTATAGCGGCGGAAGCTGTCTGGACCGTCGCGCTTAAGACGAGGAAACCAAAGAGAACGATTACGCGCAGCATATTGTCTTCCTTTCACTTTTTGCTATTGGTCGCAGAGCCTTTCAGTGTGGGTAATACGGAAGAACCAAACTTATCTTTCAGAAATTTCAACCCACAGGTCTCTGCAACGGAGATAAACGAAGAACGCCCTGCACAGGTTCCTCGGGAAAAGGAGCATGTGCTACTCTGGAATTTCCACCGCGCCCCACATTCTGCTGGCATGACAGGCGTTTCTCAGACAAAATGCTGACCGGAAATTCAATTTGACTTAACATGGCAAAAGTCTTAGGGGATCCGGGCCGATATGTGTCACAACAATCGGCAAAAAAATTCCAACGGCTCATTCTGGTCGCGTTCGCGGGTGTGGGTCTGGGTGCGTTTCTTTTCGGGGTATTCACCGTCTATGATTTGTTCATAAAAAAGTCGCTGGCAGCTACGATCTTCTCGACCTCTGCGTTTCTCCTCCTGATATCGCTAATTGGCCGCATCGTGACACGACAAATGGGGGAACACGAAAAGGAACGACTCAATTTTCTGAAGGGTGCCACGGGCGAGCAGGCTGCTGCTCGGAAAATCGACGACTTGCCAGACGACTATTGCGTCATCCACGACCTGGCAACGCCATTCGGCAATCTTGACCATGTCATCGTCGGTCCAACAGGTGTCTTTATTCTCGAAACCAAAAATTGGAAAGGCACCATTACAGCAGATGGAAAAGGTGACATCCTTTGCAATAAAATCCCACCGAGAAAAGCGACAATCAAACCCTTGATCGCGCGCTTAATGAACGTGCGCACCAAGATCAAAACCCTGTGCGATGCCAGGCAAGAGCTGCCCTATTTCGACGCTTTGCTGGTTTTCCCATCTGCGCACGTTGAGGCCAAGTGGGGACAAACCGGCAAAGCCCGGTGTATCACCGACGAGCAAATCTGGCATTGCGTTGTCGAAAACAAATCCGAACGCAAACTGATCGGACGGGAAATTGAGTTGCTGGCACAGGCGTTCAAGGCACTGGCGACAATGGACAAGGAATTAGATATTTAATTGTGGGAGTTCGGGAGTGTCGCGCTTAGCCGGCACCCTCACCTTTTTCCCCAAAAAGCGCGTGTCCCGCATTTTTGGGATTCGACGCCTGTATTTATCCTTGGACCGACCATCCAAAACAGAACCCCTACAGTTGAGGTTCGTGGGAAGTCCAAGTTTAAACACTTAATATGATGACCATTGTAATTATAATCGCAACAGAGGTTCTCGTCGTGGTGCCCATGGTGAGTCCCGTAATCGAAAAGACACCGCCACCCCATACAGTCGAACCCTGGTATCCAACAAAACCCATCCCGACATTGATGATGTCGTTCAGCGGGTCATATGCGCCCCCTGCGTTCTACATCCACACCGGGTCTTGGGCTTGACCTCCTTTGAGTTCCGCAAGCGTGCGGTGGAGCGTCAGCGAAGCCGCACGTCTTTCCCCCGATTCAGAAAGCGGGCGAACAACACATCGCAAAACGTCGCCTGCGCCGCCGCGTTGGCAAAGCCAACGGTGAGGGTCGTTGAAAACTTACCGCCGCCGGCAAGTTTCGGCGTCTTTTGCCGCATAGTCATCAGGGATATTCTGCGCGTATATGAAAAACATACACAACGCAGCACAACAAAACCGTTCCTTCCGTAGATTGGTCGGACAATGGTTCTCCAGTTTGCTCAAATGCCCAAACGGCGATTATCAGAGAGAATTTGGAAAAGTCATGGAAAAGCTCCAAGACATCGAAGATTTGATCGAAATCATTGCGCGGCAAATCGCCCGGCATGCCAAGCGGCGCGAATAACGTTATACGGATTATCAACAGCCGTGGTCCATGATTTCACTATCCCGCTGCAAGGAAATACTTGGAGCCAACGCCGAAGGACTTTCGGATGAGGAGATTTTGAGCATTCGGGACGGGTTGTGTGAACTGGCGCGCGTCGCTTTGGAGATTACCGCCGAAAGGATAAAGAAACGGGAGTTGCCGATCTCTTACGTTAACAAATCGTCTTGGGCATGATAATATGCAGATACTACACGAAAGGTTTCGGGCGTTGCTGTAATTCCAACCTTTCAAGTCCAGAAAGCGGGATAGCTGAAGCCTTTTGTGTAGTAACTTGAGGCGCTCACTACTATCCCGCTTTTTGGACTCCACACCCATGAGTAAAGGAATCATTTACGTTCGCGTGTCCTCTGCCGATCAGACCCACGGCACCAGTCTCGACAGTCAAGAGCGAGCGTGTATTGAGTATGCCGAAAAGAACGGCATTGAAGTGGTTCAAATCTTTATTGAGAAGGGTGAATCGGCAACGGCTGCCGACCGCACCGAATTTTTGAAGGCTTTGGATTTTTGTCGTGAGAAAAAGGGCGAAGTTCAATTTTTCATAGTCTGGAAAATTGACCGCTTCGCCCGCAACACGACTGACCACTTCGCAGTCCGAGCCAAGCTCACCCAATACGGAATTACGTTGCGCTCCGTGACCGAACCGATTACCCAGGACCACACCGGCAAGCTCATGGAAACTTTTTTGGCTGGCTATGCCGAATTCGAAAACGAGGTCCGCAAACAACGATGTACCGGCGGAATGCAGGCGCGACTGCGAGCGGGCATTTGGTGCTGGTCGCCGCCCATCGGCTATGTCAATTCCAAGAAAGCAAAGGACCGGCGCAAAACAACTCCCGACATTCCGGACGAGGAACGATTTTGTCTCGTTCAAAAAGGGCTGCGTCTTTACATGGAAGGCAATCACTCAATTACCACTCTTGCTAAAGAAAGTGGAAAGTGGGGATTGCGGACGAGGACTGGAAAGCCGATGCGCAAGCAGCTTTGGGAAGAGATTTTGACGAATAAGTTTTACGCCGGCATTTTGGTTGACCCGTGGACCGACGAAGAATTTCCCGGTGCGCACAAAGCGATGATTACGCCTGAGGAATTTGATCTGATAGAAAGGATTAAAAACGGAAAATCCAACGCTGCCACGGCACGGCGTTTGATATGGAACCCCGATTTCCCACTGCGCCGTTTTGTCCTGTGCGAATGTGGGCGTCCGCACACAGCCTCATGGAGTAAGGGTAGAAATAGACGGTATGGGTTTTACCATTGCAAGAATCGGCAATGCAGATATTTTGGACGGTCTATTGCCAAAGATTTAGTCGAAAGAAAATTTTGTGAATTGCTTTTGAAAATCACCCCTCCAGCTAATTTTTTGGATTTCTTCAAAGAAATCGTCGTCAAAACCTACCGGGAGAATCACGCGGCGGCGAAAAACGAGAAAGGTCACCGCGACCGCGAAAGAGCCAAGCTGGAAATGCGGCGAAAGGAGTTACTCGAAATGCGAGTGAATAAGGAAATATCGCAGGTCGAGTACAAGGAAATGAGAGATGCACTGGATGGCCAAATTGCCAACCTTGCCCTCGCCGAAAATCAGTCGCAAGGTGATTTTGATATAGCCACTGCGATAGACAGCGCCATTGATATGATTGCGAATATAGCGGTTATGTGGGAAAGAGCTGACCTGTGGCAGAAGATGAGAATTCAAAGGACGGTTCTACCAAAGGGCGTAATATTCGCAAAAAACTATCCCGAATGTAGAACCGTGATTCTGTCGCCTATTTTCAGGCTAAATCAGACATTTTTGATCAATCCGTCCGGGCTTGTTGCGGAGGTCGGACATAGTTGGAACCAAATCGTGGAAGACGTGAAGGGGCTTCGGGCCATTGTTCTTGAAGATGTAGCAGCGTCAACATAGCCTCTATTATTCCTTGGACAGGATGCCGAAAAAGCGGAGCAACCTGGTGGCTATTTCCCGGACCTCGTCGTCAGACAATATCTCGCCGAATTCCTCCTGATATATGGCCTTGAACTCCTCTATGGCGTCGCGACTCAATTGTTGCGGGGGTTTCATGCCGCTCACTTTACCGGGGCATCGGCAATGGAAAAAGGAGGGTGAGTTTGTTTGATCCGGCAAGTCACCTAAACAAAAAGCGCAGTCCTGTCTAAAGCAGGACTGCACTTCTAATCTGAATAGATGGACTACAGCGATTTCTTTCCCGCTGCCTTGGCTTTAGCCCAGCGAGCCTTCGCTGCCGCCGATAGTTTGGCCTTGGCCGCTGCGCTCATCTTTCTCCTTTTGAGCGTTTTGGCGGCAGGCTTTGCTCTCTTAGCCTTCGCCCAACGTCTTTTTTGCGCCGCCGCGATTTTTGCCCTGGCGGATGCACTCATTTTACGTCTTCTCCGCGCCTTGGCAGATGCCGGAGCAGGAGCGCCAAGAATCGATGCCAGTTTCTTGTTTAAGGCGTCGATCTTTTCTTTAAGGCCGGCCGCGCGGCGTAGTTGTGTCGTTGTCAGTGATAATAATAGGTTAGTCATGGTGGGTTGAGTATATGGCTCCAGAAGGGAAGTTCAATAGGATTTTATAGCTTCCACGCCGCCGAACACCGTTACTGTATTTGACTACAAATGAATTCCGTGCTTTAATATCACGTCATGCTGCCGGGTTTCTATGCTCGGCGTTTTTCGTAAAGTTGCCGTTTCCGGCAAAGGTTCCCTCCGTGCGGTTCCCGTATCCTCCGATATTGTGTAGTTCTGAACTCGCCCGGAGTCCTTCCGCTTCAACACACATGGCTTTGCCTCAACTTCCAAATTATCTGCGATCCAATCGAAAACGCTTGGCTCTTTCCCAAGGCGAAGTGGCATTTCTTCTGGGAAGTCAAAGCGGAGCCAGGGTGTGTCGCTACGAACGATTCGTTTGCGAGCCGAGCTTGGAGACCGCATTGGCGTGTGAAGCGATTTTCAAGAGGTCGGTGAGCGAACTTTTTCCCGGCCTCTATCAAAAAGTCGAACGGGAAGTCGCCGCCCGCGCCGGGGCGCTTGCCGGGAAAACAGATGGCCGCAAACCCACACGACAGACCGCCCGCAAACGTGAGGCGCTTGCGGACCTTGCGACTCTTATATCTTAATCTACAGTGAACAAAATTTTCCCAAAATATCCGCGCATCTTGGCAATCGCGCCCTCAACCAGAGGTTTCGGTTACGCCGTGCTTGAAGGGCACAAAGAACTTGTTGATTGGGGCGTGAAGTCGGTCACAGGGGACAAGAACGCCGGGTCCATGGAGAAAGTCGAAGAGATGATCGCTCACTATGACCCTCAAGTGATGGTTCTTGAAGATGCTCTAGCCAAAGGATCCCGCCGTTCCGCCCGCATACAAGCGCTCACTAAGCGGCTTATCGCCCTGGCGGAAAGCCGCGCTGTCAAGGTGGCGTTGTTCTCACAGAAACAGGTGCGGCGGGTCTTTTTTGCCGATGGATGCGGGACAAAACACGCCCTGGCCGAAATCATCGCGAAGCGGTTTCCGGAGGAACTCGGCTTCCGTCTGCCGCCCAGGCGCCGCCCGTGGATGAGCGAGGATTACCGGATCGCGATCTTTGATGCAACCGCCTTGGCGTTTGCGTATCTGTATCGCGGCCCGGAGGCGGTCGAAGCCCGACAAAACGACCGTCATCGAATCGCTGAATCGGTTAAGAAAAGCCGCCGGAACGCTGGTGAGCGAGGGAGAAGTTTGTAAGTTCATTGCGCAAATTTTTTATCCCGACGCCTGGCGTTCCGCTACTTTGGTTGTGGCTTGGCCGCGCTGTGCTTTTGCGATAAAGTCGCGTCCAACTCGATTTCAAACAATAGCTCGTCGCGACAGACCGTGGATTGGGTCACAATCAACGGAAATGCGTCCCTTCTTTGTTCTTTGCGCCACCCTTCAAATGCCGGTGCATCCTGTATGTTCTTAAAATAAGCAGTTGCACGGGTCACATCGCGGAAATCGAACCCGTGCAATGCTAGAATCGCGTGGACGGACTTCATGCTCATCGCGATCTGCTTATGCAAATTACCGCTATGTGCGCTGTGACCATCTAATCCGATGCTCGCTGTGCCGGAAACCAGAAGGCGGCGGTAATCACCGCTAGTCAATTCCACCGCACGACTGAAGGCGCTGCCGTACTCCATTGAAGGACATTGCAGTGGCGATGGCACCGCGTAGGCGGCAACGGACCCTTCCAGCCCTTGAACCGCCCAGGCACCAGCCAAAACTGCAGCTCCTGCCCGGTTCCGACCGCCAACGCCAGTGCTGGCGGGCACGAGGCCGTTGAATACCTTTCTTTGAGTGTAAAACTCCGTGCGCACGGTGTTAAACGGCTTATACCACGAAAGAATGTTATCGAGAAAGAACCAGGTCCGCACGACGTTTGCCATGCCCATGCCAGCCTCGGACAGAGCGCGTTCGATATTCTCGAAAGTCTCACGGGATTGGGCCGGTTTGGAGGCGGAGAGATTCGACGGCATCACATTACCGAGCAAACAATGCCGGACATGGCCATCACTGAAAATCCGGCCAACCGGCTCTCCTTCCTGACAAATTGTGTTCACATGAGTTCCAGCCACCGCGAAAATGTGCATCCCGAAAACAACCGGGCTTGAGGTCGTTCCGCCCTCAATCCATGTCACCGGCCAATCAACGCCTTTCAATTCGTGCCGCAACGCGCGGAGCGTTTCCGAGCAAGCGGACACTGGGCCAAAAACCTCGTGCCGGATGACTGTGGCTTCATAGTCTTTCAACATGCAAGCAAGCCTGGAAACCATTGCCGATGGCTTTTCACCTGGGATAGGTCGAAGGCTCAAATGCAACTCTAGGTGCGCCGCAAATGAAATGCGAGTGACATCCAGCCCTGGATGTGTTTCACGGCTAATTCTTGATCTTTCAGAACGACTGGTTGTTCTAGCACTATTGCGACCTGTTACATTCATAGTGAGAGAACATAGGTGCAAAGATCATCCAATTGCTGACTGGAAAGGCTGGATACATCTCCATGCAAGCCGTTCTGGTTGCGAGTCGTAAGAACATCCCGAATGGTCACCGCTGAACCACCGTGCAGATATGGAGCCGTGCGCCAGACCTCGACCAACGTTGGCGTGTAGAATTTGTCTGTCGGCGCGTCGAACTGGCCGCAGGTGCCGACATCGTGTTGATGCAAGTCTGTATAGAGTGGTGGGGGGTGGCAAATTGCGCAGCCCGCCCGTGAGAAAATTTTCCGGCCTCGTTCTGCTGCTTTGGACAGTTTGCCATGAACCAGATAGGGGCTTGGCACCGGCTTGAGCGATTTAAGATATTCGTCTATTGCCGCCGGAACTTCTTCCGGTTGCACAGTGAAAAGAATATACCGGATGCCGGCCCGGACAGCAGTTTCTGCATTGGTCCGCACCCCCAAGCTCATCGCCGGCGGAGTCTTGTGGGCGAGCAACAAGCTCTTGGTGTTTTTGGGATTGCCGAGGCCATCGTTGGGCAGATCCCAATTCAAACCGTCTGCGCGCGCATCACCGGGATGACAACTCGAACAGCTTTGCCAGCCCTCCAGGCAAATGGTCGCATCGTGGAAATAGAACTCACCTTTGCGGACGGCGCTCATTTCAACTTTCGGACCGAGTGGAATGGATTCGATTGCGCCATGTGGACTCTTCAAATCAATCACGCTTAATGTGCCAGAGAAATAATTCGCGACGTAAGCCGTGTGGCCGACGATGGTGACCGCCCGTGGTCCCAAGTCACCTTTGGGCAAACGCACGCGTTCACGGGCGCCGGTGAGAAGAAAAAGCCCTTCATCAAGCTCCGGCCGCCGCGCCAAATCAGCAATGACGGAATCCGGATTAGTTGTTAATCCGGACATCAATGCCGGGAAGTTGATGACGCTCACCTCATGCGTGCCCGCATGAGTGACGGCGGCCTTCGCGTTATCGGATGACCAAGCTATCCCCCAAGGGTTGGCTGCGCCGCGATTTCTCGAATCCAACAACAAAGTGCGAACTGGTTCCATTCTGCCCAGATCAATGATTGTTATAGCGTTGACATTAATCCAGCCGGATTGAACTACAGTGGTTGCAGCGACGAAATTGGCAATAATGTGAGTGACTATTGCGTATTTCCCGTCCGGAGAAATACGAATGTCTTTAAGGTCTATGCTGCCGTTGGGCAGACGAAGTTCCTTCACTACTTCCGCTTTGGCCACCTCAATCACACTCACCACGGCAGCCACGTAATCCGCGTCCGCACGGCCGGTTGGAAGCTGATTGGCCACCAGCAGGTATTTTCCATCCTTTGTCATGTCCGCCGCCACCGGCTCGCGCTGGACGGCGATTCGGTGCACTTCCTTCTTTGCGGCCAAGTCAATCACGCTCACGTCGTTGTTAAACTGATTGCAGACGTACAGGGTTTTCCCATCCGGGCTGACAACCGGCGCCCTAGCCGTATGGCCGGCAGGAATGGTCGCAATGATTTTCCAGTTGGCGAGATCAACGATGCAGACTTTGCTCTCCGGGGCGTCACAGGTGACAAACAAGCGTGTGTTGTCTGGCGAGAGCGTCAAACCCGATGGCGGTTCCGGCATGGTGATGGAATCTGAAACCTTCTGCTTTGCGAGATCAAAACACAAAACGCGGTTAGCCGTGGCACAGGCCAAATACAGCGCTTTACCGTCCGAAGATGCGACCAACGCCGTTGGCGACAATGGCACCAAATCTACCGCTGAAGCATTTATCATCGCCAAAAGCAGAACCCTAAAAAGCCAACGCATACGGACAAATTCTATTTCGGCGCCGTACCGGCATCAATCTCGAATATGCTTTTCGACGTTGCAATTGAACTGGTTGACAAAAAATCAAACGGCCGGTATAAACCTATTTACAGAACCGGATGCGGTCGCGTCTCTAACTCGGTTGGCAGGGAAGATTCTGGTGAAAGATCCGAAAAGGATTTTCCCGAGGTTGACCTGGACAGCACTGGATGTGGGTGGCCCTCGTGTTGAGACGTTCGGAATGAATATATGTAAGGACGCACCTGCAATTGCGCAAGGCCGTGAACTCCAAGAAGCTGCTCCGGTATTGACTTTTCAAATAGGAGGCTCATGCCTTGCTATTGGTTGCCACATTTACGCTGTTGGTGCTCCATCGCCCATAACTGTCCCCGGCAATCGCCGTGCAGGTGTTGCTCCCGTTCACCCACGGCTGGTTGGTGCTGGCGAACGTGGCGTCGGCATACAGATTGATAGCCAGACGGGTCGTCGTTCCCGGCCTGCCCGCTTCACGAATGGTTACTGCGAATTTCAGAATAACATTTCCACGCCATAGCTAGAGATGTTAATAGGAGTAAGGCCCCTAGAACAATAAAGTGAGCCTTCTTACTAGAAACACCAAAATACAATTCATCGGCTCCTGTTAGCAACAGTAGTCCGCTTACAATTCCAAAAATTACTATTCTGGCGAATCGATTTCTACGCGTAAAGCCCGTTAATCCGATTAGTAAAACAAGCAGAAAAAAGCTCGCCGCTATTATAAGTTGAAAATGACCGTTCATAAAATCGTTTCGTTTTAAGAGCCTTTATTTTTTCCTATGGGAGGAGGACATTCTAGGTAAGCGGCATAGTCCGCAGCCGCAGCCGCTGCCAATGCGGACACACATGGCCAAAAAGTAACAACTGCTGGGCTTACACAAGCACCATATACTGCAACACTGGCGGCTGCAAAAGCCGCTAAAGCTGCCTTGCACGCGTTTGAATAATTTTTATCCGGACTATTTGTGGGGCATAACCCAAACGGATCGGCTTTATTCAAAGGGTTGTTTCCACCAAATTCATAAAGATTTTGGCCGATTTTAAGCGATGACTTTTCCCCGAGTGATAGTTCAAATCCCATTTCGCCGAACGGGTCCCGATTTGGCCACCGCTGCAAATTAGGATCGTAGTAGCGGTAGAGGTAGTAATACAGTCCAGCATTATCATTCCATTCCTTGCTGGAAAAACGGTAGCGGTTGGCTCCGGCCAAAATCCCGCTCATGGAGAGCGTGTTTCCAAACGGATCGTAAAAGTATTTGGCCGCTACCTGCTGGTTCGTGTAAACCAGACAGGTGATATTCCCGTTGCCGTCTGCATGATAATAGGCTTGGGCAAACAGGCTCCTGGCGTTCGCCAGCCCGTTGTCCGTTCTCGCCAGCAGCCCGCCAATCCCACCTGCGCCCTGCAAGCTGCTGCTCAGGTCATTACCCCGCGTGTAAGTCACCAGCGGATTGTTGTTGGCGTCACGCTCCTGAACCACCACGTTGCCGTCGTAAACGAAATGGATTTCATTCGTCTGCACCCACGAACCGCCATTCCAACTGTAATCCCGCTCAACCCTTCTTCGCAACTTGCCATCATACACAAACACGCTTTGCCAGGCGTTCGCCACCCACACGTTCGTCAATTCGTTCTCGTCGTCGTAGGCAAAGTTGCGGGTGCCGTCACTCAACAGATTCCCGTTCAAGTCGTAGCTGTAATTATTGGTCCCCGGCAGATTCACCGTCACACTGCCGGTGGAACTGTTCCCGACATAATCCCAGCCGATCGCCGTAAAACTGTTGTTCCCGTTGGTTCTGGTGAAGCCGCCGAGTGCAAACGTCGCATCCGCATAACGGTTGGCTGTCAGCCCGTTCACCGTCACATTCGTCGCCGGAACGGTGGTCGTCCCCGCCACCGTCAGCGTGCCGTTATTGGTGACGATCGTCAGCTCGTTCAGATTGTTCACGTGGAACGTCTGCACTAGCGCGTTGTTAGTCCGGTAATTCAAATTTCCAGCGGCATCGTAGGCATAGCCAAATTGTTCCTGGAGGCGGTTTGTCGTCCCGCCATTTTCCTTGCCAATCGCTGTTATTAACTCGCCCATGTTGTCGTAGGTGTAGTTACGGAAATCACCGGCTGTGTTCGTTTCGGCGATTCGTTGGCCGGCCAAATTATAGGCGTAACTCTCGGAGTCCAAAACCGAGGAATCAGACTTGAGAAGCCTGGTCGAAAGCAATCGCGCCACGCTGTCATAGGAATTTGTAATTTGCGCGCCGTTCGGAAGTGAAAGTGTCTTGATTAAAGGACTCGCGGAGCTCGCCCCTGCGAGAGTGTAATTGAACGCGCCCGCCGCAGACGTTACATTCGTCAATCGCCGTGCCGCGTCATAACCGTAGCTTTGCGACCAGGAGCCGCTGGGCTGGCTTAAGCTCGATGCGGTGCGCAAACGATTGGTGTAGGTGTAACTCACGGTGTCATTCACCCACGGGCCGGTTTCACTCAACAACTGGCCCGCGGCGTCGTAACCGTAAAGCGTTGTGCCCACGGCGTCAACCATGTTCGTAAGGCGGTTCAAAGCGTCATATTGCAACGCAATTGCCGGACTGAGGGAGTAGAGGACGTTTGTCAGATTCCCCACCGCATCGTAACGATACGTCGTGCTGCCTCTGGCCGGAGTCCAGCGGCTCGTCAGGCGATTGTCAGGGTCGTATTGATAGACGAAATTGGTGATGCCTGCGGTATCCACCTTGTTAGTCACCCGTCCAAACGAATCGTAACCCCATGCCGTGCTCTGGTTCTTGCCATCGGTAAGCGCGAGCAAATCACCCGCGCCGTTGTAGTCGAAACTGTTCATAGTCACGCCCACATAGATTTCATTGGTTTTGCGGTTCATGGCATCGTAGCCGTAAAGCACCGCGTTGCCGATCTGGTTGGTATAACCGGTCGGGCCGGGCACGTTGGGCGTGTAACCCCAATGCTCCACGCCATTGTCCGGGTAACTGCGCGCGAGCGGACGATCCAGATTGTCGTAGGCCATACCGACGCTGACACCGTTGGCGTCCACGCTGTTGGTGACGCGATCTTTGATGTCGTAAGCCAGAGCTTGCACGCGGCCGGCGTTATTTGTAACAGCCGCCAGCAATCCCTGGTTGTTGTAATAATTGCTGATGCAGGTTCCGCCACTGTCGGCCATGACAACCAACTGATGAATGGTGTTGTAAATGTTGGTGACAGAATAACCGTCGGGATAAAAGACTTGGGTGAGATTTCCCTGATTATCATGGTTAAAGATGGTGACTTGGTTCAAGGCATTGGTGATGGCATACAGATCGCCGCAGTCGCAATAGGCGTAGCTGGTGGTGTGTCCCAAAGCATCCGTTTCTGAAATCTTCTGCCGGATGGAGTTGTAAGCATAGGAATTGGTGTGTCCCATGCGGTCCATTACCTGAACCAAATCGAGGTTGCTGTAGAGGTAGGAAATATGCGTGCCGTCCGGATAAACAACGTTGGTCAGACGTTCCAAAGCATCCCACGAATTGGTGACGGTCAAGCCACGTTCGTCGGTATGGGTATAGACCAGTGCATTGGTGTAGATGTAACTGTTTGTGCGGTAATAGACGGGGCTGCCGCCAACGATGGCATAATCATAAGTCGCGGCCAGATAGCCGTCACTGCCGTAGATGTTTGTGGTCACCAAACCGTTGGGCGACGTAATGCTGGCGACTTGTTCGTTGGTGTTGTAAATGTAACTGGTCACTTCATTCAGCGCGTTGGTCATGAACAGCACCCCATGATTAGTATCATAGCCATAGGATGCCTGAACAATACCGTCCGGACCGACATGCTGCAGCAAATCCAATCCATTCGTGGAATAGAGGTAGCTGTTCGTTCGAGTGAAAACCGTTCCATTAACCGAATAGGTACTGATGATATTGGTGGGGTTGCCAAACTGGTCCCGCTGAAAGAGTTGATACCACTCCGAACCGTCGGGCAAAACCTTGATGATGAGGGAAGCAAATTGTGACGTGCCTTGCACGTTGTAGGGGTAGCCGGTTTTGCCCGGGTAGTCGTACCAAGTCATTTTGCCCGGAGTCGTGCCACCATCCGGGCTGGGTTCACGCTCCATGGAAAGGCAGTCTGACGGCCCAACCATGATTCCTATGTCAGATGTGCCGTCCCAATGCTTGAGGCGGGCAATAGCGTAATCATTGGTGGTCAACTGACTGGGATCCCACTGCGGGGCCGAAGACAGAAAGTTAGTAGACAGATTAGCGAATTGTTGGCGTCCCCAGTAAAAACTGTTGAAGTAGTTCATATAATCATCGGCATTGGTGTTGTTCCAGTCCGGATTGTCGAGAGTGTTGGTCCCTTGCGGGTTATCGGCCGGCCGATAGATGGGCACGTTGTTCGTGTCAGTGTATTCTCTCGGGGCGGAGGCGAGGCTGTCGTCCTTGTAAAGATCATAAAACATCTGGTGGCCGCCGTCGGGTTCGGTGACCACGAGTCCGTCTACGCCATCCCAGGGAAAGTTGTAAAAGCAAGTCGTGCCGTAGGGGGTGGTTAAATTTGTCAGATTACAACTGTTGATATCATAGACGAAAGAACTCGAAATGCCAGCCACATCCACAACGTTGGTCAGTGCATAAAGGCGACCATTACCGCATTCGTAGTTTAAAGTGACCGTGTGTCCATAGGGGTCGGTAACCTGGCTGATGAAATATTCAGAGATCGACCCATAAAGCCCCCCTGGCACATTTATGTTCGTGTAACTGAGGGTATTCGTCTTGCCGTCGCCATCAACAACGTATTGGAGAAGCAGGCAATTGTCATTGTTGATCGTGTAAATAAAGGTCGTGGCACGACCGTATTGGTCTAATCGCGCGGTTAAGAAGTATAGCGGACCTCCGTTCTGCGCCCATGGCCAGTAAGCATACTCATAAACGTCCTGATAGCCGGAAGGATACAGGACCTTATACCCCACGATCTGACCATTGCCGTTCGTTTCGGCCAACATGCGGGTGTTGGTGTCGGGATCAAGAACAGTGCCGTCAAGATTGGTATAATACCGTTGTGCACCGCCAGGGGGATAAAGCATTACACCACCATAGACATCGGGCATGACATAGGAAATCCATGAACAGTCCCAATAATTGCCCATACAGAATGTATTAGAAACAGCGCTATAATGAAACATAAGCGAAAAGAGATTCTCATAATCAGCTTCATTCAGGTAATTTTCCGAGTGGTATAACTTGAATGAGATTCTCGGTCCGTGGGCCGGCTGATAAGCCAACGGCTCATCCACCAGACAGAGATCAAACCACGGCTCCCTGAACAACCAAGTGGGCATGCCGCAACCGCTGCAACCAGAACCACCGGCACCGCCACCACCGCCACCG
>Ga0116112_1000047_pt1 | contig 108656 bp, 92 predicted proteins | sample June2015DPH_8_15_FD_89721 | JGI IMG/M metagenome (GOLD analysis project Ga0116112, IMG submission 89721) | Peatland microbial communities from SPRUCE experiment site at the Marcell Experimental Forest, Minnesota, USA - June2015DPH_8_150 | ecosystem: Environmental > Terrestrial > Soil > Wetlands... | reverse complement strand
GTAAGGGTCGAGAGGATGCCGGGCAATCTGACGTGCAGCCAAAACAAATAGCGGGTCATCTATGTGAAACGCGCGGCCTGAAAAGGGCAGAAGGCAGGCGATCGTCAGTACTCCCAGCGAAGCATATGAATAAGAAGATGACCACCGTCCGACGAGGGGGATATCCCCTGCAGGGGGCAGGGTGGCCGGTAACCGGGGCTTCGCGACCTTAGGGTCGTTCGAGGCTTTGGGATCGCCTTTGTTGTCCCAGGTGAGCGGTTTGGTCATGGTTTCCTTGCAGGTTTCAACGTTCGAAAATTTCAGGGTTTCAAAGTACGGCCCGCGACTGGCGAGGCACCCCGAAACTTCGAAACTTTGCCACTTTAAGACCTTGCTTCAGTTTTCTTCCGAAGCGTAATTCCGGTTCCAGGCGGGGTCTCGACCACGACCTTGCCGGGCTTGAAAATCTGCGTCTGCAGCCGAAACGAGAGTTTAATTGCAGGTCGGCGGCCATGTCCAATTTCGAAGTGTCGATGCGGTTCGGTCACGGTGTCCATGGTAACCGTGGCTTGCGTCCCGGCTGTCACAGCTTCAAGACTATTCATGAGCCCGTGCGTGACACTTAGGACAGAGCGTAATCAGAGGTACTAGGGGCGAGCTACAGTTTCGAGCGCTGAAGGTCTGTGCGTCCCAGATTGTAACGGAGACGCGTGGATGGTATTTGCTTTTCGCTCGTCACAAATTCCTGATGAACGTGGGCGGAACGCGCCCTTCGAGAACACCTCGGTTCGTTTCCAGCCCCATGGCGCTGCAGGGGAAGCTTGCCAGCTTCCGCCGTGTGATCCACGTCACATTTGTCTGTGATAGCGCATGCTGTTCTCCCGCCCCTGCGCCGGTAAGGTAGGCAGGGTAGAGGTTGTGTCTGGGCCAACATTGCGCCGGGGCAAATTCCGCGGCGCCTGAGGAGAAAGACGCGAATCCCCGATTTCATTCGACGCAGTCGAAGGAATGCCTCCCTGCAAAGTGCTGGAAACAGGCGGATCGAAACTGATTTTCGCGGATTACAATGTGGCATGGGCGGGTGCCCTGAATTACTGGAATTTCTTGTGCTGCTCTGAATGAGGAATGCGCAGATCGAAGGAGAAAACGACGAATGCCGAATGAAGCAGTCGAGCAGGCAACGGGCGGATCCGTTTGGCAAGCTAAACAGGTGTACGCGATGGCGGTAATTAGCCTCGTGGTTGGGCTGGCGATCGGATACCTATTTCGCGGATCGCAATCGCCAGCGGCGCCGGCGCAAGCTGTGGCCACTGCCCAGCCCGCGGCCCCTACAGGCGGTATGGGCGGACACATGCCTAGCCTTGAAGAGATGAAACAGATGGCCGACAAGAAGGCAGCGCCGCTGCTCGAAAAGTTGAAGGGCGATCCGAACAACAGCGATCTGCTCATCCAGGCCGGAAACATCTACCTAAATACCCACCAGTTCAAGGAAGCGGCCGGCTACTTCGACAGGGCATTGCAGGTCGATCCAAAGAACGTTGCCATTCGCACAGAAATGGCCTCGTGTCTGTACTACAACGGCGATGTGGACGGGGCGATCAGCCAGCTTCAGAAGGCGCTGCAATATAACCCCAAGGATGCCAACTCGCTGTTCAACCTCGGTATGATCAAGTGGCAGGGGAAACAAGACAGCAAGGGAGCGCTGGGGGCTTGGCAGCAGCTGCTGAAGTCGAATCCGCAATTGAGCCCAGACCGCAAAGCCAAGGTGCAGAAACTGATAGCCGACGTTCAGATGCAGGGCAAGAGCTAGCGCCATAGCTGGAGAAACGCAGCTCGCGGCGGCTTCCGCCGGCAAACGAAATGGGATCTGAAGGAGCACTGAGCAATGATGGATACAAATCGCGCACCCTCTATCGAGCAATGGACAAGCGTGCAGGCTTACGTGTTGGCGGTCATCTGCCTGCTGGTGGGAATCGCGGGCGGCTGGTTCATTCGCGGATCCCAGAGTCCAGCGGCTGCTCCGGCTGAGACAGCGAGCGCACCCGCACCGGCTCTCGACAATACAAACGCGGGCGCCCAAACTCCAACTCCGGCTCAGATGCAGAAAATGGCCGACACGCAAGCCGGGCCGTTGATCGAGAAGCTCAAGGCAGACCCGAACAACGCCGGACTTCTGGCAAACATTGGGAACATATATTACGACGCCCAGCAGTTTCCCGCAGCCATCGATTACTACCAGCGCGCGCTGAAGGTGGAGCCAGCCAACACGGGTGTCCGTACCGATATGGCGACCGCCTATTGGTATAGCGGCAACGCCGATACCGCCATCGCGGAGTTCCAGAAATCCCTTGCTTACGAACCGAACAAGGCCAACACGCTGTTCAATCTGGGCATCGTCGAGTGGCAGGGCAAGATGGACATCGACAAAGCTGTCGCCACGTGGCAGAAGTTGTTGGACACGAATCCGAACTATGAAGGCAAAGACAAGGTTCTGGAACTGATGGCACAGGCGAAAAAGCACTCGGGCGTCAAACCGGGGACGCCGGCAAAGCCGTTGCCCTAGCCTGCTCATCGAGCGAACATATGGAACGAGCGATCTTCAAGGCGGTGATTGTCGGCGCCGGACCGGCGGGCCTGACTGCCGCTTACGAGTTGTCGAAGCAGCATGCTCCCGTTGTTGTCCTAGAAAGCGACCCACAATATGTCGGCGGAATCTCTCGAACCGTCAACTATAAGGGCTTCCGCTTCGATATCGGCGGGCACCGCTTCTTCTCCAAGTCTCGCGAGGTTGAAGATTTTTGGACCGAGATTGGCGGCGGCGACATGCTCGATCGTCCCCGGTCGTCGCGCATTTACTACCGTGGCCAGTTCTACACCTATCCTTTGAAACCATTCGAGGCGCTGTCGAAGCTCGGAATTGTCGAGTCGGTGCGCTGTGTTCTTTCGTTTCTGGCCGCCCGCCTCCACCGGAAACGCAACCCGAAAACTTTTGAAGACTGGGTCTCCAACCAGTTTGGCAAGCGCTTGTTCCGTATCTTTTTCAAGACCTACACCGAGAAGGTGTGGGGGATGAGCTGCGACGAGATCTCGGCGGATTGGGCGGCGCAGCGGATTAAGGGGCTGTCGCTCGGTTCGGCCATCAAGCACGCCCTATTCACCAAGCGAAAATCCCAATCCCAATCCAACGACCGCAAGCAGGTCGTGAAGACGCTGATCGACACGTTCCGATATCCGCGACAGGGACCGGGAATGATGTGGGAAGCGTGCGCGGAAAAAGTCCGCAAGCTGGGCGGCGCAGTGAAGCTGGGTCGCAGAGTAGTTGGCTGCCGCTTCGACTCCACCAGCAATCTCTGGGTCGTGACTTCCCGCGATGCCAACGGCGACTTGGAAGAATATCGCGCCGAATACCTGGTCTCGTCCATGCCCATCCGGGAGCTGGTGGCACAGATCGAACCGCAACTTCCCGAAGCCGCCCTCCAGGCTGCGCGCTCTTTGCGGTATCGTGACTTCCTGACCGTGGGACTGATCGTGCATGAACGCGGCCGTTTCTCCGACAACTGGATTTACATCCACGATCCCAGTGTGCAGGTTGGCCGCGTGCAAAATTACAAGTCGTGGTCGCCCGAGATGGTTCCCGATGCCGGCTATTGCTCCTATGGTCTCGAATATTTCTGCTTCGAGGGTGATGGACTGTGGACCACGAGTGACCGTGAGCTAATCGAACTGGCCAAGCGGGAGATCCAACAGGTAAATCTCGCTGCCAGTGCGGATGTGGTCGATGGCTGCGTCATCCGGCAGTCCAAGGCGTATCCGGTTTATGACGAGACTTACCAACAGCACGTCGACACGATTCGTAGGGCTCTCGAGGCAAACTGCCCGACCCTTCACCTGGTGGGCCGCAATGGCATGCATAAGTACAACAATCAGGATCACGCCATGATGACCGCAATGCTTACCGCAAAAAATATTCTGGCGGGCGAGCGGAAGTATGATGTCTGGGCGGTGAACCAGGACGCCGAATACCACGAGGCCGGCGCAGCCGGCGAGGAAGCGGCAAAAGCAGTGACCCGCGTTCCAGTCAGGAACGTGGCAAGCCCCGCCTAGAGCTCGTTTCCTAAGTACCTTCCTGGAAGGGCATGGCGGAAAAAACCGAACCGGGGAGTACTGAGGTTTGAGTACTGAGCTTTGAGTACTGTGCAGGAGTTGTTGGCGCTTCTGCGAATCCGGTTGCTGCAGTTATGCGTTTTGGTAGCGCTGCTGGCCGGAGTGGGAGCGAATCGACCGACGCAACGATCTTTGCGGGGACGAGACCGTGGTGACCACGAAGTGATTCAGACGCCCACACCCTCGAGCAGTGGGGAAGTCGCGCTATGACGGACCAGGCAATAACGGACGAGACCAGCGCTCTCCGCGACCCGCTGGCCGGTCCTCCTGCGGCGCAACCCGCGCCCGACCACGGCACTCCGCCCGCCCCCGCTTCCAGCGCCGTGTTCCCATCTTCCTCCCCCGCTTCTTCGTTCAACCTCTGGTGGCGAATCGGGGATTTCGGTGTGTTCGGCCTGTGGATCGTAGTTGTCAGTTTCACCATTAACTATCACGAGAAGTGGGCGGACGAAGCCCAAGCATGGCTGATTGCGCGTGATCTCGATCTGCGCACCATCTGGTTTCATGAACTGCGTTACGAGGGATCTCCCGGCCTGTGGCACACGATCCTGTGGGTGGCGCAGCACGTGTTCCACGCGAAATATGGCGCGCTCGGATACATCGGCATGGTCGGCGCGACCGCCGGAGTCGCGCTCCTGATTTTCAAGGCGCCATTTCCCCGGATCATCCGCTGGCCGCTGGCCTTTACCTACTTCATGGTCTACCAGTACGCGGTGATCGCGCGGCCTTACACGCTCCTGCCGCTGCTGGCATTCGCCGCCGCCATCCTTTTCAAGGACATCCGGCATCCCGAACGAATGACAGTGGTGCTGGTGTTGCTGGCGAACTTGAGTCTGCACGGCACGATTCTCGCTGGCTGTTTCGGGCTGGCGTACCTGATTGAAGCCGTTCGCTCGTGGCGCACTCTGGAAAAGGGAGTGCGGACGCGATACCGGATTTGCGTCGCCGTGATGGCACTGACCTTTCTGTTCATCTTCATCATCTTGAAGCCGACGCCGGACGTTGGGGCGTTCGTAGTGAAGAAGGAATTTGCGAAGCTGTCCCCAGCTGCTCAGGCGCTGCAGCCCAGCGCGCTCGTGAAGCTGAGGGCCGTGATCTCTGGGGCCTTCTTCGACTCTTGGCTGCCTTCGAGCTTGTTCATCTTGCTTGCTGGCGCGTGGTGTTATTTGCGCCGTAAATTGCTGCTCTTTGCACTGCCGGTAGTGTTGTTGATTGCGTTCTATTCAGTCGTGCATGGATATCCGCACCACCACGGGGCGGTGTTCATTGCTGCGATCACTGGGCTGTGGATCGCCTGGCCAGACCAGCAAGAGCGCCACGCCTTCGGTGTTAGCGAGCGCTGGGCGGCGCACGGCATGGTCTTCTTGCTGCTCTGCCTGTGTGCGGTCAATATCTGGGACGCCGTAGTGGTCATTCGCCGCGAATATCTCTATCCCTACAGCGGCGCAGAAGACGCGGCAAGGTATCTGAAATCGGTGGGCGCCGATCATGGACCTATGTTCGGATTTCTCTATGGGATAGTCGCGGTACAGGCCTATTTCGACCACAACATTTTCGCCAACATTCCGACCGCGTACTATCATCAGGGCTTGCCCTTCGACGGCAACACCTTTAAGGTGGACGAATTACAGCGAGTGAATCCCGAGTATCTGGTTGCCTATGCCCAGCGGCCGGAAGTGATGCTTCAAGAGAGTATCCCGCAATTCACTGCCCAAGGGTATGAGATAGTTCATTTTTCGGACGGCTACTATCTCTACAAACGTTCTGTTTACGAAAGAGAGGTCTATTTCATCCTCCGCCGCACCCGCCCTAGCGCCGGGCAAGCACCGTCGCAATTTGATCCCGGTAAGTGACCTGAAACCGCAGGTGGGCGACAGAACAGCGAGGTCAAAATGGAAGCGCAGTCCAGGCACCAAAAGCGGCCCCAAAGAACTCCAAACGCTGCTGGCGACATTCCGCTGTTTTTGAAACACCTGCGAGCTGGATACGAACTAGTTATGGAACACTTAAACGTCCCTCCGGGCACCAAGGCCGATAATCCGGCGCTGTAGCCGGAGACCGTCCGCGCCCGGAAGAACAAGCTCAGAACTGCCACGAATTCCATGCGAAATTTCACGGTGGTCGACACGCTAGGGATCCTCAAGGCATGCCTCGCGCTTCTCCCATTCATGTTCGCCCCAGGGTATGTAGCGGGGTGGGCACTCGACCTCTTCGAGTTCCGGCAGCGGCGTCCGGTTCTGCGGCTGATTCTCGCAGTCCCACTCACAATCGCCATCTGCCCGATGCTTTCGTATCTGCTTGCACGGTTCCTGGAACCGGGGCTCTGGGCGTTCTATATCGGTGTGTCCGCTGCCTGCGTGCTGCTTCTGGTAAAGGAAGCTCGGCGAGCGCAGCTGCGGTCCGTTTCAAAATACACATTTTCAATGTACATCTGGGTTGCTCTGGGCCTGATGGCGCTGTGGGGGATGGCAGCCATTGGGTCGCTGGTAGATCTGCAAATCGGGGACAAGCTCTATCCGCCAATTGTCGCTTATGACCATTCCGTACGCACCGCCATGACGGCCGCGGTCGCCCGCCATATCCCCCCGAACAATCCTTTCTTTGGCAATGCAGCGGCACCTTTGCGCTATCACTACCTGTGGTTGCTATTTTGCAGCCTGCCCATGAAGGTCTTCCATTTGTCACCGCGGTACGTGGTGTATTCCGGCGTCTCCTGGTGCGGACTGGGCCTGATGTGCGTGATCGCGCTCGGCCTCAAGTTCTTGGTGGGAGTCCAAACTTGCATCGAGCGAAAAACCTTGCTCGGGGTTGGCCTGCTCTGTGTCACCGGCCTGGACCTTTTGCCGACCTTCTACCTTGGGTTTGCGGCACGGTTGTGGCTGGATGATATGGAGTGTTGGAACGAAGCACAGATCACCTCTTGGGCTGGCTCCTTGCTGTGGGTGCCGCACCACGTCGCCGCGTTGATCGCATGTTTCGTTGCATTTTTGCTGCTGCGTCACCAGGCCGACGCTAATCGCAGCTGGGCCACTGGACCTGTAATCGTGGCGGGGATGGCCTTTGCCAGCGCGGCGGGCATGTCCGTTTACGTTACGTTCACGTTTGTAGTTGCTGTCGTTCTTTGGTTGCTGGCGTTGATCACGCGGAAGGGCTGGCTAGAAGTAGCGATGTTCGTGGGCGCGGGTGCGGTGGCGCTGCTCTGGGCACTATCCTACCTTTCCAGCCTTCGCGGTCCCGCCAGCGGCGCCGCTTTTGTGGAATTTGCGCTGCGCCCGTTTCCACTAGGGCTTCATTTCGCCCAACAAATCGGCATCAACCTCCGGACGCAATCCGCGATGACCGTCGCCAACGTGGTCTTTCTGCCCATCAACTATGCGCTTGAACTCGGGTTCTTTCTCGCCATCGGCCTTCTGCGCCTGCGGCAGCTTGTGCGTGGCAGCGTTGATGCCAGCGCCAACGAACTGGCTGCCTGGACGCTGGTCATGACTAGTTTCCTAATCGGCACATTCCTGCGTTCGAGTACCACCGGCACTAACGACTTAGGATGGAGATGCTTCCTTCCGGCGCAACTGATCCTACTGCTATGGGGGGCGACGATCGTTCATGATTGGTGGTTTCACGGCGTCGCGCTACAACCCGCGCCGCGTCCGTGGGCTCGCGGGGCGCTCGCGACGCTGTTGATTCTAGGCATGCTCGGAACTGCGTACCAGGTGTTCATGCTGCGCATGTTCCCGATCCTCTCCGATCGCGGGGCGATTACGGGACTAAGCTGGGTGGATCCGGACCGGCAGTTCGGAAAACGGGCATATGCGCTGCGGTCGGCCTATGAAGTTCTTGATGCGCAACTGCCTTCTTCAGCAATCCTGCAGAGCAATCCGGCTACGGTGCATGCCGTCCTGCACATGCTATATTCCGGTCATGACTCCGCTGCCGCTACCCCCGCTGGCGAGCCCGGATGTGGGACAGCCTTTGGCGGTGACCCTGGCCTCTGTGCTCTGCGCCTGCAGAAACTCGCTGGGCTATTCGAGCTTCCGGATGGCGGCAATTTAGACGCTACGTGCCGGGAGTATGGCATCGATGCAGTCGTGGTGGAGAACTCAGACCGCGTGTGGCGGGAGCCGTCATCTTGGATTTGGAGTCAACACCCGGCAGTCGCCAACGATTATGTCAGGGCGTTTCGCTGTGGCGCGGCTGCGGCTAGCATTCACCGTTAGCGGGAACCGGCGTGCAGATGTCGGGAGCATAAGCCGAGGCGCCCGATTACACAGGATTCGGTCGAGGCATTTGGGAAAAGCAAAGCATGGCCGAAGCGGCACGATTTGCGACATGGGATGTCGTTGCGACAAGAGTTTGCGCCAGCCGTGCGGGCCAACGCGAACTGCGGTCATAACGCCAGTTTAAACATCGAGGTGTTCCGAACAATGAGCGCGCTCCAGGAGTTGGGCAGTCTTTTGAGGCTACGCGCGTTACAGCTGCTTGCCCTTTCGTCCTTGTTGATCTTAATGGCAGCGATTGCCTTCAGCTCCAGGACAACGGTTCGCGACCCGGATATTTGGTGGCATCTCAAAGTCGGCGATTGGATCGTTCAACAGCATGCCGTTCCCTACGTCGGCATTTTTTCGCGCACTGCCGCAACGCGCCCCTGGGTGGCCTATAGTTGGGGCTATGAGGTGCTGCTGTCGCGCGCTTATGCCTGGTTCGGGCTGGTTGGATTTGCCCTGTTCGGAATTTTGCTGACCGTAGCAGTCACCTTCGTACTCTTCTGGATGCTGCACCGCCTTTCCGGACGATTCTGGGTGGCGTGGATTCTTGCGCTCGTCGGAAGCTTCGCTTTTTTGTTTAGTCTCATGCCCAGGCCTGTGTTTGTCACGATGATCCTGTTCACGGTCGCGCTTACTTTTCTCTTGGAGGCTCAGCGCACGGGGAGGATGCAGTTGCTGTGGTGGTTGCCATTAGTTTTTGTTCTCTGGGCTAACATCCACATCCAGTTCATCTATGGACTGTTCGTGGTGGGGATGTTCGTGGGGGTCAACATGCTTCAGCGACTAGCAAGTTCGGCTGGAATCGAGCTTGACTTCATTCAGCCACCCACGCTTCCTCTTTCCGGGCTGATTGGGGTTCTTTTCACCTGTTTCGCTGCTTCTTTCATTGGGCCGTACACGTATCACCTGTATCACGTGGTAGCGGCGTATTCAAACTCGCACGTGCCCTATTTCATGATTCAGGAATTGTCGGCCTTCGACTTCAAGTTCTTTACTCATTATGTGCTGCTGTTGTTGACGGCGTCCGCGTTTTTCGTCGTAGGATGGCGGAGGAAACTGGACCTGTTCAAGCTCTTGTTGCTGATCGTTGCCAGCGTCATTGCCTTCCGCACCCAGCGCGATGCGTGGTTTGTGTCTATTTGCGCCGCGGCTTTTATTGCCGACCTACGCACCGGGGAAAGCGCGCCAATACCGGTGCTGAAGCTTCCGGAGCTGGCCGGTGTGGGGGTCGTCTTGGCGATGTTGCTGTGGCTGACTGCGCGCAACAACGGCTTTAATACCCGCGACTTGGACCGGGCCATCAGCCGAGAGTATCCGGTGAATGCCGTCAACTTTGTGCGTCAGAACTCGTTTCCAGGGCCCCTATACAACCATCTCGACTGGGGCGGCTTTCTGATTTGGTACCTGCCACAATACCCGGTGGTGGTCGATGGACGAAACGATCTGTATGGGGATGAACTGGACCTGCTCACATATAACAGCTCTCAAGGCGAATCGTACACCTCGGATCCCTACCTGAATGAGGCCGGACTGGTGCTGCTGCCCCAGAAACTCCCGCTGGCAAAACTCCTGACCATTGATTCACGATTCCGGTTGGTCTATCAGGATCCGCTTTCCGTGGTGTTTGCTCGTAGGTAGCGACTCTCCAGAAAACAAACGTGTAGCGGAAAATCCCGATTGTGATGCTCCTCGTTGCTCTGGCCGCTTTCGGACAGAGCAACAAGATCGAGCACGCTTTTTGGGTTGCGTCTTGCCCCGTGGGAAGATGCCTTGGCGAATCTTATCCAAAGAGATCAAAGGTAGGAAGTCTACTGTCCCGGCGAGCGTTTGACGAGCCGCAGGTCCCAGCCTATCGGATTCACCGGGATGGTAACCGTTGTTCCCACTGGCGCGGCTTCAAAGCGCTTTACATATTCCGCAAAATGTAGGTCCTGAAAGGCTGGATGTCTCCAGTCGCGAAGGATTCCGATACACATCAGGATCAGAAGGTAAGCCGAAACAATCTTAAGAAGGGCAGCCCGGCTGCGAAAACACCATAGGAGTGACCATGCGAAGGCAAGCGTGGGGAAAAACCAATAGCGAATGGCGGGCGCGGCCGCCAGCAGTTCCCAGACAGAAACTCCGGCGGGCGGATAAGCCGTGGGAGAAATGAGCGAAGCGGCAAGGAGCATGGTGGAAAGAAGAAGAAAAAGTTTCATTTCCACGGCCGACTTGACAAAACAGATTGCGACAATGGCAGTTCCGCCAATAGCTACACAGAGGAGGAAGATGAAGAGCCGCGCGGGAGAAATGAGCGAACCGGCAAAGAGCAGCGGGCCTGAATGCGCCGCTAGCTCATTGTGCCCCAGCAATGTCCCAAGATAGACCTGGCCGGCAAGTATGCGTGTGAACAATGCAGGGCTGGCGCCCAGGGCGTAATGGGGGCGACTGGAGAACCCCGTGTTCAGCAGTAGTGGCCACGCTTGAACAAGAGAGAGCGCCGCAAGAGCACCAACTGGCACCCACCGCCAGCGATCACGATGCCTCCATGCCAGGAAAAGCGCGATGGGCAGCAGGAAAATGCAGAACGGTCCCGTCAGGCCACAGAGCAGCAGGACCGATAGATCGAATAGTCGGCCCACGGCGCTTCGCGGTATGGACGCTACAAGCAGGAGGAAGGCGCACAGAGCCAGCACCCATTGTGAACTTTCAATGTTGGCACTCAGTTCTCTGCAATTCGGCAGCGCCAGGTACATGCTCGCAAAGAAGGCGCGGGAACGCAGATTGCCCCACGCCGAAGACCGGGAGGAGAGCAGCAGGTTCACGGGGAGAGCCTGCACGGCGATCGCAATGAGGTTAAGCACCAAAGGGGCTAGGAATAATGGTCCAAGCAGCGCGAGCGAAGCTCCAAGGCGCGGGAAGGTTTGAAGGTATCCCCCGTCTTGGCGGAACAGCGCAGCCCACCATCCGAAGTTATAGGCATCCGCAAACCAGACGCGCCCATCTTCGGCCCAGAATTGTGCGTGGAATATCGCATCCGGCCGCCTCGCGACCAATGCGGCACAGGCGAGCAGGAAAAACGCGCAGTGCTGCCAGGGGCTAAGTTCTATCTGCTGCTCTTGTTGCTTTGCTGTCGCGTCCATTGAGTGGTCCCTTTTCAAAGTCATTTGAGTAAGCGTTAGTTTTCTGTCAACACTGACAGCGGCCCCGCTGTCCGTTACTGGGAAGAGGAACGCACCGGAACACCTTTTCACGCGACAGCTTCCGCACGCGTTCTTACTGCCGCACCAGAACCGTAGCCACATCGTCCTGATATGCCACACGGAATTGCGCACGCAACGCAGGCAGCGTCGTCAGCGCTTTCAGCATGCCGGAATTCCGCTCAAGTAGGATGGTGCGGGCACGGGTAAAACTGGGATCCGTTTCGAGACGCTGAGTACCGTCGGTCACTTTGAAATATCTCTCATTGATTTCGTCGCCGTATAGATTCAAACGGCCATCGATAGAAACTGGATATTCCGGCAGATACCAGATCAGGAACCCCCCCCAGGAATACGTGTTGAATAGGGGCCCCGGAAGCTGATTCGCCCGGATGAAATCGCAGGCTTTCACGGGGAAGACTCGACTAGCCTGGTTCATCAGTGCATTGCTGCTGGGGATGCGGACGATCGCCGCCAGAAACACCACCAGAACGAGGACCGCAACCAGCGGCTTTTCCCATTTCCATCCCTGGCTGCTCTTCCGCGGTTCAGGTTCGTGTTGGTAGTCCGCCACAGCGTCGGCGATTACAGCAATTGCCGGAAAGACCACGCACCACACATCTCGTTGGACTCGGAATGCAAGCATTACGAAGATACCCATCGCGCCGAGTTTGAACAAATCCCGCGAGCGCTGCCGCCCAAGTGCAAGAAATGCCGCCATGACGAGCAGCAACAACACAAAATGCTGCGGCCGCCGGAAAGCCAAGGCCTGCATCTCCTGGAAATCCTCGAACAGCACCTTGCTGTAGGTAGTCTGGAACACGCTCGGGAAAAGCTGAAACGAGTAGGGTGTCAGCAGCGTTGCGACCACCGAAAGCCCGGCGATCGCGGAGACTTTCGCCAGAGAGTGGGCGGGTGCCGAAAACGAGCTTACACCGGAAATATGCAACAGAAATTCCGTAACCTCAGCCGCCAGGTACAAGCCCAGCAAGAGCAGTCCGTTCAAAAACTGTCCGTGCAGGTTAGCCCAGAAGAAAAAGAGCACGGGCAACCAGAATAGAGGGCGCACGTCACTGCACCGGCGGCTCTGCAGTAAGAGAAGCAGCTCAACACCAAAGAACAGAATCGAAAAAAGGATGGGGAGCGGCTGCAAATCAACAATGACATACTGGGCAATGGCAGAAAGCAGAACGGCGCACCAGAAGCATCCGCGCCAACCGCGCGCCAAGAGAAAGGTCACCGCGGCCAGCGCCAGTTTGAAACCCATTAGCAGCACGGGGAACGCTCTCAAACCCAGCAGCTTGTAGGCTCCAGCCGTCAAAACCTCGAATCCCCAACTGGAGGCCACCCAGGGCCTATCGACATACTGCGAAAACAAACCGCTGCGGGGGACGCCGTAGTTCTGAAGGATCCAAAGCCCCGTACGCAGATGCCACCAAATGTCGCCGTTAAAGAAAGCTGTAATGTAGAAAGCCGCGCACACTGGCGCGGCAGTCAGCAACAACGGTAAGGCAAGTATGCGCATTGGGGCGCTGTCGAAGACCCTACGTGCCGCGCGCACTGCAAGATTTTTCTGAATGGTTTCGGTCGGGATGCCCGTTTTTCACGCTCCCCCGGTCTGTCCCTGCATGAGCTACCCGCAGCGTGGCTTCCGCACCGGATCTCGCATTCCCCTCAACGTCTGCCCTTCCCAAGTGCTTTCGAGTTCGCAGCAGATCCAACTGTACCGTCGGCGTTGTGATTGACATTGTGGCACTTGAGAGTGCAGGTACTCGTGCTGCGCGTGTAGGAAATGGGGACATTCGAGCTATCGTTCTGGGCCACCACCCCCAGGTCGAAATTCACCAGGCGCTCCCCTGAGACACTTGCAGAGGATGCACCGATTCCATGTGCGGTGTGACATACGGAGCAAGAGAATCCCGCGTTGATGTGGAGAGCGTGCGTATTGAAGCTGGCGTTCGACATGATGTTGGAGAGGTTGTGACACTTGGCGCACAGTGAATAAGGGCCGCCTGCCGCCGGGTCCACGATCGGAGGAAGAAGGTTTTGGATAGTCGTTCCCGGTCCGGCGGCGGGCGGGACACCTGCAGCAACCCGACTAAACTCGTAGCGCCGCTCTAAGATATGGGAGAACTGCGAACCGTGGGGTCCATTCGGTCCGCTGCCACCGAATTCGCGGTTGTCGTCGCTGTTGTGGCAGTCGGTACAGAGAATACGTGTATTGAGCGCGCGCCCTTGAGTATGTCCGTCCAGATTCCACATGAACTTCAGCAGGCTGGGCTGCGGCAACGGACTGTTACTGTCATGCATCACTGGATGGCTCGACCTCGCCGTAACGCTGAACTGGGGGATTAGGTTCAGCGGGTCTCCGGCTGTAACTATCCGCGTCGGCAGATAGCCGAACAGGGGTAGGATTTGCTTGCCTGCACTTGTTCCGTGACAACGCAAGCAGGTTTCGAATTGATTTGCCGCAGGACTCAGAACACTGGTACCGTCCGAAGCGCTAATCCCGATCGCCCCGTATTGGGACCCACGAATGGTCGTCAATGCGAAAGAAGCAGTCTGGGTTGAGGCATGCGGATCATGGCAGTCAACACAGGTCGCGTGCCGATTGTTGTCCAGTACTGCACTCTCGTTCGCGCTGTGCTGGTTTTTTCCTGTCGGGAAAGGATGCCCAATCTTGGCAAACTCGGCAAAGACATTGGGAATCGCGGGCGAGAGGTTTGAGCCACCGTTGTGGCAGGTGATACAGTTCTGAGTCGTCGCGTCCATATTCGGGACGGACTGAGTCGGTCCATTAAGTAATGAGGCCGCGCCCGGAGCATTGTGGGGTGCGTGGCAGGAAAGGCAGGCATTCTGCTTCGTGTTGCTGTAAGGTCCAAGCTTTGCGGTCTTGTTGGCCGCCTTGTACGAAGTCTCCTCGTGTGCACTCTTGAACCAATAGGTGAACGGGTTAAACTTAGTGCTCGACTTGCCCGAACTTGAAGATAAACTCGCTCTTATTCCGCTCTCTCCTCCTCGAATTGGATGGCTAGACGTGCCGGTTATCTGGCCTGGATCCGACACATGGCAGGCCAGGCACAAGGCTGAACCCGCGTTGTTCATCACCAGGAAGTCCTGGGCAACCGGGTCAATCGATTGGACGTGCGGTTCGTGACAAGTCGTGCACTGCACGTTGCCGCTAATCAACTTTACTGCCGGGCTGCCCGTCTTACCGCTCGAAACCAGGCTCGGGAGCAGGTTGGATGCGCTTTGCAAGGGCAGCTTGAAATTAAAGGGATGCACGCCTTGCAAGTTCGTTCCAAACACGTCCTGGCTATTCATGGAGCCACTCATCTTGATGCGGCCGTAGGGCGTGGTCTGCCCTGGTGCAACGGTGCCATCGTGGCAGCTAAGGCAGAGGTTACTGGCTGAACCCAAGGCAGGTTCCTGAGGCTGGTTCACCATGGTCGGATCCGTATATAGCGTGTAATTGGTTACTATCGACAGTTTCTGACTCCAGAGAGGCTGAACCGCGTGCAACCCGGAGTGAGGGGCATGACAGTACTGGCATGTTGTCAGGCCGCCTTTAATCGGCGACTGGCCAAATGGCCCCATGTCATGAATGCCGATCACATTGGTTGTGGGAACCTGCGCTTCGGTCGCAGCCGTCGCAATAATCAGAGCGCAGAAAAGCACAAACCTGCTCAAGGCGTTGCTCCTCTCGCCTGCTTCGACAGTCCGTAATAGCGAAACACCTGAACCCGATGGTTGTAAGAATCCACGACAAAGATACGGTCGTTATGATCGACGAATAAACCCGCAGGCAACTGAAACTCTCCCAGCCCTGTACCTTTTCCTCCAAAAAAATACAGCAAGTGGCCCTCGCGATCGAAAACCTGCACGACGCCCCATAGCCCGTCCACAATGTACAAATGCCCTTCTGAGTCCAGTCCAATGGCCTTCGGCCGGAACATCTGGCCGACGGAATCTCCAATTTCGCCGATTGCTCCCTCAAAAGACCCGTTGCGACCGACAAGTTGAACGCGGAAGTTCATGGCGTCCACCACCATCAGACTGCGATCGTCGAGACGCAGTTCTGTCGGGAAGTGGAACTCGCCATTGCCGGCGCCGTGCTGCCCAATCGTTTGCATCACCTGGCCTTGCATATCCAGCACGAAAATCTTGTCCCGCAGCGTGTCGGTCACGTAGATTTTCTGCGCCGCGGAATCCACGGCGATCCCGGTAGGCCGCTTGAAGTAACCTTCTCCACCCTTCAGACTGCCGAGTGCATGCTTGAACTTTCCGCTGGCGTCGAAGACAAAGATTTTCCCCGACTCGGAATCTGTGACGTAGAAATTGTCCTGGGTATCGACGGCAACGCACTGTGGAGCCAGCATCGGGTCTTTGTCTTTCTCTGCGCGCTGGATGAATTTGTACTTGTGCTGCTCGAAGTCAAAAATGTGAACGCCCCTCGCGCCTGGATCGGTGATGATGGCTCGCCCGCGCGAATCGACAGCGATGCTGTACGGGCGGATCATCTCCCGGTATTCAGGCTCCCCGGCCACGACCTCCAGGACCTTGGCCCAGAACCCGGGCTTCCCCCGCACTTCCTTTTCAGTGCTGAAGCTGCGCTCGTAGGTGAGTTTTCGGCCGCCTTCCAGCAGCAGGTCGGGCGGCAGGAGTACGGTGGAGTTTTCTTTGTTCTTTGTCGCCCAAAGCGGGGTAAGCAGTAGCAGGAGAATGCACGCGGCCTTCCCCCACATGCAAGGTCCTCCGTTCCGCCCCCGATCTAGAATAGCTTGAACCACCTGGAAATCCCGAAATAATAAGAAGTCACCCGACTCGGGGGAGTACCGGAAGCGCTGATGCTTTGCCGGAACTGAAGAACCGACGCATTGAAATACAACTTCCTGTACTGGTATGTTAACAGACCAGTAGTCAGCTCAGTACTATTATTGTTGGGGGGCACGCTGTTGGAGGTCGAGCTCTGGCCCAGCGTGTTGCTGTTCGCCTGGCTGTATGCCACGCTGAACGACAGTCTCCGCACCGGAGAACCGCCAAAGCCGAAACCGTAGCCCTGGCCGCTGTAAACCACCAAATTGTTGGAAACGACCGGCGCCGGCACCGGAACCAGACCTGCCGGGGTGAGGACTGAAGTTCCGCTCGATTGCGAAAAATCGGCCCCCACCGTGTATCCGTGCCAGGACAAGCTGCTGTTGACGGTCTCCGCTTGGCTTCCATTACCAGCTACTTGTTCAAAGGCGGTACGGCCGCCGCCACCTCCAAGGCTCCAGGATAAGCCGTTGGCAAGCCGACGATGGAGGTTACCGCCGTAGCTCATGCTGGACGTCTGGTATATCGCGAACATGGTCTGGACGTTCTGGTCGTAGCCGAAATTCGCCCCGAAATCCCAGTGGCCAACATTTCCCGTGTAATTTACGTTAGCCACCAGCGTAGCCCCCGTGTTGCCCTGTTGGTCTGCGGAGTCGTTCGCCCCGATGGTCGCGGTCAAGCCCTTGAAACGGCGGCCAAGGCTAAAATTGACGTTTGCCCCGACTTGCGTCATACCGTAACTTTGTCCCAAAAGGTACATTTCCTGGCGGCTTAAATAGCCGTTGACCGTTACGTCAGGCATCACATGATACGCGGTACTCACGTTCAGCAGCAGCGAGCGTGATTCAGGGCTGAGATTGGTCTGCATTTCCGTTCCTCCGTTGCTGAGGAGCAGCTCTTCGAAACCGCCCTGCAGGTTGTCTGTATAGGCCGCGGTTGCAGTTATGGGAAACCTCCAGAGCTGGAGGTTGAGGTTCGCGAAGGCATTGTCCGTCGTGCCGTTACTCGACCCACTCGTGTTCCCCCCATAGCCGGAGCTGTAATCTGTCCTGCTAACACCGAGGCCAAAACCACCGTTCAGGGGAAGTTTATGCCCGACATTGAATCCATAAGAATTGGCTGAGGTGTTTGTAGTCTCCGCCTCGCCGCTTTCGCCGCTTTCCAGGAGCCCAGCGGTATTGGAATCCACGGTCTGGTGAATGAAGCTGGCGCCCAGGTTCCAGCCTGCAAGCCGATAGCCGCTCCGGATCCCATAGCTATCCTGCTTGACCTCGTTCTGCGCATCGCTGCCGAGCAGGGAACTCGATCCGGACCCACGCGTAAAGAAGACCGAGGCGGACGGAAGACCGGGCACCAGTTCACTCCATGAGATACCGAAGCTGCGGTTGCTATCCTTCGTCGTCAACCCGGTTGTGCCAGGAATCCCATACAATCCCGTGCTGTCCCAGACTTGGTTGAAGCTGATGCTCCCCGGAAAGTGGCTTCCTGAGAAAATGGAGACATTCCCGGCGTAGCCACCGGTGTCGAAGATCGACCCTGAGGCGGAGTTGGCCTGCGACCGATCATAGTAGGGCTGCACGCTAAAGGAAAGGAAGTTCGGGTTGTAGTAAGAACCCGACAGAGAGCCACTACCCCCTACGCCTAATCCGTGGTCCGACCCTCCCTGGTCGCTGAAGTCGCCGCCGTACCCCATGTTGAGGTTGGCGCCCATGCCCATTTGCAGGCCGCCATACTCCACCTGTGCCGCTGCCGGCAGCGCCCAGAACAGCACCGAAAACGCATACACCACAATTTGACTGCGACTGCACACGTTTCTTCTCCGCCTCCGGGGCGGATGTTTAAATCTCTTCCACCTTCGCATGCTGGCGCAGCCTCTTGTCCAAATCGGCGCGAAGCCGCTCGTACTTGTTCTTCTCCAGATCCTTGAGCAGACGATCCTTCACTTCTTCAAACTTCACCTTCCCCGCCGGCACGTGGGCATTCAGACGAAAGAACAAGTAGAAGCTGCCAATCTGAATCAGATTGCTCACCTGCCCCGGCTGCATGGCCAGCGCGGGTTGCACCATCTCCTGCGGCAGTTGCTCGCGCTCTACCACCTTGTGGTCGCCCATGTTCACGCGATAGTCGTCTTCCGAGAGCTTCTCCGCCAGAAGACCGAACTCTTGGAAGTTCTTCGTCGCTTTGGCCTGTTTCAGGGCGTCTTCCGCCCGCTGGCGGGCCTGCTGCTTCACATCGGGGCTGGCATTCTCCGGCGGCATGATGGAAATCGTCTGGAATGCGAAAAGCTCACCGTGCTGAAAAAGCTTCGGATTCTTGTCGTAGTAGGCGCGGGCTTCCGCCAGGGAAACCTTGGATCGGTCGCCGATCTCCGTCTTCAGCAGCGCGTCAATCAGCAGCGAGCGGCGAATCTGCCGGCGGAACAGTTGCCGGGAGCCGTTCAACTCGGTTTTCAGGTACTCATTAAAGTCCTCATCGCTCGAAAATTTGGCGCGGTACTCTGCCTCGGCCTTGTCCAGGCGCGCCGCTGGAATCGTCATCTTCCGGCGCTCCGCTTCCTGGTACACCAGCTCCTCATACTCGATCATCTGCAACGCGCCCCTGCGGATCTCCGCCTCCTGGGATTTGGGAAATCCATTGTGTAAGCGGGCGTAGGGGAACATCGCGAGCATCTCGCGCAACAGGTCGCGGTCGGTCAGCACAGCGCCGTTGATTCGCACTACCGGTTTACCGGTGACTTGCATACTCGAAACCGGACCCGGGCTTGCGGGCGTGGCAGCATTGGCCGCCGTCGGGACTGGCAGCGTAGGGGCGTGAGAAGCGACCTGCGCCAACGCCAACACCGAAGACAGGGCCGCGCAGAGCACGGCAGTAAGGAATAAGAACCTCATGATTCGCACAATTAAGACAAGCTCAAAAAAAAGGGAGAAAGGGAGAGGAGATCCTCTCCCCAGGAAAAGCAAACAGCCTAGAACGCGGTCCCGATGTTAGTGGCGCCGTAGTACTCACTCGACATACTGAAGTGGCACTGCTGGCAGAACCGCATGGGGGACGGCTCGTGATATGGGTCATAGGGAGCGCCCGGGTTGTACGGGCCCTTCACGTAGAAGATCTTCGCAGCCTGCGGCACCGCGCCCCCGAAGATCTTCACTGCGCCGTGTGCGAGAGACGAGTAAACGTTCTGGACGTGCTGGTCGTGGCAGGTGGTGCAAACGACAAACACGTCGCCTGGTGTGGTATCGCCGGCGGTGACGGCCATCGCGCTGATCGCCGGGATGCCGTACATCGCGACGAAATTGCCATACGTTGTACCGGTGGCGACGGTGTAGGTCGCCCTGTTGGCGGCAAGGGTTACGGTTAGACCGTTGGCCAGAGCGGCTGCGCCAACTTTGCCCAGGTTCGCCAGCGGGCCGATGGGGTGATCGTTGGCGTAGTCGCCGAGCGTGCCACCGTCGTTGCCGAGCAGTGTCGGGATCGGGTTGGGGCCGTACAGCGTAACCGTGTTACCAGGATACGGATTTCCGTTACGTTGTTGGGCACTAGCAAAGTTCAGCAGACCAAACGCCTGCTCGTAGGCCACGCCGGTCATCATGGCGCCCTTGGAGACGTTGCCGTCATGGCAGCTCAAGCAAGTGACAACGCCCGTGTACACAGAACCGCTGGCCCAGGTCAAGCCGGCCAGTGAAATCGGGTAGGAACCAGTAAAGGTGATCACACCACCGGCGTAACCAGTTTCGATCGGGTTCGTGTCGGTGCCCCACAGGCCGGTGTCGCCTTCTGCCGTGCCTGCTGGAGTGTATCCATACCCAGCTGCAGTTGAAGTACCGAGGATGTTGCCGCCGGAGCCGCGTCCGCCGCTGTGAGGAGCGTGGCAGCCCGCGCAACCACGGCCGCCGTTTTCGTGCGCGCCCATGACATCGGTTGTCGGAATGTAATTGAGATTGCCGGTCGCGGTGCCGGTTTGCGCCATGGCCAGACTGCAAACCAGCATCCCGAATAGGATTGCTAGCGCTAACTTCTTCATGTGAAATGCCTCCATTGATTTTGTAGTTCCTATTGCGTTTTTTGCCAGTAATTGCGTCTTTTACCACCTCGGGGTAGTGCTCTTGGTTGCCCGAGGGCGACCAAACTCTTGGTTCGACTGCACCGCCGAATCCTTATAGACCGGGTTTGGGGTTTTCGGACCATACCCACCTATAGTGCAAGAACCTCACCTTAGTTGGGGCGGCACGGTAATCTTTCACCGGGACTGTAAATCATTTCAACAGAGTGAGTTCCGTGTTGGGCGACGAGTGTTGCGAATTTCCATAGGTGCGCCCTCTGATAAAAATGGGCGTTCTCCCGCACTTAGACAGGTGAAATGACCCAAGTAACGCCAGAGGGGCGGGAGGTTCTTACCGCCAGTAGCCGAGATGGAGGAAAGCCGCATGTACCCACCCGGCCTCCTATAAAACCCCGATTCCCGGAGGCGGCGTGTAGTCGGGAGTCACATTCATCAATTCTTAGGCGGTGGACTTGCCGGCTGCTTCGGCACCGCTGGTTCTGGCAGCTTCATCGCCTGCCCCGCTGCCGGGGCCTCACCCGTCTGCTGCGGCTTCACATTCGCGGTTGGCTCTGTCTGCGAGTTCCGCTCCTGTGCCTTCTTTTCCAACTCCGCCTGCCGGCGCTCCAACTCAGCCTTGGCTTCGGCATTGGTGGTATAGCGGAACATCTGCGTCCGTCCCAGCAGTTGCTCGGAGGTGAAGACGCGATTCTGCTTGTCGATGGTGAGGCCGGTCAGGGCCTGGAACTGTCCCGGAAGAATCCCGAAGCTGCCCATGGCAAGGAGCAAACGGCCTTGCGGAGTGAACACCTGAACCCGATTCAACATCGCGTCGGCCACCCAGACGTGCCCGTCGCAATCGACGGCAATGCCCTTTGGCCGCGCGAAGTCGCCGGGACCATCGCCGTTCTTGCCGAAGGCGCGGATGAAGGCGCCATCGGCGTCAAAGATCTCGACCCGGTTGTTCCAGGTGTCGGAGACGTAGAGGTTGCCGTCCTTATCCACCGCGACATTGGTGGGCTTGGAGAAGTCTCCCGGATCGGTGAGGGTGTGATCCTTCCCGGCAGTTCCGATCCTGCGCAGGAGTTTGTAGGTGTCGGCATCGTAAACCAGCACCTGGTCCAGCTCCGCATCGGCCACATAGATGAAGCGGTTTTCGGCGTCAATTGCTATGCCGTTCGGATCCTTCATCGTGCCGTCGCCGAAGCCGGCTTGTAGTTCATGCTTGGCATTGAACACCAGCACGTGACGGAGTTCGGCGTCAGAAACAAACAGGTTGTCGTTGTCATCCATGGCCAGGCCAAAGATGGATCCGAACTTCGCATGCACGCCATGCTTGATGAGTTCAACGTCATTAGTTTCGGTGTTGAAAATAAAGATCGCACCGACCTTGGTGTCCGCCACGTAGAGCAGGCCCTTGGAATCGACGGCCAGCCCGTAAGGCGACATGAGCTGAAAGCGTGGCTTCTGCCCTTTGTTCTTGTCGGCGTCCGGCGAGGTACCCGCCATGCGATCCATCCAGGAACTCTTCTTCTTCTGCGTTTTGTTCGGCTCAGGAGCCTCTCGCTTCTCGGCGGAGAAATAATCCAAATACTTCACTCGCGTTATGGCGGGCGGGGCCGGGAATACCACGTTAGAGAAGTCCGGTATTTTCACCGGAGTCGAAGGTGCCTCGGTGGTCGCAGCCTTTTTCTTGTTATTTTGGTCGCCATAGAGGGCCACCGGGGCAGCCCAAGTCAAGGCCAGCACAAGCAGCAGCATCGCTGCTGCCATTCCTCTGCGCATCGGTTTCTGCCGAACCTCAGACATCGCTACATCCCTCCTCTTCCGCTTCCGGGACCAATCAGACCCTTGTGACAAGTCTTGCAAAACGCCTGGTTATTGGCCTGATCCTTGACCAGGAGGTCGGGCTGCGCCGAAGCGTGCGGCTGATGGCACGTCAGGCAATTCAAGGGGGTCACGACCTTGGTCAAATCGTTCGGATCCACCAGGTCCGAGACCGGGTGTTTATCCACCGGATGGCCCACACCATACTTCAGCGGCAGAATGGGCACCTTTCTGAAGTAGTCTTCCGGCAATTTCACCTTGCCGTCGAAGATGGCTACCAGATGTTCGCTCTCCAGCTTCTTCGGATTGGCGTCGGGGCCGTGGCACTCCAGGCACAGCGGGTTGGGCTTATTGACCCGGAGCAGATGATCGTTATCGTTGCCGTGCGGATCATGGCAGATGGCGCATCCCTGCTCGAAGGCTGGCTGGTGCGCATGCAGCTTCTTGCCCTGCTCCGCTTGATCGCTGTGACAGACCAGGCAAACCGCAACAGCGTTCGGCTTGGGGAAGCCCGGCGATCGGCCTGCGTGCGGGTCGTGGCAGTCGGTGCAATCGCCCGCCGCGCCCGGATGCTGGACCTTCGCCTTCTCGATCTGCTCGGCCTTGTCGGCGTGGCAGGTGACGCATATCTCCTTGGCGCGGGCCTGAGTCAGGACAACCTTGCCATTCTTGGCCGGCTGGTGACAGATATCGCACGACTTCGACTTAAAAGGATTGTGCAGGAACGCCCGCATCAGCTTCGGCGATCTCGACTGGTGCGGATCGTGACAGGAGAGGCAATCGGCCTTTTCGAACGGCTGCCCCTGGTGCGCCTTCACCAGATTGGAGTCCTTCACATCGTGACAATCGACGCACAGCGCGGGAGCGTCCTTGGTCAGGTGGAAATCGAATTCGCGCTTGCCCCGCTCACCCGTCTTGTGCGTGATGTGGCAAGTTTCGCAGCCCATGTCCAGTGCGGCGTGGCGGCTGCCCTTCTCTGGAACATTCGTTCCCTGAGTGTGGCAGGCGAGGCAAAGATTGTCTTTCTTCTTCCCGGAGGTTGCCTTCAGCAACTGATTCTTGTTGTCGGAAGTATGCGGGTCGTGGCAGGTCAGGCAATCGCGAATGGCTGGCGGGTGGACCTGTCCCTTGATCTGAGTGGCATCTTTGTCGCCGTGGCAGGAGAGGCACAGCTTGTAAGGGGTGGTGGTGATCAGCTTTACGCGAGTGGTGTCCTTGTTGACCCGGACTTCATGGCAGCTCATGCAGCCCATCGCGATGGCCGAATGAACCGCCTTGCCCTTCGACTTGTCCTCGTGGCATTCGAGGCACTTGGCGGAGTCGACATTCTTATCTAAAGGAACGGGGTGAACGGCGGCGGCGGTGGCGCGCGAAAGGAGCAGCGCGATCAAGGCAATCAGGACGTCAACACCAAGAACGCGTCCGCGGCGATGTCTAACCTCGGTCTGGAACCAGATGCGATGGGGGAGAAATCTCACACGGCCTCCGAAGGGTGCGTCTGCACGAAAGTAGCCGTATCACAAGAACGCGGTTGAGAGTTGCAACGTGGGCGTAACTGACTGAGCAAAAGCAGGTTGAGGAACATACGCGATCTGGCTCGGAATCCTCTGGCTGTAATTATGAGCCTCGGATGGGCCTTCTGCCACAGCATCGTCGGTGAAATGCCCCAAGCGATATACCCCTTCAAAACACTTCTGCCGCTGGAACGTTTCGATGTCTCACACCGGTCATATCAGAGCTTATTGGAACTCGGGAAGGGGATTGCAAGGTATGGGCGCAATCACTGGGGTACGTGATGTTCGTCACTTTGCACGGGATCGCATCCGGAGTCGCCGCGCCGCGCCCATCACCAGAGCTAGTGAGCGGCATCACCAGCATGCTGTGATGGGTCAAATCCCTGTCGAATAGGGCAGGGGTGCGCGATTTAGCCCAAACCGGCGGTCGTGGTCATTGCCATCTTGTCCGGTAAGTCACGCTAAATCTGTTGGTTACGCGCCATGGCATGTCTGGCGTGGAACGTGCATTTTGGGCTTGGGAACAGGGAGAGGATATGGCCGTAGATTTACGCGCACTCGCCCACAAAACGTGGCGAACCATTGCATCCATCCAGACCGGCGTGGTTCTGTTGATCCTAGTCGTGATTCTCTCGGCGGCCGGAACCATCGTGCTTCAGCGGCCGGTCACCGAGCCTGACGAGATGCAGAGCGCCTACTCCCCGCATGTGCTCCGGATCCTGGACGCGGTGGGGTTGACCGACGTATTTCACGCCTGGTGGTTCCTCGGACTGATGCTGCTGGTCAGCCTCTGCATCGCAGCGGCTTCCATCGATCGTTTCCCCAACTCGTGGCGCTACTTTTCGCGTCCGTACAAATATCCCGACGAAAGCTTCCGCCGCGCTTCACATCCGCAGAAATCGCTGGCCATCGCGGACGAAGAATCGGGGTTGGTGGCGGCTCAGCGTGCACTGCATGCGCTGGGATACAAGCCGGAGCGCGTGGTCCGCGAGGATCACTTCTCCATTTTTGCCGAGCGCAGCCGGATCTCCGAGTTAGCGGTGTACATCGTCCACGCCAGCCTCCTGCTCATTTTCTTTGGCACGATCGTGGACGGTCTTTGGGGCTGGCGCGGCACGCTCAATCTGAATGAGGGGCAGACCTCCAACCTCGTCGAATTGCGCGACGGCACCACGCGCACGCTCCCGTTTGCCATTCGCTGCGATTCCGCCGGTCAGGAAAACTACCAGGACGGCACCCCGAAGAAGTGGTGGTCCAAGTTGGTCGTGGTTAAAGACGGACGAGATGTGCAGAAGAAAGAAATTGTCGTGAACGATCCGCTTCTCTACAGCGGTGTCCGCTTCTACCAATCGAGTTACGGACAGAATGGCAAGGTCGACAAGTTCGTGCTGGTCGCGACTCCGAGCAATGGTTCTGGCGAAAAGCAGGAAATCGGGCTAGCGCTGAACGACACCGTTCCACTCGACGCCGATACCACGGTGCGTTTCGCCGAATTCTTTCCCGACTACGCCGTTCGTGACGGGCAGGTATATCGGAAATCGAACGAGTTGGAAAATCCGGCAGCCCACCTGGTTGTGACTTCGAAGAGCGCCGGGAAAGACTTTGACGTGTGGTTCCCAGCGCTGGACGAGGTCGCCGACAACTCGAAGGCGCCCTACCAGTTCCAGGCCACCGATCTGAAGATGGGCCACTTCACGGGATTGCAGGTTTCGCACGAACCGGGACAGTGGGGAGTCTGGTCCGGCGTAGTGCTGATGGGCGTTGGACTGGCATTCGTCTTCTACGTGGTGCACATGCGATTTTGGGCGGTACCGGTTTGCGACCCAAAGACAGGCAAGAGCTCGCTGTGGATCGGGGGAACTGCGAACCGCAACCGGGACGCGTTTGAGCAGCGCTTCAACAATCTGGTGGCGTTGGTGGAAGAAGAACTGAAACCCATTCCCAGGACCTCTCCGCAGGAGCAGGTCGCTACGGGCGTTGTTAACTGAACCGGGGAACTGAACTGGCTCATTGGAGGATGTAAATGGCACGGGTAAAAGTAGAACAGCAGCAACCGACCACCGGCATGACCCTGATCGTACTGGTCGGATTGGCAATCGCGTTCCTGCTGTTCATGGCATTTCTGAACGTGGTCAAGAGTGGCAATCTCTTGAGCGAGACGAACCTGCTCTTTGCCACCCTGGTTTTCTACGCCGGCGCCGGCGCGCTGTATCTGGGATTTGGAGTCACCGGCACCGAGTCGTATGTGAAGTTCGCGTCGTTCGCCACCTGGCTCGGATTGATCGCTAATACCGCAGCCATTGCCCATCGCTGGTACGAAGCTGGACATGCGCCGTTTGCCAGTGTTTACGAAATGCTGCTCAGCTTCGTGTGGATGCTGGCCGTGCTCACGCTGGTGGCCGAAAAAAAGTATGGCGTGAAGGTCATTGGCACGGTCACGATGCCGGTGGCGATTGTGGGTGTGGTGCTGATGCAATTGCTGCGGACCGAAGTGCATCCCTTGGTCCCCGCCCTCCAGTCGACCTGGCTGCACGTGCATGTCACGCTGGCCATGCTGGCCTACGCCGCCTGCGCGCTAAGCTTTGCGCTGGCCATGATGTTCCTGATCCAGGACAACACGAAGACCGAGACCTTCCTCGCCGCGACCACTGCCAGCACACTTGCCATTTACGCGAGCATCGTTTTAACGCGCTTCGAGAAGTGGGGCGGGCTGAGCCTGGTGGCGTGGAATCCGGAAGCGAAGGCGGAAGTCTTCCTTTCCAGGGGCGTGCGGTTGTTCGTCACCATTCCGGACCTGGGCTGGCTGATGACGCTGACGCTTTTGGTGGTGGCATCGCCGCTGGTCTTCTACGGGCTGGCGCGCTGGAAGAACAACGATAGCTTCCTGACGCTCGCCAATCGCGCTGTATTCCTCAGCATTCTCCTCCAGGCGATGACGCTGGTTATGTTTGTGGTGCGTGCCCGTGATGGCCGCTATCCGTCACTCGATGCAGACGGCCTGTTCCCAACCACCCTAGCCGCCAGCCCCTTCATCCTTTCGGGTCTGGTGGGTGGAATATTTATCTCGCTGCTTTATCTGCTGCTGCTGTGGCGGCGCCCGGATCTGGAGCGCTTGCTGCCCAGCGCGGACAACCTCGACCGCATCACCTACAAAACCATCTGTCTTGCCTTCCCCTTACTGACTCTGATGATCGCCTCCGGAGCGTACTGGGCGAACCAGACTTGGGGCTCGTATTGGAGTTGGGATCCAAAAGAAACCTGGGCAGCGATTACCTGGTTGGTGTATGCCGGCTACTTGCACATGCGCGTCACTCGGGGATGGCGTGGCCGTCGCGCCGCTTACTTCGCCATCCTCGGCTTTGCGGTTGTGATGTTCACTTTCTTCGGGGTGACTTACTTACTGCCCGGACTGCACGCCTATGCTTAGCCGCCCCCAGTCCGCGGCGAACGTAACTGGGCCGCTGGCAGAGGCAGTCCACGCGACTGCTGCGGGCCGCCAACCTCCGGGTGGGCCGGGTGGCAGCGAGCGCACAATGTCCGCAGGTTCGTTGTCCGCGGGTTCGTCGCAGGCGGAAGACTTCCAATTGGGTTCCGTACGTATGAATTGGCAACTCAAGGCAATCTTGCCGGTAGCGTTCGTACTGCTGGCGGGGCTGCTGCTCTTCATTCTAGCTACGGTATCTCTGCGGAACCCGGTACGCCACGCGGTGCTGATCGTCGCAGGCGCGGGCGCGGTCGCCATATGTGCAGTGTTGATCGTCGCGCTTGCCTATGTGATTCAACGGCCCATGGTCGAATTGCAGGAGAAAATCGCACTGGTGAGTGAAGGCAATCTGAACGTTGCGGTCAGCTTCTCCCGGCGCAACGACGAAATCGGAGACCTTGGCCGCAACTTCAACCACATGATGCAGCAGTTGCGGGAGAGCCGGGAGGAGATTGAGACCCTGCATCGCACGCAAATGTCTCGCGCCGAGCACCTGGCAACGCTCGGCGAGTTGGCGGCAGGCTTGGCCCACGAGATTCGCAACCCGCTTGCCGGAATTGCAGGAGTCATCGAAATCATCGGCCGCGATCTGCCTTCGACCAGTCCGGCGCGGGCGGTAGTGAAAGATGTTCGCCTGGAAATCGCGCAAATCAACCGCATATTGACCGATCTTCTGGAAACGGCGCGGCCTCATCCACCGCAGATTTGCCGGAGCAACCTCAACACGACCGTGGAACACGCCGTGATGCTGGCTCGCCAGCAGGTGCTCTCAAGACCAATCAAGATCGAGCTGCAGAAGGCACCCGACCTGCCTGAAGTCGAGCACGACAGCGATCAGATTCATCAGGTACTTCTGAATCTGCTCCTGAACGCAGTCCAAGCCATGGAGAGCGCGGGCACAGTGCGTGTCGAGATCGGTTCGCGAGGCGATTGCGCCAGTGTGGTTGTCAGCGACAACGGGCGTGGTATCTCTCCTCAGCACCTGCCAAACATTTTCCGGCCTTTCTACACCACCAAGGGAAACGGCACCGGTCTCGGGCTCTCTCTCGCCCGCCGTATCGTGGAAGAACATCATGGCCGCATCGAAGTCAGCAGCGTGGTTGGAAAAGGAAGCAAGTTTGAGGTAGTGCTGCCATTTCACATGCCCACCGGTCAGGCCGCAGTTTCCTAGAAGCTGATTGCCCTCCCGAATCGGTTCTCAGTTCCCGGTTCTCAGTAAAGCAAATCGGCTCTCCACTGAGAACTGAGAACCGGGAACTGAGAACTTCTTCTTCAAACCCACCCAAGCCATCCCCTCCCATTTCGTAGTAAATTAAACACCTGTGCCTGCAGAGAAAATTATGATTGTGGACGACGAGCGCCTGGTACGCTGGTCGCTGCGCCAGAAGTGCGAGGAGTGGGGCTACCACGTGATCGAGGCCGATGCCGGGGAACCTGCGCTCAAGCTGGCGCAGCGGGAATCGCCCGATCTCGTCCTGCTCGACGTGCGCATGCCCGACATCAGCGGCATCGAAGTGCTTGATCAGCTCAAGAAAAATGGCGACGCCCGCGCTGTCATCATGATCACGGCCGATCCGCAGCTTGACGATGTCAAAGCCGCGCTCAAACTCGGAGCTTACGACTTCGTGGGCAAGCCAATCGATTTCGACGAGCTTCACGTGGCCATCAAGAACGCGCTCGAAGCCACGAGCTTGCGCACCGAAGTCCAGGCGCTGCGGGGCGAGGTGCGCCGCGGAGCCGGTTATGACAGCGTGGTGAGCGTCTCCCCCAAGATGACCGAGCTCATGAACTTCGTCCGCAAGGTTGCGGCCAGCGAGGCCACCACCATCCTGATTCAAGGCGAAAGCGGCACCGGCAAGGACCTCATCGCCAAGGCCATCCACTACGAAAGCTCGCGCCAGGAGAAGCCCTTCGTAGCGATCAACTGTTCCGCCATTCCGGAGACGCTGATGGAAGCCGAGCTCTTCGGCCACGAAAAAGGCGCGTTTACGGATGCCAAGCAGATGAAAAAGGGTCTGTTCGAGGCTGCCGATGGTGGCACGCTGTTTCTCGATGAAATCGGCGAACTCTCTCCACTGCTGCAAGCGAAACTCTTGCGCGTGCTGGAAGACCAGGTCATCCGCCGCGTGGGCGGCATCCGCGATATGCAGGTCGATGTACGGGTGATCGCAGCCTCCAACCGCGATCTGGAAAAGGCTGTGCGCGATGGTCAGTTTCGTCAGGATCTCTATTACCGGTTAGCCATTATCGCGATCTTTATCCCGCCGCTGCGGGACAGAAAAGAAGACATCATGCCTCTGGTGGACTTCTTCATCGAGCGCTATAACCGCAGATTCAAGAAGTCGGTTCGTGGCGTTACCGATGAGACCCGCCGTCTCATTTTCAGTCATAACTGGCCGGGCAATGTTCGCGAGCTGAAGAACACCATCGAGCGGGGCATGATCCTGGAAGACGAACCGTTTCTGCGACCCGTGTATCTGCCGTTTTCCGTGGGCGAATCGGGTGGCCGCACTGTCTTTGAACGAACTTCACCCGCCGACGGGGGGCAGACGTTGCCCAACGGCCGCACCCTCCCGCGGCTTTATATCCCGGAAGGCGGAACGTCGCTGGAGGAAGTGGAGCACGCCATGGTTGAGTTGGCCATGCGCCAAGCCAACGGTAACCAGACCCACGCCGCCAAGCTGCTCGACATCAGCCGCGATGCGCTGCGTTATAAGCTAAAGAAATTTGGGTTGATTCGCGGCGATGAAGAAGGCTCCCAGTCCGGCTCCGCTGACGACCAATGATCGGTGCGCGCTCTTGGCCGTGGTCTGCGCTGCGCCTTTCAGGGCCTGGTGCCGGCAATCGCCGATTCGACTGTTTGCAGGTGGAACAGCCGCCGCAACGCAGTCGTCATCTGTTCCTGCTCCACCTTCTCTGGAAGCTCCTTAAGTTCACGGGCCAGGGACCCTGCGATCCTCTGTGTCATCCGGGACATCACGGCATTTAACATTTCGTCCTGGTCCTTGGAGAAAGGTCCGTTCTCTTGCCGGAAGGAATCCAGTTCTTGCCGGCAAATCTCGTCCAGCCGCAGGCGCAGTGCCACGATGGTCGGAACGACGCGCTCCGCCATCAGCTTGCCACGGAAGCCTTGCGCCTCGATCTGCAGAATCTTGTGTGCTTCGGCGGCGGCAGCCTCACGCTCGCTTGCATTGTGGTCCGGCACGTTTTCCAGGTCGTCAAGGTCATAGAGGAAAACGCCCTTGACGTTGCGTACCGCGGAGTCAACGTCGCGGGGCATCGCGATGTCCGCGATCACCAGCGGTCGATCCTTGTCTTTGCGCCCACGAAGCATGAGCTCGGCTTCCTCGCGGCTAAGAATAGTGTGTGGGCAGGAAGTCGAGCTGATGATGATGTCGGCCTCCGCCATGTGTTGCCAGCGCTCCTCAAACGGGATCGCAACCCCACCAAGCTTTGCCGCCAGCTCAGTCGCGTGCTCGAGGGTGCGATTGATGACGCTCAACCGGACGGAACCGGCGCCCTGTTTGAGCAACTCACGGGCTGAGAGCTCACTCATTTCGCCCGCGCCTAGCAGGAGCACTTTCTTGTTTTCCAGGGTGCCGAAAATCTGGCGCGCGAGTTCCACGGCGGCATAAGGAATCGAAACCGCCGCGTTACCGATGGCCGTCTCGCTGCGCACGCGCGCAGAGACGGTGAGCGCCTTCTGCAACACCGCATCGAGGAAGCGGCCCGTTGTTCCCACCTTCTGCGCCTGCTGCCAAGCCTCTTTCACCTGGGAAACCACCTGGGGCTCGCCGACCACCATGGAGTCGAGGCTGGATGCGACCCGGAAGATATGCAGGAGGGCTGCTTCATCCAGCAAGCGGTAGAAGTGCTTCCACTCGCACAGCTTCAGTCCACATTCGGCACCAAGGAACCGCATCACCGAGTTGGCGGCTAGGGTGACATCGGTAGCCCACAGCCAAAACTCAGTGCGGTTGCAGGTGGCCATTACAATGACTTCTTCGATACCTTCCGCCCTTGACATCTGAACCAGGGCTTCGTAGCGCCGGTTTTCGCTGATCCAGAAACGCTCCCGCACTGCCACCGGGGCTGTACGGTAGTTCAGCCCAACGACCATGAGAGTAGGTTCCAAGTCTCCATCTCCTGCCGACCACGCCATACGAAAAGCACCCGACGTGCCAAAGAAGGGTCCGCGCCCGGACAGCGATCCATATTTATTTTCAGTGAGTTAGCACAGTTCCGATCGGCAGGGAAGGGGGATTTGTAAAGTTAGATTGCGGGATATCACGCTGGGCTCGTGTCTTTTGGCCCCCTTAGGGCTCTTACCACAGAGACACGGAGGACGGGGGAAGGCTGTTTGGAACGCACAATGAATTGTACTTTCTCTGTGCCTCCGGGTCTCTGTGGTAACAGGCCTTTTCGGCGACAGGAAGCGTGCCGTTTAGCGTGCGACTTCCGCCGGCGTAGGCTCCTTCTCCTTTTTCAAACCCTTCGCCTGCGGTTGGTAGACGCAGAACGGCTCCTCATCGAGATAGTTGCCGGTGGCCGCAAAGGCGCGCGCGCGGCAACCCATGCAAATGTTGCGGAACTCGCAGCAGCCGCACTTCCCCTGCAGGTTGTTGGCATCGCGCAGTTGATTGAACACCACCGAGTTTTCCCAGATTTCGGCGAACGACTGCTTTCTCAAATCCCCTGCCAAGGCCGGTAAGTATCCGCAGGGATAGACCTCGCCCTGATGAGAGATGAAACATACTGCGGTTCCGGCCAGGCATCCTTTGGTCATGGCGTTCATGTCGGAAGGATGCGCGCCAGGGTGTCCGACTGGCTGTCCCACCCCATGAGGCTTCAGTTCGATGCCGGTTGAGCCGGGCATCGCCGTCTCTGTGGGGCCGATGCTGGGCGAATCCTGCGCCGCTTCAAGGACTGGCTGTGCAGCCTGAGCCGCAGCAGCCGCGGAACGGTGCTCCGCAACGCGCCGCTGGCGAACCACGCGGAAGTAGTGTGGCGCACAGGTCGCCTTCATCTCGATGCCACCTTCGAGCGAGCGATCGTAGAACCAGTTCAGCATCTGCTCGTACTCTTCCGGCGGAACCATCTGTTCGGCAGCGATGTCCACGCCGCAACCTACCGGTACCAATAAGAATGTGTGCAGCGCGTCCGCTCCCAGCGACTTCGCCAGTTCGAGCACCTTCGGAAGCTGATGGGCATTGTGGCGGGCGATGGTCGTGTTGATCTGCACCGACATGCCCAGATTTTTCAGATTGCGAAACCCTGCAATGGCGGCATCGAATGCGCCGGGAATGCCGCGGAAAATATCGTGTGTAAGCGCATCCGCGCCGTCCAAGCTAATGGCGACGCGCCGCACGCCGCTATCGACGATCATGCGCGCGACGTGCTTGGTCACCAGCGTGCCATTCGTGGCCAGCGCCACGCGCAGACCCTTATCCGTTCCATAACGCGCCAACTGGAAAATATCCGAACGGAAGAGCGGTTCGCCACCACTCAGCACCAGGATGGGAGTGGACACCCTGACAATCTCATCGATGATATCGCGCGCAGCTTGGGTGGAGAGGTCGGAGGGAGCGCTCAGCTCGGTGGCGCTGGCCCGGCAATGGATGCAGCGGAGATTACACCCCTTGGTCAACTCCCAGAAAATCAACCGCGGCTTGTTTAGGTTCGCTTGATTTGAATGCTGCCCGTTGCCGTTTGCCGAAGCCATGTGCGGTTTCCCTCCACTTTAACCGGGTTTTTCTCACCCCACCCTAGGCGCAACGATAGAGGAGAACGAACCGCCCAGCGGTGACTATCATCACCCGGAATTGTGATCCCGATCACGAGACTTAAATCTTTTTGAATGTGCGGTATTGGGGGCGGAATCGACTTTTTCGGGCATGTCGCAGGCAGGCCCTTCCGCCTGCGCTAATCGAGGCCACTGGCGCGGCGGGCGCGGCTAGTTGTGGTTTGCGATCTCGCGCAACGCCGCTGTGTTGCGAATCACCAGAGTCGAGCCTTTCGATTGCAAGATCTGACGCTTCTTCAACTCCGCAAACAGCCGGGTAACCGTCTCTCGCGAAGTTCCGATCATCTGCGCGATTTCCTCGTGGGTAAGTCTAAGCTTCAACCGAGGCTCCGCTTTGCCGCCTTCTCCGTTCTTGGAGGTCCATTCCAGAAGCAACTTAGCCAGTTTCTCGGCGGCGGAGTGTGACAGTCCCAGCGAGCCCGCTTCCTTACAAGCATTGTGATACTTTTCGCTTAACTGCTCTGCCACTTTGAAGCAGGCCTCCACATCATCCTTGAGGAACCGAAGGAAGTCATCGCGCTTGACGAAATTGACCTGGCAGGGATCGATAGTCTCCGCCGTCACTTCGTAAGCTTTGCCGGAGATGGTGGCGCTCAGCCCCAGCACCTCCCCGGGCTCGGCAAGCTTCACAATGACCGTTCTGCCGCCAGGGGAGTTAATGGAGAGCTTGACACTGCCTTTGCAGAGCACAAAGATGCCGCGTGGCATCTGCCCTTCGACAAACAGCACCGCCCCCTGGGGATACGCGGTCGCGTACTTGATGTTTTCAAAAGCCTGCAGCGCGGTAGGAGGCAGATCGCAGAAGATACGATCCGTGCGCAGCTTGCATGTAATGCAGCTTTCTACAATCTCCATTCCGTATGGCGAGAGCATGAACCAGCCTCCTGTAGCAACCTCGGGCCCGGCTCCCTTGTGTGGGTCGCATCTTGCGCAGTCCACGGCCGGTTGAGCAGGCCTCGTCTGAGGTCAGTTTCCGTCGGGATGAAATGCTTGGCTGTGCTGCCAGACACACGCTATTGTGATGCCGCTCACATGCTGCCCCATCGCCGGTGGTTTGATTTCGAGATCAATCGCAGCAAAAACAAAAGCGCCGGATCGGGTGCTTCCGTGCACAGCAGTACCCGCGGTGAGCGTCCATACGCTATCGATCATTTCAGAGGTGTCCTGTGATGCAGATCACATGACATGCATCTGTGACCTGCCTTGCTGCGCACGTGTCCGGCATTGTCCATGCTTATGCAGTCAAGTGGGAACAAGGAAATTACGGACACCTATTTCTTGCATTTCGTCGACGGCTTCAGTACCTATCGTAAAGTGAACAAAATCGAAAATGCTCACTGAAGACGATATGCGCGCGCTCATCAACATGGATGACATCTTCGAGCACATCACTTTCGCGATGACAAGCCGATGGGTCACGCTGACTGGCGAGACTCACTGCAGTGAGTGAGCGGCATCACAGCGCAATTGAGGGTAAAGGAGTCATAGTTGCAATTGTTCGGAGAGCCTGGGCACAGGGCGACGCAATTTGAGTTAAGCGTCTCGAGGGCCGCGAAAATCAGGCCGCTAGAAATCAGGCCGCTAGAAATCAGGCCGCTAGAAATCAGTGAGGAGGATATATGCCGGTTACCAAACAACAAGCGCTCGACTACCACTTCGGCACACGCCCGGGAAAGATTGAAGTCACTCCCACCAAGCCTTGCCGCACACAACACGATCTAAGCTTAGCCTACACCCCCGGAGTGGCAGTTCCGTGCATGGAGATCCATAAGAACCCGCACGATGCCTTCAAGTACACCGGCCGCGGGAACTTGGTCGCCGTGGTGACCAACGGAACCGCTGTTCTCGGACTGGGTGACATCGGCGCCATCGCCGGCAAGCCGGTCATGGAGGGCAAGGCCGTCCTCTTTAAACGCTTCGCGGACGTGAATGTCTTTGATCTCGAGGTCAACAGCCACAATCCCGACGATGTCATCAAGGTATGCCAACTGTTGGAGCCGACCTTCGGTGGTATCAACCTGGAAGACATCAAGGCCCCGGAATGTTTCTATATTGAGGAGACCTTGAGGAAGACCATGCACATACCGGTCTTCCACGACGACCAACACGGCACCGCCATTATTTCCGGGGCTGCGTTATTGAACGCTCTGGAAGTGGTGGGCAAGGACATCGGCAAAATACGTCTCGTCATCAACGGTGCCGGTGCCTCGGCCATAGCCACCGCCGAGCACTACGTTCGTCTGGGCATGAAGCGGGAGAACATCACTCTGTGCGACACCAAGGGAGTGGTATACAAGGGCCGCACGGCAGGCATGAATCCTTACAAGGAGCGCTTCGCGCAAGACACCAAGCTGCGTACGCTGGCGGAGGCTATGGTGGGTACCGATATGTTCCTCGGACTCTCCGTCGGTGGCGTGGTCACGCAGGACATGGTGCGCTCGATGGCGGCCCGTCCGATTGTCATCGCCATGGCGAATCCCGATCCGGAGATTACTTACGAGGACGCCAAAGCCTGCCGCGACGACGTCATCATGTGCACCGGCCGCGCGGATTATCCCAACATGGTGAATAACGTTCTGGGCTTCCCCTTCATCTTCCGTGGGGCCCTCGATGTGCACGCTACCGCAATCAACGATGAGATGAAGCTGGCCGCGACGCGAGCCTTGGCTGCACTTGCCAAGGAGGACGTGCCCGACTCGGTCTGCCGTGCGTATGGAGTGGACCGGCTGAAATTCGGCCCCGATTACCTGATTCCCAAGCCGTTCGACCCACGCGTGCTGATCTGGGAGGCTTCCGCCGTGGCCGAAGCTGCCATGCGCACCGGCGTAGCGCAGGAGCCGGTCAACATCGAAGAGTACCGCGAGCAACTCGAGCGTCGTCTGGGGAAAACCCACGAGCTCTCGCGCATGATGATTCTCAAGGCCCAGGCCAAACCCAAGCACGTCGTTCTTCCCGAAGGAGACAACGAGAAAATCCTGCGCGCCTGCCACACGATATTGGAAGAGAAGATAGCCACGCCCACCCTGCTCGGCAACGCTGCCACCATTCATGCCAAAACCGCCGCGCTTGGATTGAATTTGAAAGGCGCACAGGTCGTGGATCCAGCGGCATCGCCTCTGCGCGAACGCTACATCCAGGAACTATTCCGCCTGCGCCAGCGTCGTGGCGTGACCCTTAGCGAAGCCCGCACGCTTATCGACGACCGCAACATTTTCGCGTCGATGATGGTGCATATGGGAGATGCCGATGCTCTGGTCGCCGGCGTGTCCCAGCACTTTCCCGACACTATTCGCCCCGCGCTGCAGATCGTCCGCGTGCGCGAAGGCCTGCACAAGGTCGCCGGATGCTATCCCCTGATCACGCGCAAGGGAGAGCTGTACTTCTTGGCCGACACCAGCGTCAATATCGATCCCTCCGCGGAAGACCTGGTGGAAATCGCCTTGTGTACCGCGCAAGAGGCTCGGCGCTTTGACGTAGTGCCGCGAGTTGCCATGCTTTCCTTCTCCAGCTTTGGCGGCACCAAGCACCCGTTCTGCGACAAGGTCCGGAAAGCAGTGGAGCTGCTGCACAAAGCCGACCCAACCCTGATCGTGGATGGAGAGATCATGGCCGATGTTGCCGTCTCTCCGGAAATACTGGAGCAGACCTATCCTTTCAGTCCGCTGAAGGGCGGTGCCAACGTGCTGGTGTTCCCCGACCTCGCCTCCGCCAACATTGCCTACAAGCTGCTAACGACGATTGGCGGCGCCGAGATCCTTGGTCCCATCCTTATGGGGATGACTCGGCCCGTGCATTTGGTGGCCCGAGGCGCCGAAGTGGAGGAAATCGTGAGCGCTGTCGCCATCGCGGTGGTGGACGCGCGGGAGAGTGAGCTGGCGACGCCGCTAGAAACCACGAAATCGGTTGCGGAGGCGGACTAATCGTAATCCGGAGTCTTCGAGAGTGTTGGTCAGCCCAGTCCAGCTCCAGCGAAGAGGTACGTAGATCAGCGAAACTTTGTGTCGAGGCTGAATTTTTCCGCGAGGTCCAAGCGGATCCCATTCTCGCCGTATATGTTGCGCTGGTCTTCTGGTCCCCGAACGGAACGTAAACGGACGGTCACTTCTGCGATAGACGAGCAAACGGGCACAAGCTAGCGCTTGTGCCCCGACCGGCTCTGCGGCCGGTCCATTGATACTCAGCAGACGGCCTATTTCGCTTGCAGAAATTCGATGTACTTGGTAAGGTTCCCGACGCGTTGCTGTACCTCACCCTCGTGTCCACTACTCATACTCCAAAACAACGTTCCCCACACCGGCATCTCCTTGGATCCGTGCGCGGGAAGATCGGATTCGTTGCGGATGGAGGACGAGACTTTCAGCGCGGGATATTTCCCTCCGTTGTTCTTGCCCAGCAGAGTAAGGTCGGTGGGAGGAACCTTCAGCGCGCTGGCCGCAGGACCTCCGCCTTTGCCGTCGATTCCATGGCAAACGGCACAGTATGCCTTGTACATTTCCTTGCCGGATACAGGCGACGTGGACCTGATCGGGACATGCTTTATGGCTTTCTCGGGTTGGCCCTGCGTTTGGTCCTGCGCCGCGACCGTGCAGGCGCATACGATCAGGGCAGAAAACATCAAAATCAGCTTCTTTATGGACATCGCATTTCCTCCTTCTAAACGAAGGCTCTCTTCTGAACTCGAAGCGCACTGAGAAACTGAAAACCGACTACCTTGCTACCTTACGCTTCGCCGCGGGCTATCGCGCCGGGATTTTCCATTCCCGACCGTTCCGCACGAGAACAAGCGTGGATTTCGTCGGGTCCCCGTGATAGAAGTCGACTTCGTACTTATTGATCAGGGTTTGACGCTCCCAAAGATTGAAGCTTTTCACCAACGGACCTCCCGCGTCAAACACGTCCCCCAATGGATTTGGCACCCATTTCCAATTGTATTCGACGATCGCGTTGTCAGCTCCGTTCATGTTTACGCCGGCGATGCCCACGAATTGTCGTTGAGCCAGCGGAGCCTGATACAAGAACGTGCCATCTGTTTCTTTCTCTTTCTTGAAACCCGGGACGCTGGTCAGCAGGCGCTCTCCTTCGGGTGTAAGCGAAACCAGCACGCTGCCCTGCGGCGCCTTGGACAATTTAACAATCCCTGCTTTTTCCAACAATCGATAATTGGGATCCGCTAGTTTTTCATCATTTTTCACGAGACCAGTGCGGAAGTGGATGATGGCCGGACCTGGTCCCTGGAGCGTCGCTGCTACTATCCCGCTCGCCTGCTGTGCGCTGAGAGGCGTCTTCCCCCGGACTTGGAGTATCACGTAGGTTGCTAAGCCCACCATCGCCACTACCAGACAAATCATGAGTAGCAGCGGCATGAACGATGAGCGTTTTTCCATCTCAACTTCGGCTTCAAACATGGCAGCCCCCTTATTGAACAGCCGCGAATTCGTCAACCAACTCTCATTTGAGTCCACCGCTTTCCCGATTGCTGTGATCAAAGGCACGATCGATTGTGTCTCGTATCACGATGAAGTAACACCTCGAGCGTATCCCGAAAAACCCGTCGCAAAATTTTGTAGCCGCCTCTCTTTTTAATTATTCTTACGCGAGTTATTCTTACGCGTCGCGCAGAACGTGTGCGCGTCCTCACGTACATCCGTGACCGCTGTCACACCCAACGGTGCCCCCACACAGCATAATTACGTTAGATTTCGTGGAGTTTCGACCACGTTGAGAGTTTAGATCCCATGGCAAAAGGACGTGTTTCCATTGTCGTCGAGCGCTGCAAAGCCTGCGGCTTCTGTGTGGAGTTTTGTCCTACAAGAGTGCTTGCGCTTTCTTCCGCTTTCAATTCCAAGGGCTACCATCCACCGCATGTCGTAAATCCGGAAAAGTGCAGTGGTTGTGACTTGTGCGGGATGTACTGCCCCGATTTCGCCATTTACGCCACCAAGTTAGCTCCCGCTGGCGGAGGTGATAAATGAAGGCTGACCCTCGCGGCGTGCTTACCGGCATACACTTCATGGACGGTGACCACGCCTGCTGCGAAGGCGCGCTGGCTGCCGGCAGTCGATTCGCCGCCGGATACCCAATAACGCCTTCCACCGAAGTCGTGGAGCGCTTCGCCTCTCGTGTGCCGACCGTAGGCGGGACGTTTATCCAAATGGAAGACGAACTGGCGGCTTCCATCACCCTGCAAGGCGCGGTCTGGGGCGGAGCCAAAGCGTTTACCGTGACCTCCGGCCCCGGCTTCTCTCTGATGATGGAACATATCGGCTACGCGGCCATGACCGAAACGCCGTGTGTGTTCGTGGATGTGCAGCGCGGGGGACCCTCCACCGGCCTGCCCACGCTCCCCGCGCAAGCCGACATGATGCAGGCGCGTTGGGGCTCGCATGGCGACTACGAGATCATCGCCCTCTGCCCCAATTCTCCCCAGGAGTGTTTTGACCTCACCATCAAAGCCTTCAATCTGGCCGAAGAATTCCGTGTGCCCGTGATGTTCATGATGGACGAATGCGTAGGGCACATGACCGAGAAGGTAGTGATTCCTCCCGCCGACCAGATCGAAGTCGTACCGCGCCGCCATACTCACAAGTCGGTTGACGAGTACCTTCCCTATGAGACCAACGGCGACCTCGTTCCGGAAATCGCGCACGCCGGCGAAGGCTACAACTTTCATATCACCGGCTTGACCCACGACGAGCGCGGCTATCCCAACATGACTCTGCCGATTCAGGACAAGCTGGTTCGCCGCTTGCAAAACAAGATTCTCCAAGCCGTCGACCGCATTGCCATGTTCGAGGAAGAGCGGCTCGAGGGCGCCGATGTGGTGGTCGTCTCCTACGGGATCACTTCCCGAGTGGCGCAACGCGCCATCGAGGCGGCTCGTAAAGGGGGTCTGCGCGTCGGCAAGTTGCGCCTGATCACCGCCTGGCCGTTCCCCGATAAAAAGATCCGCGAACTCGCGGCGAACGTGAAAGCGTTCGTCGTCCCCGAACTCAATCTGGGCCAGATGGTGCGAGAAGTGGAGCGAGCTGCCGCAGGTCAGGCAAAGACATTCGCCGTGTCGCACGCGGGCGGCGGAGTTCACAATCCCGAAGACATCCTCAAGGTAATTGTGGAGGCCAGCCGATGCCAGAAAGCTTGATCACCGATATCCTCAACCCAGTCGAGCCCTTCTTGCGCAGCGATCGCATGCCTCACATCTGGTGCCCGGGATGCGGCATCGGCACCACCGTGAACTCATTCGCCCGCGCGCTCATCGAATCGAAAATTGATTTGGGCTCCCTCGCGCTAGTTTCGGGCATCGGCTGCACGGGGCGCGTGGCCGGCTATGTCAAACTGGATTCTTTCCATACCACGCACGGCCGCGCCATCCCGTTCGCGACTGGGTTGAAACTCGCCAACCCAAAGCTGAACGTCATCGTCTATTCCGGGGACGGCGATCTTTCCGCCATCGGGGGCAATCATCTGATCCACGCCGCGCGCCGCAACATCGATTTGAAAGTCATCTGCGTGAATAATCTGATCTACGCCATGACGGGCGGCCAGACCGCGCCCACCACTCCCGATCACTCGACTACTTCGACGAATCCCTACGGTGTGTTCGAGCCGTCGTTCAATTTGCCGCACCTGGTCGAAGCGGCGGGCGCGGTTTATGTCGCGCGCTGGACCACGTTTCACGTGCGCCAACTGACGCGCTCCATCAGCGAGGCGTTTCAGAAGAAGGGTTTCTCCTTTATCGAAGTGATCTCGCCCTGTCCCACGCTTTATCAGCGCCGCAACAAGCTGGGCGATGGTCTCGACGCCATGAAGTACTACAAAGAGAAGAGTAAAGTTCGGCACGGAGCGCCCGCCAGTGAAGTCGGCATGACCATGACCGGAGAAATCATCGTGGGCAAATTCGTGGACCGCGAGCGCCCCGACTACCAAACCATGATGCGAGGTCAATACCAAGAATCGCTGGGGGAGAGATTCGTGGAACAAACGGAGATGGTATGCAGCTAACTGAGATTCGTCTCGCGGGCTTTGGCGGCCAGGGAGTGATCCTCTCGGCCATCGTCCTCGGCAAGGCGGCCTCGATTTATCAAGGCGCTTTTGCCACCATGACGCAGAACTTCGGCCCGGAAGCCCGAGGCGGCGCCTGCAGTGCGCAGCTCGTCGTTTCCGATTCGCCAGTGTTGTACCCGTACGTTACCCTGCCAGACATCCTCGTCGTAATGTCGCAAGAGGCCTATGTGCGCTTCGGCTCCGAGCTGAAAGACGGCGGCATCATGATCGTCGAGCAGGACATGGTGCGAGTTTCAGATCTCAAACAGGGAATCCAGGTCTACAGCGTCCCAGCGACCCGCATCGCCGAAGAACTCGGAAAGCGCATGGTGCTGAATACGGTGATGGTGGGATTCTTCACCGCGATCACACATCTGCTGGACCCCGATGCCGTGCGCAAGGCAGTCGCGGATTCTGTCCCGCCAAGCTTCCGAGAACTGAACCTGAAGGCCTTTGAAAAAGGGTTGGAGTACGGAACCACTGCATTAACCGCCATTCCGAACCCTGCCGACGCTGATATGGAGACGGAGTACTCGCGAGAGTAAGTTTTCACTGTTGCATTCGTCAGCTTTTGCTGTTGTGAAATTCATCTGTACGTTGGCCACCCGCAAGTCACTGATTCCAAGCCGTCATTCCCGTCGGCCACCTCCAAACACTGCAAACAGGAGTTTTGACCTGTTGCGATTTCCATCAAAGCGCTGTTGACAATTTCATCGCAATTGCTGGCACCATGAAATTGACTTCCGTCTACCTCCTTCATTTCACAGGAGATAGCCGCCAGCCGCGTGCTTACTTGCAATTCGCCTCGTGTTGGCATGGGGATTGCCTTTAGAAAAGTGCTGAGTGGCTCGCTAGACGGCCCTCTGACGAGGTGACTTATGACAGTCCTACTGGTTCTTTTCTTCTTCGCAGCCTTCCTGCTGATTGACTATTTCCGCAGCCGCCACGCCATTGTGCAACCAGCGCTGCAGGTTGCCCCAGCAAAGTATGCCGAGGTGCCACGCTTGCAGCCGGCCTTGGTCGGCGGCTTCGCGGTCCCAGAAAACCTGCGCTACCACCCCGGTCACACCTGGGCATTGAGCGAGAGTCCCAACCTGGTGCGGGTCGGCATGGATGATTTTGCCGCCAAGCTGACCGGCAGGGTGGAGAGCATCACGCTGCCGCAACGCGGCCAGTGGATTCGCCAAGGCCAGAAGATGTGCACACTTTATCGCGACGACTACGCCGTCGACATGGTTTCGCCGATCGAGGGCAGCGTGTCTGACATCAACCAAGCGCTCATGAAGGATCCTAAACTGGCGCTCCGCGATCCCTACGGAGAAGGCTGGCTGGTGACGGTGCAGGCGCCCGATGCCAAGACAAGCTTCAAGAACTTGTTTGGTGGCCCGCTTGCCCGCTGGTGGACCGAAGAGTCGGCAAGCCGCCTGCAGCGCCGGGTGCCGATGGCGCTGGGTGCGCTGGCCCAGGATGGTGGAGTCGCCATGGATGACATCACAACCCAGATCCCCGATCAGGAGTGGCTGCCACTGGCGAAAGAGTTCTTCCTGTCATAAGTCGAGCGAGGCGAAACACCTCGACGAGGACCTACGAAACACCGGCCGCCGGATTCAACACCCCGGCGGCCGGTGTTTTTTGGGAAGGGCACGACTTTACAGGTTGCGGAAAAACTCTGGTTTTGACTTTGCTTTGAAGGGGCGCGGCTTCAGCCGCGCCGTAAGTGTCGCAAAATCAATGGCGGCTTTAGCGCGGGTGCCCCATCCTTGCGCGTTCTTTGCGCAAGGGTGGGATTCCACAAAATTGTCCCGCGTGGGGTTCGCCTTGCACTCGATTTTGGGTGGCGCAGCGCTTCAGCGCTGCGGTAACTGCAATTGTCCTCTGACTCTGTTTTGAAGGGGCGCGGCTTAGGTGCAGCCACTCGATGTGGCGACGGGATTAAGGAGCCCACCCCCGCTACTGCTGGCACTAATGGCGCGGGGGGCCAGTACGCACTCGTTTGTTTCGTCAGGTCGTAGTACACCTCGACCGAAGCAATGCAGGCGGTCGGATCGCCCACAGCCAAACTGACAATCGGGTGAATTGGTGTGGGCGGATACATGGGGGCTCCGGGCAGGTCGAGGAACGCGGCTTGGCCGGGGTTGAGGTACACAGGCATTGTTCCTACCGGGTTTCCATTTTTGTCCGCGAAACTAAGCTGCCCGATGCACGGGCCAGGGGGGAAAGCTACCACATTCAGCCGGACGGTCTGGAACCAAGTCACGTCCAGCATTCCAAAAACTGGTACGGGCGGCCACGCGACGGAGCCGGGGACGGCTACGGTGGTATTTCCCAGAAAGTTGTCCATCACCTCGACCGAGGCGAAACAAGAATCGGGCGGATAGGTTCCCTCAGTCACAACCATAGGCAGCACCTCGACTCTTTGCCCCGGCCTACTGGCAATGGAGTTGCCGTTCAGGGTCAAGGAAGCCGACTGGCCAAATTGAGAGTAACGGTCTCGGTCGTTCCCAGCGGCTTACCGTTGCCGTCCTGAAATCCGAGTTGTGCCATGCAGGGTCCCGGGGGATAGAGGGGGTTTGGGGGAAATGCCACCAAATTGAGTTGCAATGTCTGGCCCGGGGTAATCCCGATCATCGGAAAGTTGGTCGCCCCTTGCGCCCATGCGCCTTGCGCCATCGCAAACACGATCAATACTGTCAGGGTCAGAGTAACTGTGTTTCGTTTCATGACAACTCCTTTGTCAAGCCTTGGACATTTCGCATCGCGGGTGAAAACGAAGAGCATCATTGGTCACTTCGGAGGGGTTCGCAGATCGGCAGCAATGTTAGGCCCGACGCGGATGCCACGTCAAGCCCCCTTCTGGCTTAGTCAAACGTGCTGGCAGTGCGGGTGCCAATCGCGTCCCCAGCCCTCATTCACGGCGGGCGCAGCTTAAGTCGCCATAACTTAAGTCGCCATAATTTAGTTGACATCACGAGTTATAATAAGAAATAGGAACAAGTAACAGGCGACAGTCCAACGCGGCTGTAGGTGCCATTGTAACTAAGTTCTTTGAAATCTAGATTTTGCCGACTTAGTAAGTCGTAACTCCTTTGTTTTCAATGACCACGCCCCGAAGCCGGGCTCTAACTGCTTTGTTATCTATATTTTGCAGCTAAGTCCTTTCGAAAGAGGAATTTACGAAAAAAGGGGGGGGAGGGGGGTACCCCACCGATACCAAACACAGTCGGAAGCCAGGAATTTCCCAAAAAGAAACTGCGGACATCCGCGATTTCAGAAGTATCGCTCAGAAGTATCGTGCCGACGAGACCTGCTTCATCGGCGTTGCCACGGTTCGGCAGGCGGTACACAGGGTGCTTTCCTTGAGGTCAATCCACTCCACGGCGTGGGACGGGGCCATGGCACAGCGGTAGTCATCGCAGTGAGTCAAATTAATAGTGTGGCCCAGTTCATGGACCGCTTCCTTGATCACGCGCTGGCGAAATAGTTCTGGGTCGGGCGGAAGGCCATAGAATTCCTGACGCAGCCGGTGGGCTGAGACCACGGCGCAGGGGCCACCCATCTGCGCCTCGCCGAAGACGAAGGTGAGAATCGGGATGTAGAGATCCACCGCCACAATACCCAGCATTCGCCAGGAGTCGGGGGTAAGGAAACTCTGCATGCGCTGCAGGATTTCTGACGAGTGGTACTGCTGCCGCTCTCTATGGAAGGCGAACTCCGGATCCAACCGGACAGGGAGCACCTTACAGGAGACGCGGAAAGTTTCTTCGACGGCGGGCCTCAGATCCTTCAGCAGCCCGTCATCTACATTCCCGATCGGCAACAGTTGCAGCAGCTTCATCAGGTCAGTTCTCAGTTCCCAGTTCTCAGTTCTCAGTGCTGAGTCGAAGACTGAGAACTGAGAACTGAGAACCGAGAACTGGAATTCAGCTTCAATGAGTCTCAACCGGGGTGCGAGTCCAGCCGTACTTCTTTAGCTTGTGATAGAGAGTGACCCGGTCGATGTCGAGTATCTCCGCGGCGTGGCTCTGATTGCCTCCACATTCCTCCACCACCCGCAGGATGTGGGCCCGTTCCATTTCCTCCAGCTTCTTGCCCGACCCGGTGGAGGCGCTTTGCGGCTTGAAGATGAAGTCCGGTTCGTTCAGTTCCGGCTCCTGCCCCACAACCATGGCGCGCTCCACCGCATTCTCCAGTTCACGAACGTTCCCCAGCCAAGGCTGCTCCTGCAATTGGTTCATGGCCGCAGGTGAAACCCGGGTGATGCGTTTGTTCATGGCCAGGGAGAACTTGCGAACGAAGTGGTCCACGAGCAGCGGAATATCCTCCCGGCGTTCGCGCAGCGGCGGCAGTTCGATGCGGAAAACGTTGAGCCGGTAAAAAAGATCGGGACGGAACTTACCCTCCTCGATCAGTTTTTCCAGATCCTTGTTGGTGGCGGCGATGCAGCGGAAGTCCACCTTGATGATTTGGTTGCCGCCCACCCGTGTGATTTCGCGTTCCTGCAATACCCGCAGCAGGTCGGTCTGTGTCTTTAGAGTGATGTCGCCGATCTCGTCCAGGAAAACCGTCCCACCCTCAGCAATTTCGAATTTGCCTTTCTTGCGGTACTGGGCGCCGGTGAACGCACCTTTTTCGTGTCCGAAGAGTTCGCTCTCCAGAAGCGTCTCAGTTAGAGCGCCGCAGTGAATGACAACCAGAGGATGAAATCTTCGCGGGCTGGCGTGATGGATGGCGCGCGCCACCAGTTCCTTCCCGGTGCCGCTCTCCCCCGTGACCAGCACCGTAGCGTCGGTGGGACCAACCGTCTCAATGGCGTCGAAGACCTTGCGCATGGGGCCGCTCTGGCCGACCAGGTCCCCCGGACGCGCGACTTCGGCGACGGTCTCGCGCAAGAGTACGTTCTCCTGGGCCGTGCGTTTATGCGCCAGCGCGTTCTTCACCAGGTGTGCGATCTCGTCCGGGTCCAGCGGCTTGGTCACGTAGTCATAGGCGCCGTTCTTCAGCGCAGTGACCGCGGTCTCGACCGAGGCATAGCCGGTCATGATGATCACGATGAGCTCCGGATCGACTTCGTGCATGCGGCGCTGCAGCTCGATCCCATCGGTGCCGTGCATCTTGATATCCACCAGGGCCGCATCCCAGCGTTGTTCCGCCAGCCGGGTAAGTGCATCGTTGGCATTCTCCGCGGTGCCAATTTCGTAGCCTTCTTCGTGGAACCATTTGCCTAGCGAGTCGCGCACGCTCAGTTCGTCGTCCACAATAAGCAGTTTCCCCTGTGTGCTCACTTCAATCACCTCACCTTCATCGCGCTATTGCCGGCGCCGGCGTCCGCCAGGGAAGCGGCGGGGGCTTGATTGGGCAGGGTTATGCTGAAAGTCGTGCCCCGGCCCAACTCCGATGCGACTTCGATGCGCCCGTTATGCCGTTCCACGATGCCGCGACTAATCGCCAAGCCCAGCCCGACTCCGCGCCCACTTTCTTTCGTCGTCAGAAAAGGTTCGAAAATATGTGGCAGCACGCCGGGGGCGATGCCCGCTCCGTCGTCGCGCACCAGGATCTCGATTTCAGTTTCATCGGCACTCACCCGGGTCTCGATCCAGAGATTGCCGCCCCGTGGCATGGCGTCCTTTGCATTCATGATTAATGTCAGGAGCACTTGTTCAATCTGCGCAGGATCGCAGGGCACACGCGGCAGGTCTTTGGCAAAGTTCAGTTGCACTTCGACTCCACCCAGCTCCAGTTGATGGCGCACCAGCAGCAGGCAACGATCAATCACCGCATGCAGGTCGGTAGACTGCACGTTCATGGGCGCGGTTCGCGAAAGAGTCAGCAGGTTCTTGATCAGGTCGCCGCAGCGGCGGCTTTCTGCGGCGATCAGTTCCAGACATTGCATTGCCTCCTCACGCTTTTCATGCTCGGTTTGGCCAGATCCTACCCACTTCCGCAGCAGTTTGGCATAGGTAAGAATCCCAGAGAGCGGATTGTTTATCTCATGCGCCACGACCGCCGCCATCTTGCCTAGGGAAGCCATCTTTTCCACGTGCAGCACGTGATCGTGGGCGCGATTGAGTTCCTTCGTCTTCTGCTCGACGCGATCTTCGAGCGTCTTTGCCCAGTTGACGATTTCTTCATTCGCCGCGCGCAACTGCAGGCTCATGTCGTTGAAGGAATGCGCCAAGTCACCCACTTCGTCTTGGGATTGCACCTCGATCTGGTAACCAAGCTCCCCCTGGGAAAGATGTTTTGTGCCTTTCTTGAGTGCCTTGATGGGTTCGCCGACCACTCGCCACACGAATAACCAGCTCAATACCGCCACAATCAGTATTGCCCCCGCCGTGTAAGACAGCATACGGGCGCTGCTGACCGCAAGTTGCGCGTCAGCTTTCGCTAGTGAAAGGTTTGTGTCGAGCACGCCCAAAACTTGCTGGCCGGCAGGATGCGCGTGGCAGGCGGCGTTCGAGCAGCCGGGTTGATTTTCGATGGGAGTGATAATTCCCAGCACACGTTGGCCGCCATTGCGATAAATGCGAAAGCGGTCGGGGCGATTCAGACGCGCCAGCGGCTGCGATTGGGTGTGACAGCCATAGCAAGCCTCCGCCGTCTTGTCGAGGACGTGGCTGACTTCGGCTGGATCGGTGGAGTAGCTGATCCGCCCCTCCTGGTCAAAGATGCGCACCTTGACCATGCCGGGCTCGTCCGCCATGGTGTGGATCGCGTGGTAGAGTCCCTCGCGATCGTTGCGCAGCATGTAGTACGTGGTGCTGTGCTTGATTACATCGCTGACCCGCTCGGCGCTGGCCAGCGTGGCTGCTTCCAGGTGCTGGCGATGCAATCGGATATTCAAGTATCCGAGGAGAGCGAAGATGACGACCATGACTGCCAACAGAGACCCAATCAACTTTCCACTAATGCTATGGGTCAGCCGCTTCCATCCCAGGTCGCCGCGAATTGGCTCAGTCTCCCGCATGGCCTAACACCGGTGTGGCAGCCACGGCGAGTTCGGTTCGGAAACGCTCCTTCACTGGAACTCGTACTTCGGGAAAGATAGGCAGGTACTTCACTGCCAATCCGAACAGGGCGAAGCCCGCCGCAATAATCATGAGGGTCACCGAGAACTCCGTCCACTTCGGCATGTAGTGATGCCCGACGTAAGTCTCAAAGCCGATCAGGCTGACATTGAGGCGGTTGGTGATGAATCCGAGCACAGTACAGACGGAGGCTAGATACAAGCCGTTTGGCGATAGCCGGACCTTCTTGAAGCTGAGCATGGTGATCGGTATCACGAAGGCCAGCGCTAGTTCGAGCCACAGAAAATACGCTTCGTAGCTGGGTTTAATGATCTGTCCCAGCATGCCGCGATGGAAGTAGTCCTCGAAGCGCAGCAGGGCATTGACCCAGAGAGCAACCAGCAAGGCGCCGCCAAGTTCGACCAGAACCGGGAGTTCAAGGTGACGGCCGAAGGCTTTCGCGCTCTGCGTGGACTCGAAGATGGTCATGGCCAAACCAACCGCAATCGCTGAACCAAAGAAAAGAAACGGCAGCGCGGGCGTGTACCAGAACGGATGCAGCTTGCTCGGCATGATCAGATAGAGTGATCCGAGCGAACTCTGGTGCAGGGTGGAGAGCAGGATGCCCAAGATGATCAGCACTGGGTAGATCTTCTTAATCCACTCGATTGGAGTCTTCAGGTTGAAGCGCTCGAACACGTTGGGAAGGAATTCGAAGAAGAGCACAGTGGTGTAGGACATCACGCATATGCCGACCTCGAACATGACCGAGTGCGGGTTCATGTAGATGAGCTGATGCCAGATGTACCAGGGGCGGCCCAGGTCGAACATCAGTCCAACGATGAAAAGTACATAGCCCAGGAACGCTGTCAACACCGCTGGACGCACAACACTGTGCAGTCGCTCGACGTTGAACAGGTGAACCGCACCAACAATGCAGAAGCCGCCAGCCGCCAGCATCACCCCACACAGGAGGTCGAAGCCGATCCAGAGCCCCCAGGGAAACTGGTCAGTCATGTTTGAAACCGTGCCCAAGCCATAGAAAAAGCGAATAAATGTGGAGTACAGGCCCAAGCCCATGATCACAATGAATACCACTCTCCAAAAAGTCAGCTTGAACTTCATTGCTTACTCCCGTTTTTCTCTTCTGCTTCAGCAGCGGCTACTTCTTCGCGGCGATGTGAAACCCAATAAATGCCTCCCAATACCAACGTCCACACCGGGATAAAGTCTGGAATCCTTTCCATCACTCGCCCGGTGTATTCCGGCATCGGAGTGTCGCCAATTTTTGCGGAAACTGGATAACCGTACTCTTCAACTTTCATGCTGCAGAGAATAAGGACCGACGTTCCGCCAACTTCGTTAAGGCCGTAAATACGAGGCAGGTAAGTGGATGGATTTTGACGGATGCGATCCTGCGCTTCCTTAATGAGGTCGTCGCGCTCCCCGAACTTGGTGGCGCCCGTGGGACAGATCTCGGCACATGCCGTCTGCTTGCCAGCAGCTATGCGATCCGGGCACATAATGCACTTGCGGACCCGCGGATTCAGCGAGTTCCATTCGTACTTTGGTTGACTGAACGCGCAGGCCACCATGCAATACCGGCAGCCGATACACTTCCAGACGTCGTATACGACCGGACCCTCCTTTGTCTTATGCATGGCGCCAACGGGACAGACCGACGCGCAAGCGGGATGATCACAGTTCATGCATAGCCGGCGCATGAATTTGTCGTCCTTGGTCAGAACGACCGTATATTTATGTTCCGATTGCACCGACTCGGCTGCTACTTTGTCGTCGTAAGGCAGCTTGTTCTGGTGCGCGCAGGCACTTTCACACTGCTTGCACCCAATGCATATCGTCGCGTCATACAGCAGGGCCTTACTCATGGGAATTGCTCCTCGTTCCCAAGCGGGATTTCCGTTCCAGTGGAATCAAGTAGGACGTATGCTGTGAAGGATCGGACTTGGGAACGGTACAGAACACCTTTGGCGGGCCGAATATGAAGAAAGAACCGAGTCCGGAGAGGTGTGCACCCGGACTCGGGGGGACTGTTCCCTGAGGGAAGGCGAACCGGGGAGCAGCTTTCCGGCTAGCTACGGATCGGCCAGGTTTCCGTTCCGTCCGCCGAATTGAGCCGGACATCCCCACACTCACCCTAACGCCTTCCTCAGTCGCTGCCCGCGATTTCGTGACAGCGGCGGCGCGCAAAGACGAACAGCCAATGACTACTGTCAACGACTACTTCTGCAGGCTACGAACGTACGACACGACGGCTTTTACCTGATCAGGCGTCAAACTCTTCACCGGGGCCGGGTGCTTCGCCTTTTCCGTAACGGCCTTGGCCAGATCGGCATCCGACGTCTTCTTTGCCTCATCCGAAATCAGGCTCGGAATTTTCGCTGCGGGCTTGCCAGTGGCATCGGGCCCGTGGCACATTGCGCATTTTGCTTTGTAGAGAGCGGCTCCGTCATCGGCAGCCCATGACAGATTGGGGATCAGGATGAATAGGGCCACCGCGATTGTCATTACCAGCATCACCAGCTTTGTCGTCTTCATGATTTCGTTTCTTCTCCTTGTGAAGTTCTGCAACTCGATTAAATTAGCGGTTCTTCTCGCAGTCGTGCTTGTGTTGCGAAAATAACCACCGATACAACCCTCCAAAGAACTGGACGTAACAGAACTCAGCAACTCGGTCGCTGCCTATTGAGAGTTTCAACGTTTCGAGGGAACAGTCGCAGTGATCCAAGTCACCCTAGACTGTGACTTCAGTCGAGACGCGCTCAAAAGAGCTAGACTGAGAACCCTTGGGTCACATCAACAGGTGACTGCGGTCACAGCGCCTGCACGCAATCAGGCGAGAAAATCCATGGCAGCAGCGAGGTGTAGCTATGCCGATACTCATGATGGCTCTGCTCGCGTTGATGGTATTTGGCCTTATTGGGATTCTGCTGACAGTCGCGGTAGTCCTGGAGCATTCCAAGCACGCACATGCAGCCAAAGGTGACGCCGCACACCCTGTGACCTCCGACGCTGCCCCCTCCCTTAATCCGAAACTTCGATAGACGGCGTGGCGACGACGCGACGACACAGAATCCGTCCGCAAAGGAGAAATGCATGAGCACGCTTGTACAGGATAAGAAAGCCGATCTGGCTGGACCGGGAATCGGCGATTACAAAGAATTGGAAAAAATTCTGCCGCGGGATTACCGCTCCTTGCTGGCCCCGAAAGAGACGCAGCACGCCATCTTCCAGGTAAAACGCTATATCGCGGACAACCTGTGCAAGGAACTCAAACTGATGATGGTCGAAGTGCCGCTCATCGTGGATGTGGAGAGCGGTGTCAACGACATGCTCGATCGCGACGGGTCGCGCACGCCGATTCAGTTCCATATCTCGAACGATCGCAACCTGCATCCCGTCGACGCGCAGGTCGTGCAGGCCGCGACCAAGTGGAAACGCGTCGCTCTCAAGCAGTTCGATTGCAGAGTTGGTGAGGGCATCTGCACCGACATGCGCGCCGTTCGCAAGGACTATTTCTTGGATCACGACCATTCCGCCTACGTCGATCAGTGGGACTGGGAGCGCGTCATCACCGCCGATCAGCGCAAGCTCGACTTCCTGAAGGCGATTGTGGGCAAAATCTGGAAAGTGATCGTCGGCGCGGAAAAATTTGCGCAATTCCTATTCCCGCAATTGAAAGACTCTCGCTATCCCGATCTGCCGGAGGAGTTGAAATTCTTGCAGGCCGAGGAAATTCTCGACATGTATCCCGACCTGCCGCGCAAGCAGCGCGAGACCGCGGTGCTGCAGAAGTATCCCGCCGTTTTCATTGTTGGGATTGGCTGGCCGTTGAAGGACGGCTATCCGCACGAGATGCGCGCCGCCGATTACGACGACTGGGTGACCGACACTCACGACCAGACGGGCAAAGATACGCATGGGCTGAATGGCGACATCCTGGTATGGAACTCGGTTACCAAGCGGCGCCATGAACTGACATCGATGGGTATCCGGGTCACGGCCGAGACCCTGAAAACGCAGCTTACGATGTCCAAGCAGTTGGGCTTTATGCAATTGCCATATCACCGGGCGATCCTGAACAATGAGATTCCGCTCTCGATCGGCGGTGGAATCGGGCAGTCGCGGACGTTGATGCTATTGCTCCGCAAGGCGCATCTTGGTGAAGTCAGCGTCACGGTGTGGCCGAAGATCCTGAAGGAGATGTGCGCCAGCAAGAATATCTTCGTGCTGGAGTAGAGCGGCTTCTTGGGAAGAAGTGAGAGGGGGTAGTCAAAGCGACTACCCCCTCATGATTTACCGCTCATGAATGTCCAAATGAAGCGCTGCGGGCATACTCCACAGCTCCCGCGGTTTAAGCTCACCCCCCAGCCTACTTGCCGGTCGAATACGTGCCGGTGCACGCCCAGTCGCTATTGCCGTCTGCACTGCGTTTTCCGGAGCAGGTCCCGGAACCCTTGATACCCTTGTACTTTCCGGTGCCGCTCAGAATCTTCCATTTATTCGAGGCAGGTTTCGTGACGTCTGTTGAAGCGGATCCTTCATAGGTGTAGTAAACCTTGTCTCCATTGTCCATCGTCACGTTGAAGCGGCCATGGTTGGTATAGGAGGCTTTCCATACCTCTTGGAATTCCGTGTAGTCAGCGGATTTTTCCTTGAAGCCGCTGTCGCTTGAGGTCGCGTTGCAGGTGCCTTGCCCGATCCAATAGCTGTGATCCGGTACGTCGCCGACGTCGAATTTGTGGTCCGCTGCTGGTTTCTGGCAGTGCCACTTGGTATCAACCTTGCTCTGGGCCATCGCTACCGACCCAGAAACAAATAGAGACAATGCAACCAGCAAGAGCTTGCGCATCTTTTCTTCTCCTTTGTGATTTTGGATGGAAAATCTGGGTAACTATAGTGGACTCAACCACTTCTGGCAAGGCACCAGGCAGGCGTTAGCGAATCGAGCTCCCGGGCAGTGCTTCTACACTTCGAGTGGCAGTTCTGATCGGAGCGTCGCGCCTGGCAGATGGCTCTTTACGGCCGCGGCCAAACGGCGTATGCCCTCTCGTATTTGCTCCGGGGCGGCGTTGGAAAAGTTCAATCGCATGTGGCGGGAGCCTTCGCGGCTATCGTTGGCATAGAAGGAATCGCCTGGCACGAACGCCACATTCTGTTCGATCGCTGACTTGAAAACCGCCTGGATGTCCAGTCCTTCGGGCAGAGTTACCCAGAGGAATAGCCCGCCTTGGGGATGAGTCCAGGTCGCCGCGGGCGGGAAGAACTCTTTCAGAGCCTGGAGCATTACGTCGCGACGTTCGCGATAGATCTGACGAATCAACTTCACGTGCTTATCGAGAAATCCATCGCGTGCGACTTCGTAGGCCACGAACTGAGTGAAGGTCGAAGTGTGCAGGTCAGCGCCCTGCTTCAGTTGCGCCAGCTTGCTGATGATCTCAGGCGGAGCGACGATCCATCCCAAGCGAAGCCCGGGAGCCAGCGTCTTCGAGAATGTACTCAGGTAAATGACGTTGCCAATGGAATAGCCGTCGTCGCGGCGCAGGTTCTCGCGGTCGAGCACGACCAGCGATGGGAGGTGCTCGCCTTCATAGCGTAACTGGCCGTACGGATCATCTTCGATAATCGGAATGCCATACTTGTCCGCCAGCAGCACCAGCTCGTGGCGACGCCCCTCCGACAATGTGGTTCCGGCTGGGTTCTGGAAATTTGGCAGTACATACATGAACTTGGGGCCCGAACGCAGAGGCTTCTCCAGCAGGTCGGTGCGAAGGCCGTTTTCGTCGATTGGAACGGATACATATTCCGCGCCATACACGTTGAAAGCCTGCAGCGCGCCGAGATAAGTCGGCGCTTCCACCAGCACGCGATCCCCAGCATTGATAAACAGCTTGCCGATCAGGTCGAGCGCCTGCTGTGAGCCGGAAGTGATCAAGACGTTCTCCACCTTCGCCTTGATCCCGTAGCGCGCCATGTTGTTGGCAATCAGTCCGCGGAGAGGTGCGTGACCTTCGGTTTCCCCATACTGCAAGGCGGAAGCTGCCTGCTGCGTAAGTACCTTGTGACAGGCTTCCTCAAAGCGTTGGACGGGGAAAACGTCGGGGGCGGGCAGGCCGCCGCCAAAGGAGATCATTCCCGGTCTTTGCGTGATCTTTAACAACTCGCGGATTTGAGAACTGGAGATGCCTTTGGTGCGCAACGCGTAACGAGATGTCCAGGCAGTCGACATGGCAAACCCTCCGCAAAGCTGAGCCGCGAACTTCGAGCCGCGAGCTTCGAGCAAGCCGGACGCCCCGCAGCTCGCCGCTCGCAGCTTATTTACTCGGCAACACAGAATTAGCCCACTACCAGAATGTCTGAGGCTGCGTATCCCCGATTCTAAGCGAAGCCGTCTGGCTGACTTACCGCGCCAATATGCGCCTGTTCATCGATAAACAGGCGGCCCGCTGCGAGCGCTTTGCGGTCAATTTCCAGCAGATCGAGTTTTTTCACTTTGTCTTCGAGCACGCTCAAGGCAGTTCCGGGAGCCAGACACTCGGTGTCTTCCAGCAGCGCCCCCATCATCACCATGTTGGCTGCCTTCGTCGAACCGAGTTTGTCGGCGATCTCCGCAGCCGGAATCCCGACCGCCCGCACATCCGGCGCAGCAAAGTCGGCAGGAATGCTGGCGCCGTTGTAAAGAATGAGTCCGCCGCTCACTACCTCGGGTGCAAATTTCCGCAGCGAGAACTCATTCATGGCCACGAGCACATCGGGGTGCGAGACCAGGGGCGAGCCGATCCGCTCTTTCGACAAGCACACATGGCAGTGCGCGCTGCCCGAACGCATCTCCGGACCATACGACGGCAGCCAGCTCACTTCCAGCCCTTCCCGCATGCCCATTTCGATGAGGAGTTGCCCCAACAGCAGCACGCCCTGTCCTCCGAGACCTGCGATTTTGATCTTAAAGCCTTTGAAGTGATGGGCATGTTTCGGTTTGGAAGAGTCGTGCGCTCCCTCTTCCGGAGTGATCTCAAGCACATCCGCTACGGGCCGTTGCGGCGGCACGTTCTCACTGCCCGCGGGAATTTCCGGCCGGCGGTCGCGGAAAACATTCAGCGGAAAGGTGGGCGTCATCTTCTCGAGCACCCAGCGCCGCGCTTCCACGGGGTCTTTGCCCCAAATCGTCGGACAGGGCGACAAGATTTCGACAAACGAGAAGCCCGCGCCATCCCGCTGGATCTCGAGCGCCTTGCGGATCGCCCGCCGCGCTTTCATGATGTTCTTGTTGTCGGAAAGCGCCACGCGTTCGATGTATGCCGGCGCTTCCAGTGTGGCGAGAAGTTCCGCCATGTGCAGAGGGAAGCCTTCGTTCGACGGCCGCCGGCCCCAGGGAGAAGTTGTGCTCTTCTGCCCGACCAGAGTAGTGGGCGCCATCTGGCCACCGGTCATCCCGTAGATTGCGTTGTTCACGAAAAAGACAGTGATCTTCTCCCCGCGATTGGCGGCATGTACGATCTCTGCCGTGCCGATTGCTGCCAAGTCGCCGTCTCCCTGATAGGAAATGACGATCTTATCCGGGCAGGATCGTTTGATTCCCGTGGCCGAAGCGGGCGCGCGGCCGTGCGCGACCTGCACGTTGCCTACGTCAAAATAATAGTAAGCAAACACCGAGCAGCCTACCGGACTCACGAAGATCGTCTTGTCCTGCAGCCCCAGTTCCTGCAACGCTTCGGCAATCAGCTTGTGTACCACTCCGTGTCCGCAGCCGGGACAGTAGTGGGTCTGGTGCTTCAGCTCTGCCTTGCGCTCGTACAGGTCATAGAATACCGGCGATTTGGAGTGGACCAGTTCGTATCCGTCGTTGTTCACTTTGGGGTTAACTTCGGGACTGGCTTCGGACTTAACTTCTAACTTAACTTCGGACTTAACTTCGGGATCCACTACTCTGATTACGCTTTCGTTTGCCATTTCCGTTGTCCTCTTCGGACCAGTTCCTCGCCGGAACTGGTCTCAGACTGCCACGGTCATGCGCGTCAACACTTGTTGTTGCAACTCCGCGACCGAGGGCACGTTGCCACCTACCCGGCCATAGAACTCCACCGGCACCTTGCCGTTCAGCGCCAGGCGCACATCTTCCACCATTTGTCCGTTGCTCAATTCGACGACCAGAACCTTTTGCACCTTAGCCGCCGCTTCCACCAGCGCCTTCGAAGGATAGGGCCACAGAGTGATTGGGCGGAACAGCCCGGCTTTCACGCCTTCCTTGCGCAGCGCTTCGACCGTGGAAAGCAACACTCGGGACACAATCCCGTACCCGACCAGCAACACCTCGGCCTCTTCAGTGTGGCAGAGCTCGCAGCGCGGCTCGGCTGCTTGCGCGCGGATGTACTTGGCTTCTATTTTGCGCTCGTGTTCTTCCAATTCATCGGTTTCGAGATAAATGGAACTGATGAAATTGGCCCGCGTCTCTGGCGTTCCCTTTACCGCCCACGGTTTTTCAGGCGGCTGAATCTCACGATCTTCAAGCTCGAGCGGCTCCATCATTTGCCCGACGAAGCCGTCGGTCAGAACGACTGCCGGATTGCGATACTTGTCGGCGAGGTCGAATGCCAGCATGGTGAACTCGGCCATCTCCTGCACCGATGCGGGAGCCAGCACGATATTACGGTAGTTGCCATGGCCGCCGCCTTTCACCATGGCGAAGTAGTCGCTTTGTTCCGGCGCGATGTTGCCCAGTCCCGGTCCGCCGCGCATGACATCCACGATCACGCACGGCAATTCCGAGCCGGCCAGATAGGACATACCTTCCTGCATCAGGCTGAGGCCGGGCCCAGAGGATCCACTCATGGCGCGAACACCAGCCGCCGCTGCCCCATACACCATGTTGATGGCGGCGACTTCGCTCTCCGCTTGAATAAATGTTCCGCCGACCTGCGGGAAGTAGAGCGCGGCAGCCTCGGCGATTTCGCTGGCCGGAGTAATCGGATATCCGTAGTACGCGCGGCACCCGGCGAGGATCGCGCCCTTCACCACCGCCACGTTTCCTTTACAGAGCTGCCGCATGTTCGACTCCTTGAACCGGCGCCGGCGCCAACGCCTTTGCTTTGGCCTTTATGCGGTAGACCGTAATCGCGCCCGGTTCCGGGCAGCAATAAAAGCAGATTCCACAACCCGTGCAGTCCTGCCCGGTGTAGTGCGCCGGATGAACCCCGTAAGAATTCAACTCCGGCTCCAGTTCCAGGCACTTAGGCGGACAGGACTCGACGCACAGCCCGCATCCTTTGCATTCCTCGACATCGACCGTGACCTTACCGCGCGCTTGGCCCACCATGGTTCACCTCGTTGCCGCTGTCTCCCCAGCGAAAGGCCGCTGCAGCCACCTGGTTTTCGCGCAAATCAGGTTCCCATGACATCCTTTCCCCCCTTGTCCGGGCTATTCAAGGGCGCTCACGCTCCGCACCGGTCTTACTCCCCAAGGGCGAAATTCTTGTCCACCGCACAGCCCGCCAGTTTCCATTAGAAGCCCTCTCCGGCTCTTGGGGCTGTGACCTTACGCACGAGCCATGGTGAGGCGCGTCACATCAAGCGCTTAGCACTTAAGCTCTTACCACTCATGCTCTTACCACTCGCCAGAAGTGGTCAAATACTCATGGATCGATTTCGCAGCGCGCCGCCCAGCGCCCATGGCCAAAATCACCGTCGCAGCCCCGGTAACGATGTCGCCGCCGGCGAACACTCCCCTGCGCGATGTCTTCTGCGTGGTCTCGTCGGCCTGGATGTAACCTTTCTTCGTGGTAGCCAGGCCGGGTGTCGTGGTTTGCACGATCGGATTCGCGGTTGTTCCAATCGCGATCACGGCCACGGCTAGCGGAATTTCGTATTCGGAGCCTTCAATCGGAACCGGGCGGCGTCTTCCCGAAGCATCCGGTTCGCCGAGTTCCATCTTCTGGCAACGTGCGCCAGCCAGCCAGCCCTTGCCATCGTCGAGGAACTCGAGCGGGGCGGCAAGCACCTGGAATTCGATGCCTTCCTGTTTGGCGTGCTTGACTTCTTCGATGCGCGCCGGCATCTCCGCCTCGCTGCGGCGATAGAGAATGAACGCCTTCCCCGCTCCAAGTCGCCGCGCCGACCGGATCGCATCGAGCGCCGTGTTGCCGCCGCCGATGACCGCCACATTCTTGCCGCGGAAGTCCACCATCGGTTCGTCATACTTGGGGAACTCGTAGGCGTGCATCAGGTTGATACGCGTGAGGAATTCGTTGGCTGAATAGACGCCGTTGAAATGCTCCCCGGGAATGCCCATGAATTGCGGCGCTCCGGCCCCGGTGCCGATAAACACAGCGTCATACGCTTCTTCTTCGAGCAGTTCATCAATGGTGACGGTACGCCCGACCACCACGTTCGTTTCAAACTCCACGCCCATGGCGCGCATATAGTCAATCTGTTCGCGGATGATTTGTTTGGGCAGGCGGAACTCGGGAATGCCATACACCAGCACGCCACCCGGTGTGTGCAACGCCTCGAATACGTGGACCTGGTGTCCCTGCTGGACGAGATCGCCCGCCGCAGTCAGGCCGGAGGGGCCGCTGCCCACGATGGCCACCTTTTTTCCCGTCGGCGGCGCCTTGGGCAGGTTGCTGATATCCAGGTGACCCTGTTCATAGTCGGCCACGAAGCGCTCCAGATATCCAATTCCCAGCGGCTGAACCTTCTTGCCCATCAAACAGCCGCCTTCGCAGTGGTCTTCCTGCGGACACACACGCCCGGTGATGGCCGGCAGCACGTTGTCTTCGCGGATTTTGGCAGCCGCGCCCATGAAGTCGCCAGCCACGATTAACTGCACGAACTCTTTCACCTTGACGCCCACCGGACAATCGATCGTGCATGTTGCTTTGGGGCACTCCAGGCAGCGCTGCGCTTCCTGCCGCGCCAGTTCCTCGGAATAGCCCAGGTTCACTTCGGTGAAATTGGTGGCACGCTCCAGCGGGGACTGCTCCGGCATGTGCTGGTGGGGCACCTTCATCCGCTCTTTCAGGGACAGAGGATTCAACGAGGGCTGCTTGGGGGGTTGTGTCACCGTCCGTCTCCTTGCACCGCGCATGCGCCGGTCTGTCCGGTACGAACGGACTTGACCTGCGACTCGGTCTCACGCTGGAATTCTTCCATCGACTTCTGCTCCGCCGCCCGGTACATCGAATTGCGCTGCACCAGCACGGCGAAGTCCACGCGGTGCGCATCGAACTCGGGGCCGTCCACGCAGGCGAACGCACTCTTGCCGTCGACCAGCACGCGGCAGCCGCCACACATGCCGGTGCCGTCGATCATGATCGGGTTCAGGCTGACGATGGTGCGGATGCGCTCTTTCCGCGTCATCTCCGCCACCGCTCTCATCATGGGGATGGGACCGATCGCCAGCACCAGGTCGATGCGCGTGCCGTTCTCGATCAACTGCCGAAGCTTGTCCGTGACGAAGCCCTTGTCGGCATAGCTTCCGTCATCGGTCGTAATCATCAGCGCATCGCTGACCTCGCGCAGTTCGCTCTCCAGAATGACCAACTCTTTGTTGCGTGCGCCGACGATTGAGATCACGCGATTGCCGGCGCGCTTCAGCGCCGCCGCCGTCGGATAAGCCATCGCCGTGCCCACGCCGCCGCCCATCACCACCACGGTGCCGAACTTCTCGATCTCCGACGGTTTCCCCAGCGGCCCAACCACATCCAGGATGCCATCGCCGGTATTCAGCGAATTGAGCAGGTGGGTGGTTTTGCCGGCCGATTGCACCACAATGCGAATCGTCCCGCGCTCGGGATCGGAGTGTTCGATGGTGATCGGAATACGTTCGCCCTGCTCGTAGAGCCTCAGGATTACGAATTGCCCCGGTTTCTGCTTATGTGCAATGCGTGGCGCCTCGATGACGAACCGCTTGATGCCCGGCGCCAGGAACTCAGCGTGCAGGATTTTGAACATGTGCCCCCATGTCTTGCCTCAGATTATATTCTCCGGAATGCGCAGCCAAGCGGCTGTGACATGCGTCACTCGTGAGCGCGAGCGAGATCACGCGGCGCACCCAACACAAACTCCCTCGTGATCGCTGTGACCAGGGAGATACATGTGGGATCGCGAGTGGCCAGCGAAAGCCCCTCTTCGCGGCGCTGGACGCCATTCGCCCGGCGTTACGGCTGGGCGCGAGCAAGGCTTACGTGTTGCCACCGCTAATCACGGCTGCATCTTGCCGCGCAAATCAACCATGGGCGTGTCATACTTGGACCACGTGCCGCAGCCCCTTCACCGCTCTCATATACTGGGCGCGCTCGAAGGCTCCCGGATCGGGGCAGCGGAGCTGGCTCATGCTGCCTTGCATCTGTTGCACAGACTCATATTCGTGATTTTCCATCCACTGCTGAACGCCTTGTTCTACATGACGGAGATGCCCGATTCCATTGCGCAATAGAGCAGAGCACATCATCGTCACATCAGCACCGACCATGAGAAGCTTGATAACGTCTTCGGGGCCATGCACACCGCTGGTCGCCGCCAGGCTGGCCCGGATGCGGCCATAAAGAATGCCGATCCAAGTCAAGGGCAGTCGTAACTCATGCGGGCCGCTGAGAAGCACGTTGGGCCTAATTTCTAATTCTTCCAGGTCGATATCGGGCTGGTAGAAGCGGTTGAACAGCACCAGGCCGTCTGTGCCCAACTGGTCCAGCCGCTTTGCCATGTTGGCCAAATTGCTGAAAAACGGACTGAGCTTGGCGGCTACCGGAATGTGAACCGAAATCTTTACTTCCCGGAGAATGTCCGTATAGATATTCTCTGCCTCGGAACCCGAGAGTTCCATGTTTGTCGGAATGAAGTAGATATTGCACTCGATGGCGTCGGCTCCGGCTTGCTCGATCTGCTTGGCATACTTGGTCCAGCCGCCCAGGGTCGCACCGTTGAGGCTGGCGACAATCGGAATGTCCACTGCATCTTTGGCTTTGCGAATGTGATTCAGATAGCCCTCGGGTCCGGTGTGGAATTCGCTGGACCGGGGAAAGTAAGTAAGTGACTCGGCAAAGCTCTCCGTGCCGGCGTTGAGATCGCGTTCAAGCTCAAGGGCCTCCTGACGCAGTTGCTCTTCGAACAGGGAGTAGAGTACGACGGCCGAGGCGCCGGCATCTTCGAGGCTACGGATTGCGCTGATTTCCTGCGAAATCGGGGATGCGGAGACGACCAGCGGCGTGCGCAACTGCATGCCAAGATATTTCGTGCTTAGGTCCATGATGTTTCCTCTTCGAGATGTGAATCGCTCGAGTGCGAGTCGCTATTTAGTGCGAGCCGCTATTTTCCGGTCTCTACTGGCACGGGCGGATCGTGGCGAGTCTCCGCTGGAGCCGCAGCCTGCTCTGGTTTGCGCTGCGCCAGATACTCGTACAGGCGATAGCGAGTCTCAGCATCTTGCTGCGCCTGCTGCCACAGCCGCTTGGCGTCTTCAGGCTTACTCTGGAGCAGCATTTTGAAGCGCGTCTGCTGCTGTAGGAAGTCCCGAACTTTGCGCGTGGGGGTGCGGGAATCGAGTGTTAACGGATTCTCACCGGTGAGAGTACGCTCCGGATTGTAGCGATAGAGCAGCCACTGACCCGAATCAACCGCGACTTTCTGGTCCGACATTGCCGTCGTCATGTTGATGCCGTGCGCGATGCAGTGCGAGTAGGCAATGATGATGCTGGGGCCGTCGTAGGCTTCGGCTTCCAGGAACGCCTTGAGCGTGTGTTCATCCTTCGCGCCCATGGCGACGCTTGCCACATAGACATTGCCGTAACTCATGGCCATCATCCCCAGGTCTTTCTTTGGCCCCGGTTTGCCTCCGGCTGCAAATTTTGCCACTGCTCCCCGTGGCGTGGATTTCGAGGCCTGGCCGCCGGTGTTGGAATAAACTTCTGTGTCGAGCACCAACAAGTTCACATTGCGTCCACTGGCCAGCACATGATCGAGGCCGCCGTAGCCAATGTCGTAAGCCCAGCCGTCGCCGCCGACGATCCAAACGCTTTTCTTCACCAGCATGTCCGCGAGGGCCAGCAGTTGCTTGGCTTCTGGGGAGTTCAGACTCTGGAGCTTTTCCTTCAGCAGCTCGACTCGCTGCCGCTGCTCGAAAATGTCTGCCTCGTCTTTCTGTGGTGCTGTCAGCAAAGCGGTAACGAGATCTTCTCCGATTGCGCCCGACAGACGGTGCACCAACTCACGGGCGAATTCGGTCTGCTTGTCGATGGATAGCCTGAATCCTAGGCCGAACTCAGCATTGTCCTCAAACAGAGAATTCGACCAAGCCGGCCCGCGGCCGTCGAGATTCTTAGCCCACGGCGTAGTCGGCAGGTTCCCGCCGTAGATCGAAGAGCACCCAGTCGCATTGGCGATCACGGAACGATCCCCAAAGAGCTGGGAAACCAGCTTCAGATATGGCGTCTCGCCGCAACCGGAACAAGCTCCCGAAAATTCAAACAAAGGCTCCTGCACCTGTTGCTGGCGGATATTCGTGACTTTGATCTTTCGGCGATCAAGCTCTGGAATTTTGAGGAAGAAATCCCAGTTCTCCCGCTCAGACTCGCGCAGCGGCGGTTGCGCCACCATGTTGATCGCTTTCAGGCGGGTCTCGCTCTTGTTCTTTACGGGACAGATGTCGACACAGATGCCGCATCCGGTGCAGTCTTCGGGCGCAACCTGGATGCTGTACTTCAAGCCCTGCCATTCCTTGTCGCGCACCTCGGTAGACTTGAAAGTCGTGGGCGCGCCTTCCAGCTGCTTTGAGTCGTAGACCTTGATGCGGAGCACGGCGTGTGGGCAGACCATAGCGCACTTGCCACACTGAATACAGATCTTCGTATCCCACTCAGGAATCTCGAGCGCGATGTTGCGCTTCTCCCATTTCGCGGTGCCGGTAGGAAAGGTTCCATCGACGGGGAACGCGCTCACGGGTATCTCATCGCCGCGGCCGGCGTAGATTACGCCGAGCACATCGCGCTCAAACTTGGGCGCCTGCGGAGAGAACGCGGGTGGCATTTCGGTCTGGCTCGTGACTTTCTCGGGCACGCTGACTTCGAACAGGTGGGCCAGTGTTTCATCCACGGCGCGCAGGTTTTGCTGTACGACATCCTCACCCTTCTTGCCGTAGGTGTCGCGGATGGACTGGCGAATGGCTTCAATGGCCTCATCGCGAGGCAGGACCTTGGAGATGGCGAAGAAGCACGCTTGCATGATGGTGTTCATGCGCGAGCCCATGCCGGTGTCGCGAGCCACCTGATAGGCGTCAATGATGAAGAACCTTGTCTTCTTGGCGATCAACTGTGTTTGGACTTCGCGCGGCAGTTGGTCCCAAACTTCGTCCTTATTAAAAGGACTGTTGAGCAGGAAAACGCCGCCCGGAACCAGCGCGCTGAGCATGTCATAGCGCTCGAGGAAAATCCATTGATGGCAGGCCACGAAGTTGGCCTTGGAAATCAGGTAGCTGGAGCGGATCGGCTGCGGCCCGAAACGCAGGTGCGAAACCGTCATCGCGCCAGACTTCTTGGAGTCGTAGACGAAGTACCCCTGCCCGTAGTTGTCGGTGTTTTCCCCGATGATCTTGATCGAGTTCTTGTTCGCGCCAACCGTACCATCCGCGCCCAGGCCGTAGAACATAGCTCGCACCACATTTTCGGGCTCGACGGAAAAATCGGAATCGTAATCCAGACTCGTATGGCTCACGTCGTCTTGAATGCCGACGGTGAAGTGGTCCTTGGGACTGGGCTTCGCCGCCGCCAGGTTGTCATAAACGGCTTTGACCATCGCGGGCGTGAATTCTTTTGAGGAGAGACCGTAACGTCCACCGATTGTTTCCGGCGCGAGCTTCAGCGTTCCATAGCCCAGCTTGATTCCTTCCTGAATAGCGTTGACGACGTCAAGATAGAGCGGCTCTCTCCCGGCGCCAGCTTCCTTGGTGCGATCAAGGACGGCAATCTTGCGCACGGTTGGGGGAAGAGACTCGATGAATCGCTTGACGGAAAACGGGCGGTACAGCCTGACTTTCAGCAAGCCAACTTTCTCGCCGCTCCGGTTTAGGTGTTCCACCGTGTCGTGGGCGGTCTCTGCGCCGGAGCCCATCATGACGATCACGCGCTCGGCATCGGGCGCGCCCACGTAGTCGAACAGGTGATACGAACGGCCCACGACCTGGGAAAACTTGTCCATTACCGCCTGGACCTTATCCGGGCAGGCATCGTAGTAAGGGTTGCAGGCTTCGCGCGCCTGAAAGTAGACGTCGGGATTTTGTGCGCTACCGCGTAACACGGGATGGTCCGGAGAAAGCGCTCGCTGCCGGTGCTCGACGACACGATCCATGTTGATGAGTGCGTGCATGTCGTCTTCGGTCAGCATCTCGATCTTGTTGACTTCATGCGAAGTGCGGAAGCCGTCAAAGAAATGCAAGAAAGGGATACGGGTTTCGAGAGTGGCCGCGTGCGCGATGAGCGCCAGGTCCATGGCCTCCTGGACAGAGTTCGACGAGAGCATCGCGAATCCCGTAGTTCTGCAGAACATCACATCCGAATGGTCGCCGAAAATCGAGAGGGCGTGGGTTGCCACCGTGCGCGCACTGACGTGAAATGCCGTAGGCGTGAGTTCGCCTGCGATCTTGTTCATGTTGGGGATCATCAGCAGCAGGCCTTGCGACGCCGTGAAGGTCGTGGACAGGGCTCCGGTCTGCAGCGCGCCATGAACCGCTCCGGCAGCGCCACCTTCGCTTTGCATTTCGATCACGTGGGGCACGGTACCCCATATGTTGGCTACAGCTTCCGACGACCATTGGTCCGCCCATTCGCCCATGTTCGACGATGGCGTGATGGGATAAATAGCGATGACCTCATTGAGGCGGTATGCGACATATGCGACTGCCTCGTTGCCGTCCATGGTCTTGAACTTACGCTTCATGACATCTCCTTCTGAGCTTCTCCGTGACTCCGACGAGCCGTTCTGAGGGAACGGTCATATAAAGCATGACGGAACTAGGTTGTATTGTCGTCCACTCGGCTCACGGGGACGTGTGATCCAGGTCACAAACGGAAAGAATGAGAAGTGGGAACGATTGGAACTTAGAATGATGCCGATTTCGGTTTCTGTGGCTCTGCTCACAATCGCTCGTTCAGAGGTCCAAGAAGGCCTGGAGCGAACTTGGGTCTTCACCCGCACGAACGCGAAACCCAAAACGTCTTCCGAGGATCTGCATCGCTATATTGTCAGGCAACATTTCCATGGATACCTGGCTTAACTTTTCATCTCGGGCAATCTGGATGATACGGCGGAGTAATTCATTTCCCAAACCCAGCTTTTGATACTGATCTGAAACCAGCACCGCGACTTCCGCTTCATTCCTGACGTGAAGCCTGTTCATGCGCCCAACGGCGATGATCCGGCGCTCTCCCGTGCCGGGATCGGTGCGCTCGGCGACCAGCGCCATTTCGCGGTCGTAGTCACCGAAACAGATGCGCAACAGTCGCTCATGCGCCACGCGCCTACTCAGGCTGAGGGTGCAGAAGTAGCGTAAATAGACGCTACGATCGGAAAGCGTCTCGTGAAACTTAACCATCAGCGGTTCGTCTTCGGGGCGGATCGGGCGGATGGTAACCTGATTTCCATCCTTCATTGTCCAGGACGAGACATACTGTAAGGGATAGGGACGGATCGCGGGCTTGGGCAACTGGTCGAGGGTTACGGCGGGCCCGTGCAACACGATTCTGGCATCGAGGGCCAGCATGCGCTCCGGTGAAGCCAGCAGGGGATTGATGTCAATTTCCGCAATCCACCGCTGTTCGAGCACGAGTTGACTGAAGCGGACTAACAGGTTCTCCAGGGCCGCCATGTCGACCGGCTTTCGTCCGCGGACTCCCCGGAGCGCGGTGAAGATTCGCGTTTGCTCCATCATTCTTTGCGCCAGCGTCGTGTTCAGTGGTGGAAGCGCCAAGGCGCGGTCGCGATACACTTCGACAAGCTGGCCACCAGAACCGAACAGGACGACTGGCCCAAACTGTGGGTCCACGCTGCTGCCGAGGATCAATTCGTAGCCCTCGAACTTCACCATCGGTTGCACGGTGACGCCGGAGAATTGGTCGGGGCTGGCTTTCTCCGCAACCGAAGACTGGATGGCGCGATAGGCAGCACGGACCGCCGCTTCATCCTGCAAGTTCAGTTTGACTCCGCCAACATCCGTCTTGTGCGTGATGGTTTTGGAGAAGACTTTCAGTACCACCGGAAAGCCAAGCTCCGAAGCCAGTGTGGCCGCCTTGTCCTCGTTGGCCGCAAAGCGTGTCTCCACCGTGGGAATGCCGTAAAGCGACAACAAGTGCTTCGATTCCAACTCGGTGAGCAGAACGCGGCCGTGACTTCGCGCATTCTGAATGATTTGCTCGAACTGATTGCGGGATGCGCTCTCCAGCTCAGATTGGCCAGTCAGTGTGGGAGTCTCGTAGAGTCCGCGGAGGTTGTACGTGTAACGCCACATGTACGTGAAAGCGCGCGCGGCTGTGTCGGGATAAGGAAACGTTGGAATGCCCGCCGAATTCAGGGCAGCTTCTCCGGCAGCAACGCTGTTTCCTCCCATCCAGCTGGCGAGCACGGGCTTGCCATGTCCTTTGGCATAAGGTTTCATGCGTTCCGCAACCTGCGAAGGATCGGCCATTGCTTGCGGGACAAGGATGACCAGGAGTCCATCACTGTTCGGGTCTTGCGAAGCAATTTCGAGGGCGCGCGCATAGCGCTCGGAATCGGTATCGGCGAGAACATCGATGGGATTGTTATGACTCCAGTGGGCAGGGAGGAACTCATCCAGGCGCCGCAGGCTCTCTGGAGAAAGCTCGGCCAGCACTCCGCCATTGGCCACCAGCGAGTCGGTGGCCAAGACCCCAGGGCCGCCCGCATTGGTCAGAATCGTAAGCCGCGGACCCTTGGGGCGAGGCTGCCTGCTGAGCACTTCCGCCATATAGAAAAGGTCCGCGATATTGTGTACGCGCAGAACTCCCGAGCGGCGGAAGGCTGCGTCCAGCACTTCGTCGCTGCCCGTGAGCGCGCCGGTGTGCGAGGCGGCAGCCCGCGAGGCCGCTTCCGAGCGGCCGGCTTTGATCACGATGATCGGCTTGGTGAGTGCGACTTCACGGGCTGCCGACAAGAACGACCGCGCGTCTCCCACGGATTCCATGTAGATCAGGATGCTCTTGGTGTGCGGGTCGTCGCCAAAGTAGTAGATCAAATCGCCCCAACCAACATCCAGCATCGAGCCGGTAGAAACGATGGCGCTGAAGCCAACTTGTTCGCGGTCGCTCCAGTCGAGGATCGCGACCTGAAGCGCTCCACTTTGACTCAGGAACGCGACGTTGCCCGTCTTGGGCGCATCTTTGACGAAAGTGGCATTCAACCCGATCGTCGGGTTCATAATGCCCAGGCAGTTGGGGCCAATCAAGCGCATGGAACCGCGCCGCAACTGTTCTTGAATTTGCTGTTCGAGTGCGGCGCCCTCCGCGCCACGCTCCCTGAATCCAGCGGAAATCACAACCGCGGACCTGGTGCCGGCGTCCACGCACTCTCCAATGAGCTGCGGGACCGTTGCCGCCGGGGTGGCAACTATAGCCAAATCCACAGGCCCACGGATGTCGCGAATGCTCCCGTAGCTTTTGAGCCCCAGCACTTCCGGATGCTTCGCGTTGACGGCATACACTTTTCCTTGAAATTTCCCGCGTAGCAGGTTTTCCAGAACGGCGCGGCCTACGGTGCCGGGACGACTGGTGGCACCGATGACGGCCACCGAGCCTGGAACGAACATTGCGTCGAGGCCGCATCTCTCTGGTCCTGTCTGTTTGTCTTCATTCGGCGGTCGTCCCACGAGACCAGCCTCGGTCGAACCCATAAAAGCTCCTCATCTCTCAATCGTGCCACGACGAAAACCGCCGCGTCCACGATAGATTATCGGCAGTTGCTCAGATTTTCTGCAAGCCCCCAGAGCTTCAGGTACCGCGATGCTGCTCAACCGCGAACCGTAAGCACGGGACACGTAGCATGCGCCACAATGTGATGGGCTGTGGTGTGGGCCAGGTGGGTAACCGCGCTCACTACTCCATGCGTCGGGCGCACACCCATCACGATCAAGTCTACTCCGTGGGCTCCGGAGAATTGTAGAATCCGCTCCGCCGGAGGGAGAAAGCGCCTCCCCGATATCCTCAATATCCGATCTTCGACCGCAGACCACCGTGCGCAGCATCATCCGTACCGCCCTCTTCTACAGGAGCGACGCAGTGCTGGTTCACTTGGCGTATCCGCCACGCACGGTAAGTGCCGGGCACGCAGCCTGAGTCAAGATCTGGGCCGTGGTGCTAGCCAGGTGTGTGGTGAGCCCCAGCTTGCCGTTGCACGGGGCGCACACCGAGAACGATCAAATCCGCTGCCTGATCTCCCGCGATTTCCAGAATTCGCTCCGCCGGCGGGGCGAACTGCTGGCCGAACTCGAGCAAGCATTCCGCATGACACCATGGCTCAGCTTCAGGCGGCACCAGTTCTTGGAGGCGGCGCATCAGGGACGCCTTGAATTCCTCCAGGTCCGCGATGCCTGCGGCGGGCTGCTCGACCACGTAGAGCAATGCTAGTTGCGCCTGATCTTCCTCGGCCAGGGAGACGGCATAGGGTAACGCGGCCAAGGAGTCTTCACTAAAATCTGTTGCGAACACAATATGCTGAAATTGAATCTCGCCGTCCGGGTTGCAGGACACATTCGGTCCCACGCTCAGAACAGGACAAGCAGCGCGCCGGAAAATTTCCTCGGCGACAGAACCCAGGAATAGTTTGCCAACGCCCGAGCGGCCGTGAGTGCCGAGCACGAGCAAATCAATCTCACGTCCTTCGATGATCTGGGCGAGTGCATCCGCGACCTTGCCTCTCGGCGTCAGCACGTCGTGGGGGAGTCCTTGGAACTGCTTCTCAAGCTGCGCGATATACGCTTGTATCCGCTTGTCTTCTTCCGCGGCTTCCTCGGCCACCGCTGGCCAGCTTTCCGGTGACATCAATACCATCTCGGCCTTGGTGGGCATGACATGGGCCGCATGTAACCTTGCCCCATACCGGCGCGCGACAGACAAGGCATAGGGTAGCGCCGCATTCGAGCATGGTGAAAAGTCAGTGGCAAACAAGATGTTCTTGAGGGCGATCCGCCTACCCGCTTCCACGGTGTGCACCAGACACCTCCAGAGAAACGTCTTCTGCTGGAGAAGGTGACCGCATCCTTGGGGGCTGTCACCTTCTCGGTGACGGCCAGGTCATGCCACAGCTCTGGCAAGCACGAAAACCATTGCCCTTTCTTGTTTCATCTACAACCTCCTTTGTCAGAAACCGGCAAAGGTTGGCCAACTTCCACTCTTGGTTCAGCTACATGCACGTGCGGTTCACCCACCTGCACGCGTGGTTCAAATCTCTGTTCGACCGAGAGAGCGCGAGACACCAGGCATAGCCCCTCGGCCTTGTGTAAGAGCTTGATGGCCCGTGCCCGTTCCTCTTCTTGCGCAATCATCAGGTTCGCGCGAATGAGCACTTCGCCAAAGCTGTAGCCGGTGTCAGCCTTGCTGATAGCGCCTTCCACTTCCACCTGCAGATCGGTGTACTCAAACTTCGAGTATTCTGCGAGTGTCCGAAAGGTAGTCGTATAGCAACTGGCGACCGCGCAGAGCAGCAAGTCCTCAGGTGTCCACCTGCCGTCCAAGCCGCCAAAAGCAGGCGGCGAAGTGAAATGGATCGCGTTCGGCGCGGAACTGGATTTTGCAATGCCAGTCCGGCCAGAGGCCCACCAGGCAACTACTCGAAACTGATGTACTTCCTCCATGGTGTTATCACCCTCCTTCGTGTTCCGGCATTTCAAAGTCACAGGAGCATCAAGACTCTCAGTAGAAAAGCTCGAAATTTACGGTGATCGTGGTTTCCACCTCCACCGGTTCACCATTCAGCAGGACTGGACGGTAGCGCCACTTCTTGACGGCGGTGCTCATGGAGACCTCCATCCGCATAGCTTCCATAGACTGCCGTGCCTATAGATTTTCCTCGCAGATGGGCTTTGGAGGCCATGCCTGAAGTCACGGCCTATCGTGATCCTGATCACGGCGTGATCGGTGATACAATTTGCCCGGATAACTGTGCCGAATGCGCGCTCCCTACGGGCTGAACATCCTCGACAACTGCCTCACCTGCCCGATGCGGGAGAAACACTTATTCTGCAATCTGCCAGCGGCCGCGGTGCAGAGGCTGAATGAGATCAAGTCCACCGCGGTCTACCCAAAATCCGCGATGCTGTTTATCGAGGGACAGCAGCCACGCGGGGTATTTGTGCTTTGCACGGGGAAAGCGAAGCTTTCGACGTCATCGGCTGAGGGAAAAACCGTCATCACCAAAATCTCGGAGGCGGGAGATGTTCTGGGGCTCAGCGCCACGATGTCCAATCGGCCTTACGAAGTGACCGCCGAGATGATCGAGCCCGGCCAGGCAAATTTCATTACCCGGGATGCCTTGCTACACTTCATGCGTGAATATGGAGAAGTGGCGCTGCGAGTGGCGGAGCAGCTAAGCCGCAATTACTACACGGCATATGAAGGGATCCGCACCCTGGGACTCACCAACTCCCCTTCCGAGAGATTCGCAAGATTGCTGCTTGGATGGTCCAATACACCGGGTAATGGTGATCCTCTGCAGGTGAAGCTGACGCTTACGCATGAGGAAATCGCCGAAATCATTGGCACGACGCGTGAAACCGTCAGCCGCTTGTTCTCGCAGTTTAAGAGGAAACAAATCGTGCAATTAAAGGGCGCGACTCTGATCATCCGCAACAAAGCCGCGCTGGAAAAAATGGTCACTTCCTGACAACCGGGACTTTCTGTTCCGGGTTTGCGCTATTCCAGAACGCAACTAGCCGGCACACGCTCGTCTTTGTTCCCCCTCGATCCGGCGGATCTCCCGGCGTAGCCAGTCGCGAAGAGCCTCTTCCATCTCTACTGGTGTGCCGGTGCGGTCGCTCCTTCGACTCTGCAAGTGCTGTGGCAGTGGAGGCTAAATGGATGGCTTCACCGATGCTGCCTGCGGGCGGTGCAGCCATTTTATCTTTTCGCAGTATTCGTAGAGTTCTTCGCGGAAGTTTGGATGCGCGATCTCAATTAGTGCTTGAGCCCGCTCCCGGATGGTCTTTCCATGCAAGTAAGCCACACCGTACTCCGTCACCACGTAGCGGACTAGACCCCGCGAAGTGACCACTCCCGCGCCTGGGCTCAGCATCGGGACAATCCGTGAAATCGCGCCATTCTTGGCGGTCGAGGGGATCGCAATGATCGGTTTGCCACCTTTTGAACGTGACGCTCCGCGAATGAAGTCCACCTGCCCGCCAATCCCGCTGTAGAAATGGGTTCCGACAGAGTCCGAGCAAACCTGGCCGGTCAAGTCGATCTGCAGGGCCGAGTTAATAGCCACCATGTTGTCGTTACGGGCAATAAGGCCGGGATCGTTGGTATAGGCCGTGGGATGGAACTCGAAGATCGGATTGTTGTCCACAAAGTCGAACAGCTTTTTCGTTCCCAACGCGAAACCGAGTATGATCTTCCGCGGTTTGAAGTTCTTGCGCGCGCCCGTGATCACGCCCGCCTCAATGAGCGGAATCGCACCATCCGACACCAGCTCGCTGTGTACGCCGAGATCCTTGCGATCCATGAGAAACGGCAGCACAGCATCCGGGATTCCGCCGATGCCAGTCTGCAGCACGGCCCCGTCCCCAATCAAATCTGCGACGTTGCGGGCGATGGCCTTATGCAAGTCGGTGGTTTGCGGTTGCTGCATGGCGCATAGCGGCCGTGACGATTCCACCACCGCATCTAGGTCACTCACATGGATGAAGCTGTCGCCATAGGTCCGCGGCATGTGGTCGTTGACCTGCGCCACAACGTAGCGAGCACACTTGGCTGCCGTGAGCGTGGTGTCCACGCCCACGCCAAAGCTGCAAAAACCGTGCGAATCCGGTGGAGACACCGCGACCAGCGCGACATCAATCGGCATCGCGCCGCTCTCGAACAGCTCTTCGATCTCGCTGAGATAAATCGGAGTGTAGTCGGCCCGCCCTTCGTTGATGGCCTCGCGCACGTTGGCGCCGATGAAGACCGCGTTGTGCCGGAAGCGCCCTTCCATCTCCGGCGCCACATAGGGAGCGCATCCCATGGTCATCATGTGGACGATTTCCACATCGTGAACACAAGGGCCGCGCCGGATCAGGGCTTCAACCAGGGTCTCCGGCTCCGCGCACCCCGGCTGGATATAAACCCGCATTCCCGACTCGACGCAGCGCACGGCTTCGTCCGCTGTTTGCACCTTTCTTGCGTATTCGATTTCCCATGACATCGACATCTCTTGCGGTCTCCTTATGCCTTCTTCGATGGTGCGCTAGTTTCCCGGAGAGCTTGGTCCGCGACTGCCAGTTCGTAACCGACCGAGGCATAGTAAATTGCTCGATCAAAGAACTGCTCCAGTAACTGCAGCATTTCCAGTTCACCGAACACTTCCACTGGACGTTCCAAAACCGCTTCCTTCTTGATGAACTCCCACAGGTTCTCCTTCGTCAAAACGATCACCCAAATCACCTCGCTCAGAGGCACCCGCTGGCAGACCCGCCGCGCCCCAATCTGCAAGTAGCGTTGCTCAAGGTAAAGTTCATCCTTGCCCATGAGCCACTCCCCCAGATGACGGTAGATCTCGTACACCCGTTCTTTCAATTCTTCAGGGGGGACGTTCTGGTAGCCTCGGGTCAACTCGGAATTCTGGACTTGATCGAGAAGGCCAGCGGCCAGCGCTTCGGAGTGAGTCTCAATCAGCCGAACGAGCCGATACAACATCATCATGACGTCCTCCCGTCCTCTGCTCAGCTTCCAGTCTCAATGCCCGCACTATCTGCAGCCATGACGGGCGGTACGGTCCTGTGTGATGAGGATCACGAAAGGAATATCTCCTGCCCAGTGGCTTCCTGCGGCTCCCCGCCGGCAATGTCCTCGGCATACCGTAGACGCCGAACAGCGCCAAAAACCCGGGTCGCAGCAGGGTTTTCCAGGGCCAATTCCCGCACAGTTTTCTCAACGAATACGCTCATTGTGTTCTCCTCCATGGCTCAAGGCTACGCTTGATACTCCGAAGGTAGCGGAGCCGCGGAGCCGTGCCGATGACTTTCGTCACGGCGATCACAAAGGCTGAGGATCGGTGAACATCATCCGGGTCGGGGAGCAGAAGAGAGAAGCGAAGGAGGATAGCCGGAAGATCCGAATGGCGGCGGAGTCACTCAGCAAAGCGTGTTTCAGCTTCCAGGCCATCCAAATTGCAGACGACCACACTGCGGCCATCGATCTTGATCATTCCCTCCGCTTGGAGCCGGGAGAGATTGCGGGAAACCAGTTCGCGCACCGTGCCAATCTGCGACGCCAGTTCTTGGTTGCTCACGGTCAGGGTGATTTCCACCCCCTCAGCAGTGCGCTTGCCTTCCTTTTGGGCGAGACGCAATAGGAAGGACGCGAGCCGGTGGCGGACTGTGGTGAATGAAAGTTCCTCGATAATGCCGACAAGCCGCCGCAGGCGAGCACCTACCACCCGCAGAACCTTAAGCGCGACTTGAGGATGCGCGAGACATAGCGCCTGAAAATCATGTTTGCTAACAAAGAGCAGCATGACATCGTCGATGGCGACTCCCGATGCCGGGTAGTTTCCTCCATCGAAGACGGGCAGCTCGGCAACGGAACTGCCCGGCCCATCGATGCTGAGTACCTGCTCTCGTCCGCTTGCCGAACTCTTGAAGATGCGAATGTGCCCGGACTCGACCACATACAGTCCCGCACAAGGTTCACCCTCGCCGAAAACGGTTTCGCCGGCGGCAAAATGACGCGGCACGGCGCGAAGGGCCAGGAAACTCAGTTCGGCCTCCGCGAGCCCAGAGAAGATGGGCACCTTCGCTAACGTCTGACCGTGGTTGACCTCGATTTCCGGCACGGTCGTGATTGTACCGGATTGGACCGCGGGAGTAGATAGCGGCGTCTCGGCGTACGTTCGCGATTATCGACCCAGCCCGGGCAGATCCGACTCCCAGACTGCAGAAAGTCGGAGGCCACTTCAAGCAGTTGCTGCGCAACAAGCTGGTCGAGCACAAACAATATATTTACGAACGCGGAGACGATTTGCCGGAAATCCGGGACTGGACTTGGCCTTACTGATGAACGTGCTTGTTCTCAACTCCGGCTCCAGCAGCCAGAAGAGCTGTCTCTACGAAATTGGAGATACGCTCCCACAGGATCCACCGAGTTGCATTTGGGAGGGGAAGATCGAGTGGGCGGATGACAAGGCTGAATACTCGATAAAGAATTCCCGCGGAGCTTGCCGGAAAGACCTGGCATCGGTGGGCTCTCGTGCGCAAGTCATTGAGCACTTGCTCCAGAGCTTGTGGAGCGGCGAGACGCGAGCGATTTCCGGCCCTTCCGATATTGATGTTGTGGGACACCGGGTTGTCCACGGCGGTCCGCACCATTTCGAGCCCACGGTCGTGACCGCTAAAGTCAAGTCGGCGATGCAAGGCGTTCTGGAAGCGCGTGGCGAGTTTGAATACGTCGGCGCCAAACCGCTCGGCACCGGATGTGATCCCAATAACCCGAGTGCAGAATGCACAGGTGTTCCGGTAAAGAAATTTCGCGCGGCGGTGGTGCGGCCGTTTCTAAGTGGACGCATGGATGCCGGTGTGAACATGCTGATCGCCAGCGGGTACACCGGGCAGACCACTGAGAATTTCCATCCCCCGACCGTCGACCGTCATACAGGAAGCGGTGGGGGTTCGCATACCCTCGTATGCCAGCGTCACCCTTACCTATCGGTTTGGACGCTAGCCGGTTTGGACGCTAGCCCCGCCCGGCGGCTACGAGCGGCCAAAAGCCGCTACAGAAGCGGGAAGTAGGCTGGCGCCATGCGGTGTGCAGGTATTTGCTAAATTCGGGAGTCCGACGCTCCAAGTATCACTTTGAAGGAAATTCCTTGCACAACTCTGCTAAAATGATGTGTTTTGAATGCTAAGTCCCTGCATTCGGGCCGGTTCCAGGGCGCGGTTTTGGATGCCGGAATGCTCTATACAAGTTGGCTTTCCCTCTGCCGCTCACTGGCCCAGTGCCGGGGAGGAGTGCTGTTTTGGAGGAGTGCTGTTTTGAACGACGGTGCGATTGGAAAGACGGTGCGACGGAGGCGGAGCTGGTATCGGCGTCGTCTGCACATTCAGCGCACCTTGGCCGTTGTGGTGGTCGGGATGGTGCTCGCCGGCGCGTGCTGGCAGAATGCGGCCCGCTATTTCTCGTTGCCCTCCTTCCATGCATCCCAGGTTTTGCCCGACTCTTTTTGGACGCGGGGAAACGTCCGCAAAGATCTAGCTTTCGCGGCGGCTCGGTCCGCCAAGCCCACCAAGTTTCTCGCGCGGGTTCCGAGTGTCTATCCTTACTCGGTGGTTCCCGGAGGCGTGAAAGATCCCGACGATCTCCGCTACGCGGCGTTGCGCGACTACGTAGTTCGCCGGCATTACGCCCATTTCGATTACAGCCACGCCCAACTGGTGCGCGCCACCGAAGCCCGCGAAGTTTATCTTTCGTATCGCATTCGTGACACAGTCTTCTGGACGCGCAGAAAAGTTCGCCTGCGCCTCGGTGAACTGTTGCTGACCGACGGCAAAATCACAGCGCGCGCGGGTTGCGGCAACCAGATTTCCGACACGGCCAAGCCCGAAGTTTCCAACGAAGAGCCTGCCGAAGATGTTATGGACCGGCCCGTAGCGGCGCTCGAACCGGGACCGTCCTTCCCCGTCCGGCCCCTGCTCGCCCCGCCCGACTTGCCCGGTGGCCAACCGCTTTCGCCCAAGCTTTTCGCCGCCGCATTCTTTTTCCCGTACGTGCCTGCCGGTGTGCCGCTTCCTTCCGGAGTTTGCCAGGCCGGCCACCAAGTCGTTGACGGGCACTGCCCTCCCAAACACCGCAAACCAGTGGCTCCCGAGCCCTCGACCATGGTGCTGGCCGGTTCCGGACTGGCGTTAATCCTGTGGCGCTATCGAAGAACCGCCCGCCCCGTCGCGGCGTAGCGGCCCGGTTTCCGCATCCAACTTTGCGTTCAAGAGTGCCCCTCCAAGCTCTGCTTGGGCGGGGGTCGTGCGGCATCCCTCCCGCAATTAGTGCTACGACTTCTGGTGCGGATTGCCCGCCCCATAACTGCTAGACTTTGCTCAGAGCCACAATGCCACGCCTCTCTTATGTCGGAGCCCTGCTGGGCATCGCGACCTTGTTGTGTGCGCCGATTTCCGCGCAGACGTCTGCGCCGAAGAGTGCGCAGAATGGCGCGCCGAATAGCGCTCGCGTCCAGCACGTCGTAGTGCGCGGAACGGGCGCCGCGATGGAAGTGGAGATCCAGACTTCCGGCGCACCGGTCGCGCCCGATACCCAGACCATCACCGGTCCCGATCGCATCGTCGTGGATTTTCCCGGCGCGCTTCCCGCCGCCGAGTTGCGCTCCCTGCAGGTGAATCGCGGCGCGCTGAAAGGAGTTCGCTCCGGTCTGTTTTTCAGCGACCCTCCGATTACGCGCATCGTGCTCGATCTCGTGGAGCCCCAGTCGTATCGGATTTCGACGATCCCGATTTCGAGAACCCAGAATGTGATCGTTGTAAAGCTGGGTCCGGTGAAGCTGGGCCCGGTCACCGCCGCTGGAGCCAAGGCTCCCGATGTTCCAGTTGCGCCCGCCGCAAAACTTCGGAATGCCTCGCTTGCCGCGAATACGAATGCCGCGCGCACGAATGTCGCGGCCGCCAGAGTCTCTACCGCGGTTGCAAATACGACGGCGCCGCCGCTTCCCACCGTCAGTGCAGCGCCGCCGCCACCACCGAAGCCGCTCGTGACCGTGACTTTTGTAAACGGGATGCTGCGCATCCGCGCCGAGAAAGCTACGTTGGCGCAGGTGTTGTTCGAAGTGCAGCGCCAGACGCAGGCCCAGATTGCCATTCCGGCCGGCGCCGAGCAGGAAGAAGTGGTGGCCGATCTGGGTCCGGCTCCGGCGCGCGATGTGCTGGCATCGTTGCTGAACGGCTCGCCCTATAACTTTATTTTTGTCGGCAATGAACTAAGCCTCGAGCGCGTCATCCTGACTCGCCGCGACCCCAGCGTTTTCTAAAACTCATCCTCATAAATTGTTCCTGGGAAGGGCATCAACTTCACAGGCTGCCAAAAAGACTCCGGTTTCGTATCACGACATCCCTTCCCCGACACCGTAACTTTTTCTGCCCGTAGAGACGGGGCTTGCCCCGTCTCCGGAGACGCGGCAAGCCGCTTCTCCGCAGGAAATCACACACCCCCTTAGGCGCTGGGCATCGGCATTCCCTCGCCGCACAACTCCTTCTCCGCCGGATCATCGCAGGGCATCGTGAACTTGAAAATGGAACCATGGCCGGCCTGCGCCTCGACCCAGATCTTGCCGCCATGGCGCTCGACGATCTTCTTGCAAATTGCCAGACCAATTCCGTTGCCCGGGTATTCGGTTCGGGTGTGCAAGCGTTGGAAGACAACAAAAATATTTTCCGCGTGTTCCGGCGCAATGCCAATCCCGTTATCGCTCACGCTGAACACCCACTGCTGGCCCACTCTCTCGGCCTGCACGGAAACCGCCGGCGGTTCTTTCCCGCGGAACTTGATCGCGTTCCCGATCATATTCTGAAAGACCTGTGCCATTTGCGAGCGGTTCGCCCACACTGCCGGAAGCGCAGCATGTGTGACCACCGCGCCGCTCTCTTCAATCGCCGGACCCAGACTCAGCAGGATTTCTTCCATCACCGCGTCACAATCGACGCGTCCGCAACCATTCCGGCCTGCTCTCGAAAAGGCCAGCAAATCCTGAATCAGGGACTGCATGCGTAGAGCTCCCTCGCTGGCATAGCCGAGGAATTTGTCGGCGCTCTCGTCGAGTCTGCCGCGATAGCGTTCTGCAAGTAACTGCGTATAGGCCGCCACCATGCGCAGCGGCTCCTGCAGGTCATGCGATGCTATATAAGCGAATTGCTCGAGGTCCGCGTTGGAGCGGGCAAGCTCTTCGGCTTTCCGCGCCAAATCCTCCTCCGCTTGCCGGCGCAAACGAAGCAGGCGTTTTTCCTGCAAAGCGCGGCGGACGGCTTCGGGCAGCCGAGCCAGACCGTCTTTCAGAACGTAATCCGTCGCGCCCCGTTTGATGCACTCCACCGCGGTTACGTCTCCCAATGCGCCCGAGACAAGGATCAGGGGAATGTCCAGCCCTGCGCGCCGCAGCACATCCAGCGCTTCCATGCCATTCCACTGCGGCAGGTTGTAGTCGGCGATCACCACGTCGGGACGGTGCAAACGAAGCTGTCGCTCAAACTCGGCTTCCGCCTGCACCACCACCACAGAAACCGAGAAGCCGCCTTTTCGCAGAGCCTGGGCCACGAGTTCCGCGTCCAGTTCGTTATCTTCGACGTGCAGCACCCGGAGTTCGCTGGGTTGGGGCGCGAGCCATGATGCAGCTTTAGTGTCAGTCATGAGCCGGGCCTGCCAAATGCTGGAAACTTTCCACTATGGGCGGCTGATTGATGACCAGCCAGTACAGTCCGACGGTCTTGACCGTCTCCCGGAATTGTTCGAAGTCGACTGGTTTCTGGATATAGCTGTTGGCCCCCAGGTGGTAACTGGCCACCAAATCCCGCTCTTCTTTCGACGAGGTCATGATGACGACTGGGATAGTCTTGGTCCGCGGGTCACTCTTGACCTGTTTGAGCACTTCCATCCCATCGACCTTGGGCAGTTTCAAATCCAACAGCACCAATTTGGGCGGATGATCAAACGATCGATGCGTGAACGCCCCGCGACAGAAGAGAAAGTCCAGGGCTTCCTCGCCATCGCGTGCCACGAAGATGTTGTTCGCCAGCTTCTCCCGCCGCAGCGTATGCAGGGCAAGATCCACATCGTCCTGACTGTCTTCCACCAACAGTATGTCCAGTGCATCTGAGTTCATAATCGGCCTCCAGCCGCGACTCCATTGCTTTTCGATTTAGCTTGTTTTCCCACCCCGAGGGTGAAATAGAAGGCTGCGCCCTTATCCAGTTCTCCCTCCGCCCACACCCGGCCTCCGTGTTTGTGAACAATGCGTTGCACGGTCGCCAAGCCTATCCCCGTGCCTTCAAAATCCTCCGCGCGGTGCAACCTCTGGAACACTCCAAACAATTTGTCGACATATTTCATGCTGAAGCCGATGCCATTGTCTCGGACCATGAACACCGGTTGCCCGTCTTCTTCTTTGTGACTGACTTCGATGACGCCACGCGCGCGGGAGCGAGTGAACTTGAGCGCGTTCGACAGCAAGTTCTGAAAAATCTGCTTGACTAAAACCGGATCGCACTCCACCGCCGGCAGATCGGCGATCACCCATTCCACCTGCCGCCCTGCGCTCTCCGGCTGCAGAATCGCTAACATTTCCGCGACCATTGCGTTCAACCCGGTGCGCTGCAGACGCAGTGTATGGCGGCCCAGCCGGGCCAGATTCAACAATTCATCCACCAGCACGCCCATCTGCTGCGTCCCTGCTTGAATGCGCTCCACGTATTTTTGTGCGGTAGGATCGAGATTGGAACCGAATTCTTCCACCAGTAACTGGGAAAAGCCGCTGACATGCCGCAAGGGCGCCCGCAAGTCATGCGACACCGAGTAACTGAAAGTTTCCAGCTCTTTGTTGGCCGCTTCCAACTGGGCCGTCCGCTCTCCCACCCTCTGTTCGAGTTCGTCATTGAGTTGCCGGATTACCTCCTCGGCCAACTTGCGTTCCGTGATGTCGGTACGGATGGCAACGTACTGCCACGGTTTTCCATCCGCTCCCGCGAAGGGGACAATGGTCGCATCCACCCAGTACATCGAACCATCCTTCGCCCGGTTCTTGATTTCACCGTGCCAAACCTGGCCACTCGCGATGGTTTGGTACATCTGTTGGAAAAACTCTTTCGAATGGTGGCCGGAGTTGAGGATGCGGTGATTCTGGCCAATCAGTTCCTCCCTGGAATATTGACTGATGGCGCAGAACTTCTCGTTGACGTAGGTAATCGTGCCCTGGACATCGGTCGTTGCCACGATGGCGTGCTGATCCAGGGCGAACTTCTGGTCGGCCAGTTCTTTGAGCGCAGCTTCGCTGGTGGCCAGGCTTTCCTTCAATGCCTCTTGCGCCAACGTCCGCTTGGTGACCTCGGATTGCAAAGCCGCCGTGCGCTCGGCCACACGCCGCTCCAGCTCCGCGTTTAGAGCATCGCTGCGATCGACGATGAAAGCAATCCAAGTGAGGAAGGCAAAGAGTATAGTGCCGCACAATATCGCGAGCAAACTCGCTTGAACCCATGTGAAGTGAGCATCCGTAAGGAGGGACTTCGACACCGACCAGCCGATGAGACCGAGCACCAGCAGAGCGGCAGGAATTACGCTTCGCAACAACCTTGCTCCCGCGTTCTGGCTGGTCAGAAGCCCGCCGATGGCCCAGGTTGCGCGCGAGCACACCAGCCCACACGCCAGGACAAAGAAGGTCACAGCGGCTGGCAAGGCCATGGTAATGCCGGATGCTCTGGGCTGGAGAACCAGAGCGAAGAGCCCAAATATGGCGCCGATCGCTGCTCCAAAAGAAAGGAACTGGGCCGGCCAATGGTCGTGTCGCGTCTTCCAGTCCAGCAGCAGGAGCGCGGCACCGAGAACCAGAAAATTCAAGGCTGCGATGGTGGCCATCAAGCCCGCCCGCACTCCCACAATCGCCTCGGCGGGCGGAACGACGACCAGCAACCGATCAATGCGTAAATCCCAGCCAAAAACGTGTTCCGCCAAACTCAGCAGACCCACCAGGCAGACCATGACCGCTGAGGTCTTGGCGGTAAGCTTCCGGATCCTCATCCACACGAAAGACTGGCGGTCCCCTTTTCTCTGCAACCACAGGGAAACGCCGAGCAGAACCAGGCAGGCAGCCGCGTTCGGCACAATCTTTACCGGTGCGGCTACCCAGGTGTCGAGAACTGCAATGTGAAGTTTCCATCCCGCCAAGGCCGACAGCCCGGCAACCACTGCAAACCCGGCGGCGGTGGAGGCGAAGACGCTCAACCGCTGGACCAGTCGAGGATCGGAGCGGCCGTTCATGCGGTTTCAGTCTTTCGCAGAGAGGCCATTGCCGGAACATTGCAATACGATTCGCCATGGCATTGCTTACGCATCTATAAGGTAGCAATCGGCAAGAACGTTGCCGTTGTCAGTAAAGAGGCAGGTTACTTAGGGTGTGGGGAATGCCGGAGAGCGCAGATTCCGATATTTTTCCCATCGGCATCACCGCTGGAACCGTTAGGGGCCCGCAACGAGTTCGGCCTCTCCCGTTGGGACCGCGCTCTCCAATTGCCTGCGGAGTTTCTTCACCAGTTCATGAACCGACTGGAGCTTTTCGGTCGTCGTCGGGGGCAGGCCGGGGGTTTCCAGGGCCAGCTCACTGGACAGCAGCAGCGCCGTGACTGTGCCATTCAATTCGCTGTGGAGCCTGCCGATTGCCGCGTGGCGGGATCTTACTTCCTCGCGCTGGCGGCGCTGCATGGCCGCCCGCACCTCCCGCACCAGACGCTCCATTCCACTGATCGCCAGATTGACCTGCACGGGGATGGCGGTGCCCAGATGCTCGAGCGTGGTCTCGGCTTCATGCGGCTCCGCTTCGAGCAGGTACTGATCGAGCACCACCGCCAGGTAGCATTCCGTCCGCAAAAGAGCGGCTGCCCGGGGCAGACTTTCCGCCACCACGATCCCCTCGCCCGTAGCCTCATGCAGCGCCGCGGCGCACTCGGGTGCCCGCTCGCTCGGCGTCACAAGAAGGATCATGATGAATCCCTCTCGCAACTTCCGGGCCAATTGTTTTAGCCTGAAAATAAATGAGTTGTGCGCTCGGCCTTCCGCTTAACCTCCCGTTCTGGCACCAGCGCTTTGCCCGACAGCCCAGTTTTGGGACCCGTACTCTTTCAGCTTGCGGTACAGCGTCGTCTTTCCAATGCCCAGCAGTCGCGCCGCCAGCATCTTGTCTCCGTTCACCTGCGTGAGCGCGTCTAAAATTGTCTGTTTTTCCAGCTCCGCCATCGGTACGATGCCATTGCTCGGCTGGCTCATCCCCATCAAGTCGATGGGGGCGCCGTAAATCTGGGTGGGAAGATCGCGAATCTGAATTTCGTTCGCGCTGCTGAGCGCACACGCCCGCTCCAGCGAGTTCTCCAGTTCGCGCACGTTGCCGGGCCAGTCGTAATTCAGCAGCGCCTTGAGTGCCTCGTCCGAAATCGTCTTTTCTATGCCGGCGTCGTGCCCGATGCGCTCCAGAATATGCGCCACCAGCAGCGGGATGTCCTGCCTCCGCTCGCGCAACGCGGGAATCCGCAGCGTCAGCACGTTCAGTCGGAAAAAGAGATCGCGGCGGAACCTACCCTCGGCCACGGCTCGTTCCAGGTCGCGATTGGTGGCGGCCAGAATCCGCACGTTGATGGGAACGCGCTTTACGCTTCCCACCGGACGAATTTCCTTCTCCTGAATCGCCCGCAACAACTTCGCCTGCAAGTCGACCGGCAGCTCGCCAATCTCATCCAGAAATACCGTGCCCCCTGCGGCGATCGCCAGCAGTCCGTCCTTCGGATTCGTCGCACCCGTGAAGGCGCCGCGCACGTGGCCGAACAGTTCGCTTTCGATCAAGGTCGGCACGAGCGACCCGCAGTCGACCGGAATGAACGGCTTGTTGCGGAAGACGCCGGCGAAGTGAATGGACTTCGCGACCAACTCCTTGCCCGTGCCGCTTTCGCCCAGAATCAGCACCGGATGCACGCTCTGTCCTGCCTTCGCGATGATGCGGTAGAGCTTCTCCATCTCCGGCGCGCGCCCGATGATGTTGCCGAACCCCTGCCGCGATTTGATGGTTTCCCGCAGCACGCGGTTCTCCGTCTTCAGCCACAGATGCCCCGCCACTCGCTCCAGCAGCAGACGCAGTTCTTCCATGCTGAAGGGTTTGGTGACGTAGTCGTACGCGCCATCTTTCATCGCCTGCACCGCCGACTTCACCGAGCCATACCCGGTGACCACGATCACCAACGCATCCGCGCGATGCTTCTTGATCGTATGCAGTGCTTCGAGGTCGCCCGCGCCCGGAAGCCGTAAGTCCAAGAGCACGGCGTCGGTGCTGGAGCTGTCAAGCAACCGGTAGGCTTGTTCGGCAGACTCCGCCACCTGCGTGTTGAATCCGAGCGACTGCGCCACCTCGCAGCAGGCCTCGCGGATGGTGCGGTCGTCGTCCACGATCAAGAGGTTCAAGAAATTCGCTCCCTCGATTTGCGGGGGATGGCTGAGGACGGCGGCGGTCGATGCGGTGAACATAGCGAATCTCCGTGGCGATGCAGAACTTCACGAGCCCAAATTTCACGATCAAAAAACTTCACGATGAAGAACTTCAACCACACGTTCGATCAGAGCCCTTCTGGAAAATGGTTTGTGAATCAGCTCAACCGCGCCCGCTGCGGATTCCACTGGCGCGTGCTGGTAGCCGGAAATCAATAAGATTTTCATGCCCGGCTTCTGCCGGAGCAGTGTTTCCGCGAGTTCCTGCCCATTCATTCCAGGCATCATGCAATCGGCGACCAGCAGATCGACTGCGCCGGAATGTTCCGCGAAAACTTTCAGCGCTTGCTGCCCGCTGGACGCTGCGAGAATCCTGTAACCGGCATCCAGCAGGACGCGCTGCACGGATTTGCGAGCCGTGGCATGGTCGTCCACCAGCAAAATAGTTTTGCGGCTGGTGTCAAGAAGCACTTCGCCCGCGTACGGCCGCGCCACCGGCGGGCACGCCTGGTTCGAAGACGCCTGGTTCGAAGACTGCCCGATCGAAGATTCCACGGTCGAAGACTCGATCGCCGGAAAAAATATTTCAATGCAGGTGCCGCGTCCCGGTTCGCTCTCGACCGCGATCATCCCGCCCGATTCACTGACGATGCGCTGCACCGTCGCCAGGCCCAGACCCGTGCCCTCTCCCGGCTTCTTGGTAGTGAAGAAAGGCTCGAACAGCCGCGCGCGAGTCTCCGCATCCATCCCGCAGCCGTTGTCTTTCACCGCGAGCGAGACGGCGCGCCGGGCACTGCCGGGCTTAGCGTTACTAGGAAATTCACTGGGAAATTCCGCCGCCCGCGTGATCAACCTGATCTTTCCACCCTGCGGCATCGCATCGCGCGCGTTCAGCACCAGGTTCAACAGGATCTGCCGCAACTGCGCCGGATCGGCGAGCACAAGTCCGGCGCCGGAGTCGAGTGCGGTGACCAGTTCAATCTGCTCGCCGATCAGCCGCTGCAACAGATTTTCCGTGGAAGCCACAATTTTGTCGATCGGGATCGGGCGTGGCTCCGCGGCTTGCTTGCGTGCGATCGCCAATAGTTGATGCGTCAAGGCAGCGCCTTGCTCGCCCGCCATGCGGACTTCTTCAACGTGCTGGTACAGTTCGTTCCGCTCCAATCCACCGTTCTCCAATCGGCGGTTCGCCGGTCCGCCGCCCTCGAATCTGCTGTTCTCAGATCCGCCCTTCTCCAATCCAGCGGTCAGCAGGTCGCAGTACAGCAGAATGCCGGTCAGCAGGTTGTTGAAGTCGTGCGCAATTCCTCCCGCCAGCCGTCCGATGACTTCCATCTTCTCGGCTTCGCGCAGATGTTCTTCCACCCGCCTGCGCTCGGTCGCGTCCGCGAGCATCGCGATCAGGAAGACGGGCTGGCGGCGGGCAGTTCCTGTTGGCTGTAGCCCAGCATTCTGCTGAGCGCGGGATTCGCTTCAACCATCCGGCCATCGAGCTGGCAAATCCCGATTCCAATCGCGGCCCCTTCAAACATTGCCTGAAAGCGCAGATCGCGCTCGTAATCGCGTGCCGCCGGAAATTGGGTCACGACGTTCATACCGACACCACTTCTGAGATTCAGCCTGCCGCCCGACCCATCGCCACATCCGTTTGCGGTCCGGAGAAACCGCAAGAAAATGCTGGGTAGCGACGGAACATTGCGACCATTGCGATTCCAAGCTGGGAAAAAGCCAACCCCAACTTTTCCGCGAATGAACCGCGCCAAACCTGATTAGGGAAGAGTGTAGTGCGAAACCCCATCGCCGCTAAGTGCGAGCCATCACATCAATTTTGTGATGATTCCGGGCGCTGAGGAGGACGGCGTGAAGATGGCTGCGCGGACGCGGAATACCAATACGGGCGAGTACAGTCGCCCAATTCGGAACCTCTAGCAGCGTCGCAAGGAGCGGAATCCGCGCCCGGCCAAAATCTTGTCAAGAGGGGTGAACTGCCGCTAACCGTCGCATCAGGAGCCCCGCTCGACGAAGATGCACGGCATCGTCGAAGGATTCGTCACAAAACCAAACCGTCTTAGGTCACAGCCAGGCCGAACCGATCTCCGGTAGTGTCAGTTCGTGAGGGGGGAAGAACCTTGGCACACACGGCTGAAAACATCGTCGTCCATCTGATCTTCAGCACGAAGGCACGCCGGCCTCTGATCACTTCGGGGTTTCGCGATGATCTCTTCGCCTACCTCGGAGGGATCGTCCGCGAAATGCAGGGCGCGGCGCTTATCATCAATGGCACTTCCGACCACGTTCTCATGCTGGTGCGGATTCGTCCCGCGCAGTCGGCGGCGGAGGTGGCGCGCGTCGTCAAAGCGAATTCTTCCCGTTGGGTGCGTGGAAATTGGAAGACCGATTTTGCTTGGCAAACGGGATATGGAGTGTTCAGCGTGAGCGAGTCGAACGTTCCGGCCGTGTCCCGACACATTGCGAACCAGGAGGAGCATCACCGGAAGCGTTCATTTCAACAAGAATTGGTGGGCTTCTTCAAGAAGAACAGAATTCCATACGACGAGCGGTACATCTGGGATTAGATTGCGTTCTTTCGCCCCAACGGGGCGAAAGAATAGCCCGCTAAGCGAGGCGAGCGTCCAGGCTAAGCGCGCCCACCCTCGAGAATTCAGATGATCGCGATAGGCTGGCCCACCCGCCAACAGCTCATTAATTGATATTCTTATCGGGGCAAACATGCCGTCCGATTCCCATCGCATCGCCATCATCCTGCTGATGCTCAGCCTCCTCTCTGCTTGTGGCCGTCCGCCCGCTGACAACGCTTCGAACTCCGCCGATTCGCAAAAGCTGCCCTTCGATCGCCAGCCGCGCTCGACCGGAATTTCGCCCAGCCAGTCGCTGATTCCATCCACCACGAAACTGCCCGAGGGAACCCCCATCCCAATTCGGCTGCAGAGCGCGCTTTCGAGCGCGTCGTCACATGCGGGAGACACCTTCAACGCAACCATCGATGAGCCGGTCGTGATCGACGGCCAGACGCTCGTCGCCCGCGGCACGCCCGCGACCGGCCGGGTGCTCGAAGCCAAGCCCTCCGCAAGTTCTCGCGGACGTTTGCTCGAACCCGGTTATCTGCGGATCGTGCTGGTGAGCTTGAACGTTGGCGGCAGGCCGGTCATGATCGAGACCTCCAGCATCTTCGCCAAAGGCGGCTCCCGCGAGGAACGAAACCCGGCTACCGGCGCGGCTTCTGCCGCCACTACGAAAGACCGAGACAGAGATATCGTGTTCGGCATCGATCGCCGTCTCAACTTCCGTCTTGCCCAGACCGTTGACCTGCAATAATCCTGACCTGCAAAAAGCAGTATGATTAACTGTCGTGCCCTGGACGTGAGATCAACTTCTCTACGGGACAGACGTCTCAAAGTTGGCCTCAAACGTTGCCGGCCGGCAATCTCGCCTCTCAATCCACGAAGCCCGGAGCAGAGAGCAACACCGGGCAAACGAGGGATGATGGGCCAGAGGAATCACAATGCATATTCGTTTCATTCGTACGCTACTGTTCGCGCTCGTCGTGCTGTCGATGGCGACAGCATCGTTTGGGCAGATCGGCGTGGCCATTCGGATCGGCCCGCCGCCGCTTCCTGTGTATGAGCAGCCGCTTTGTCCGGGCGACGGTTATATCTGGACACCCGGATACTGGGCCTACGACTACGACGTCAGCGATTACTACTGGGTGCCGGGCACGTGGGTGATGGCGCCGGAAGTCGGCTTCCTGTGGACTCCAGCCTATTGGGGTTGGGGCGGCGACGGTTTTGTCTTCTATGACGGCTACTGGGGTCCGCACGTAGGCTTCTACGGCGGGATCAATTACGGCTTCGGCTATTTCGGCGAGGGTTACGAAGGCGGGCGTTGGGACGGCGGACACTTTTTCTACAACCGTTCGGTGAACAACGTGAATATCACCAACATTCACAATGTCTACGACACCCCTGTGAGGAACAACGAGAACCACGTTAGCTTTAACGGTGGCAATGGTGGAATCAGCGCGCGTCCGACAGCTGAAGAGGAGTCTGCGGCGCGCGATAGACATATCCCGCCGGTAGCGACTCAAACTCAACATGCGCAGGCGGCCCGAGCCAACCCGCAACAACGCGCGTCGGCGAACATGGGCAAGCCAGGCGTGGCAGCGACACCCAGGCCCGGAGATTTTAATGACCGTAGCGCTGTGCCGGCCAAAGCGGCAGGAGGGTCTTATACTCCAGCCAATCGGGGAGGAGCCAGCACGGCCGTCCATCCTCGCGAGCTTCCGCCTTTGGCCCGGAGCACTCCAAATACGGGCAACCCGAAGGTGGACAAGAAGTACCAGCAGCAGCAGGACAAGCAAATTGCGACGCAGCAACGGGAACGAGACAAACTCCAGAAGCAGCAGGACCAGGAGCACGTGAAGCTGGATAAACAGAAGGCGAATGACGCGCAAAGGCAGCAGGTAGAGCAGAAGCACCAGCAACAGACGCAGCAATTGCAGCAAAAACACCAGCAACAAACGCAGCAATTGCAGCAGAGACAGCAGCCAGCGAGCCGGGAGCCGTCCAAGAGGTAAGATCGTTCTCCGATGGAAAAGCCTTAATCGTTTATTGAACGAGCATTCGTTGAACGAGCATTGAATGAGAACCGGGCGGGGTATCGGCCAACCGCTGGATACCTCGCCGGCACGATTCAGACGCGTTGTTGGACGGCAGGAGAATCTCGATGAACTCGCTGCCCGTGGTGAGCCTGTCACATCAATCGCGGGTTCTGCCGTGAGAAGGATCGCTTGAAGTTGCAACATCAAGGTCCACGCGCAGTCGTTGGGCGGGATCAACGCCGGGCGGGTAGCAATTTCCATCCTTATTGTAGTTAGCGGGGCAGCCGCTTGCGAAATCAGTGCGCTTCGGTGACTGAGAAAATTGCCAGACTTCTGTAAAGGAGATTCCGCTGGATTCCGGCAAGAGATCTCTTCTTGAAGCGGTGCATCCAGGGGAGGGTGGACAGGAGTCGTTGACGGCCCAATATTTTATTTTTCTTCCACCTGCATTTTTCCGGATGTCCTCCGCGGTAACGACGGGGGCTCCGGAACCTTCCTTCGAAGCAATGCCCGAGCAGTACACACCCGCTGCAAAGTGCGCGGAATTCATTGCATCGACCCAAGCATGAAGATAGGCTCGTTGTTCTGGAAGGAGACGTCCGCCTTGTTCCTGGTCGAGGAAGATGATGGTCTGCAATGGAAACCCTTCCGCACGCGCCGCCGAGACCGCCGCGGCAGCATCGGAGTTGCCCAACTTGGCCGCGTCCCCGGCCGATTTGATCTCCGCATATGTGCGCCCGTTGAATAGAACCAGGAAGCCGAAGCCTGCGGCTTGGAGGGTCTTCCTCTTGCCAGTCCAGGAATTAGTCTTCGCTCCCGGCGGATTGTTTAGCCAATAGCCGGAGTAAGAAAAGGTCCGGCGGAGAATCTTCAAGTTCGAGTCGCCCGGATAGTCGTTGCGATCAAACCCTATGTATCCAGCATGCGCCGCCGAACGTTCACTGGAATCCGGCGTTAGTTGAAAACCGGCTGTTAGGGATGCTAGGGTCGCCGCGATTAGCAGCAAAGCTCTCACAGTGGCTCGTCCCTCCACAGCGCCTGGCGCTTGCTCAGGCCGTCATTTCCTCTCGGCGATCTGGTTTTGCTAGCGCTGCTGGGAGGCGCAAGCGGAAGGTCGTGCCGGCTCCGACGATGGAATCGAACTCCACCGAACCATAATGCCACTGCATGATCTGGTAGGTTTGCGCCAGCCCGATTCCGCTTCCGCCTTTGTCGCCCTTGGTGGTGAAGTAGAGCTCGAAAATTTTCTCCTGCGCTTCGGGAGGAATGCCGCAGCCCTGGTCCATCACTTCGGCGAGAATCATTTCGTGATCGCGCCGCGCCTTCAGAGTGAGCGTTCCTCCCTCAGTCATGGCCTGCACGCCGTTCAGCACCAGGTTCAATACCGCCTGCTTCATCAGGTCGGAATCGACGCGCACCATCAGCGCGTCATCTTCGTCGGGCAGTTCCTGCACCACGCGCACGCCGTGACGCGCGGCGTCGGGCGCGGCCAGCACCGATACACTCTCCAGAATCTTGCGCAAGTCCACTTCTTCGAGCCGCAAATCGCGAGGACGGGTGAAGTCCACCAGGATTTGCACGACGCGGTCGAGGCGGTGGATTTCGTTGCCGATGATGTCCATGTGGCGGCGCGTATCAGGATCGTCCTGCTGCAGTTTGTCTTGCAGCAACTGCAGGTGCAGTACGATGGCGTTGATGGGGTTCTTTACCTCGTGGGCCACGCCGCGGGTCAGCCGCCCGCTGGCGGAAAGGCGCCGCGAAATTTCAATCTCGTCCTCGATGCGCCGCACCGATTCGGCATCGCGCATGGTCAGCAGCGCGCCAATCGACGTGCCCTTTTCCTGGATGAAATCGAGCGACACCTGAACCCGCCGGCCATCGACAGCGTCGAATTCGTACAGCGCCAGCGGCCGCTGCTTTTGGAATGCCGGCAGAACCACCGCGCCCAGAACCGATCCATCGGAAAAAATTTCTTCCGCGGTGTGTCCCAGAATTTCGCGGCGCGGGCGTCCCAGAAATTTTTCCGCCGAGGCACTCACCAGCACCACCCGCGAATCGCTGGTGAACAGCATGAGCCCGTCCTGCAGCTTGGTCATGACCTGCTCGACGTTGTCTTTCAGCGCGGAAAAAATCTGGTTGGTATCGCGGATTTGCCGGCCCAGGTGAGCGATTTTCAGCGACACCAGGCCAACCTCGTCGTCCGAACCGGATTCCTCGGCGGGCAACAGATCGCCGGCGCTCGCACTGTCGAGGTTGCGGCTGATGGCCTTCAAGGGGCCGAGCGCGACATTTGAAACCCCCGCCGCCAGTACCAGCGAACAAAAAATCGCGACCACCGAAAAGAAAGCTGCCTGCTGCAGTTTCGGAGTGAGTTCGTTGCGCAGAAAAACCGTCGAGACGCCAACCCGAACACTGCCAAACGCCTGCCCGTCGAGCTCCAGCCCGATGCTGACGTCATAAACCGTGCCGGGGCCGTAGAGCAGGCGCAACTGTCGGCGGAAGCCCGCGTCGCGCAACAGGGCCAAACGGGCACGCTCGGGAACCGGCTTGCCATTCAGAGCCGGATTCGTATCGAGAATCGCCACTCCATTCGGATCAATGATGGCGGCATCGTAGATGATGCGAGAATTCCCCACGACCGATTCCAGCATGTCGTTCAGGTTGGTGTCGGTCTGCAGATAATTTGTTATGGCGGCACGCATCGCCTTGGGATTTTCGGTGTCAACCCGCGTGCTGGTCAGATCGGGCACCGCCTTGGATGCGGCATATTCGAGTTGGTTGGTGAGCTGGGAAGCGGTTTCGTCGGCCCACAACAAGCGCTGGCGCAGCAGTTGCGACAGGTAAATCCAGGAAAAGCCAACGACGAGCGCCGTGAACAGCGTGGTGATGACGAAGACGATAATGAATTTGCGGCTCATCTTAAAACAGGTCTCAGGTCTTAGGTCTCAGGAAAATCTTAGGGCGCTCGCTGATACCTGAGACCTGAGACCTGACACCTGAGACCTGAGACCTGCTCTTCTCACTCCTCCGCAGCCATCGCCGTATCCTGCGGCCGGCCGTACTCTTTCAGTTTGTTATGCAGGGTCTTCAAGCTGATGCCGAGTATCTCCGCGGCTCGCGTCTTGTTGTTATTGGTCGCCTGCAGAGTTTTCAGGATGAGCAGCTTCTCCGCTTCCCCGACTGTCGTACCCACGCCCAGGTGCACGGCATCGGGATCGTTCACCACCGGCCGCACACTCTGGCCAAAGCCCGGCGGCAAGTGCTTTGTTTCCACCAATCCGCCTTCGCAGACGATCACGGCGCGTTCCAGCGTGTTGCGCAACTCGCGCACATTGCCCGGCCACGAGTAAGTCTGGAAAATGTTGAGCACGGCTTCGCTCACGTCCGCCACCTTGCGATCGTGCTTCAGGTTCATGTCCGCGAGCAGGCTCTTCACTAACTCGCGGATATCTTCTTTATGCTCTCGCAGCGCCGGCATATGGATATTGAAAACGTTAAGCCGGTAATAAAGATCCTGGCGCAGTTCTCCATTGGCCACGGCATCGTCGGGAACTTTGTTGGTCGCGGCGAGCACGCGTACGTCCACCGAAGTTTCGACCTTGCTGCCGAGCCGCCGCAGTTTGTGGTCTTCCAGCACGCGCAGCAGCTTGGCCTGGGTGCCCACCGGCATCTCGCCAATCTCGTCGAGCAGCAGCGTCCCGCCTTCAGCCAGTTCGAAGCAGCCGGTGCGGCGCTCCAGTGCGCCCGTGAATGCGCCTTTTTCGTGGCCAAAAATTTCGCTCTCGATCAGCGTCTCGGGAATGGCCGGACAATTAATGGGGACGAAAGGTTGGTTGCGCCGCGGACTCAGATCGTGGATGGTGCGCGCCACCAATTCTTTGCCGGTTCCGCTCGCCCCGGTGATCAATACCGAGGCCGTGCTCGGAGCCACCTGCTCGATCAGCCGGAAAATCCCCTGCATTTGAGCGGACGCGCCGACCAGCAGGCCGAGCGCTCCTTTGTCGCGCAAGCGGCGGCGCAGCGATTCGTTTTCGGTGCGGGTGTTCAGGATCTGGCCGATGTTGGTGAGGATCGAGCGCAGCCGCCGGAAGTCGATGGGCTTCTCGATGTAGTCCTGGACCCCGAGCCGGCCCGCGTGAAATGCGGTATCGGTCGCCTTCTGGGCGGTCACCATCACCACCGCGATCGACTGCGCAAGGTCCGCCAGCCGCTCCACCAGTTCCATGCCGCCCATGCGGGGCATCTTCACGTCCGTGATCACGATGGACGGAGCAAAGGCGGGAATTTTTTCCAGAGCTTCCACGCCGTCGCCCGCGGTGTCGGTGCGATAGCCCCATCCCGAGACCAGTTCGGCCAGCCCAGTTCGTTCGTTCTCTTCGTCTTCGACAATCAGTACGCGTTCCTGTGTCATAGGACCTAACCAGCATTATTCAGGGAAGCGCGCCGCCCCGCAACCCGGCGCGGAATGCGGGAATGTCAATTTGAGATCAATTCGGCGCAATTCTACAGAAAACGGAATCGCGACCCGCGATGGCTATAAAAATATCCGTCACTAATTCTTCCTCTTTTGCAAAAGTGCCCGGTTGCTGTAGAATTCTCTGTTCCCAGGTGCAGCCTATCTGTGCGTGCCAACAGGCTTTGTTGATTCCAGTTCTACTAGATAACTTGTAGTGGATTTTGATACGGAGGAACTCAATGTCACTTTGTCACGAAACCTACCGGAGATGCGCGAGTTTCGCGCTCGTCCTGGCCCTCGTTCTGATTGCGTTACCGTCTTTGCTGAACGCACAAACTGCGCAGTCGGATGACACGGTGCCTAAGGCGGAGTTGTTCATTGGCTATCAGTGGTTAAACCCGGGCGGCAACGTTCCCGATCAGAGCACTCCGCCCAACGCTATACAGTTGCCCTCGATGGCGAGGGGCTTCGGCACCAGTCTGTCCTACAACTTCACCAAGAATCTGGCCCTCGAAGGCAATTACGGCGGGAACTCCTACCACGACGAAAACAACAACACGCGCGACGCCAGCATCAACGAAGTCGCCGTTGGGCCGAAGTTAACCTATCGCGGCGAGGGTGTGAACTTTTTTGTGCACGCGCTGATCGGATACGAACGCCTGTTGTCAACCGGTAACGATTCCAGCCACGGCGTCGCCGCGATTCTTGGCGGCGGTATGGATCTCAAACTCTGGAAGCCGGTCTCGCTACGCCTGTTTGAAGCCGACTTCCAGTGGTCACACCAAAACTTCGCTAGCGTCGTGCCGCCTGAAGATGGCTCGTTGCGCCGTCCGACCTACGATGGTGTCCTGTTGCGCACCGGTCTGGTGTTCAACTTTGGCGGCGGAGCTCCCGAAGTTCCCGTAGCGGCGGCCTGCTCTGTGCAGCCCGCCGAAGTACTGGTCGGCGAACCGGTGCACGCAACCGTCGTTGCCAGCAACTTCAACCCCAAGCACCCGCTCATCTACACCTGGGCGAGCAGCGGGGGCAAGATTGAAGGCAAGGACACCGGAGCCACCATCGATACCAGCGGCGTCAGCGGAGGCAGCTACACCACCACCGCTACCGTCACCGATCCCAAGGCCAAGAAGAACAACACGGCCAGTTGCACCGCCAACTTCACGGTGAAGGAACCGCCCAAGAACCCGCCGCAGATTTCCTGCTCGGCGAGCCCGTCGACGGTCCAGGCTGGTACTCCGGCAACCATCACCTGCACCTGCACCAGTCCGGATAACGTTCCGGTGACGGTGGGTGGATGGACCTCGAGCGGCGGCAGTATTTCCGGCAGCGGAACCTCCGCCACCCTAAACACCACCGGCGCCTCGTCGGGTCTCATCAGTATCGGCGCTACCTGTACCGACTCGCGCGGCTTAACGGCTTCGACTTCGAGCTCGGTGACGGTTGAAAATCCGCCACCGGTGCCACCGCAGGCCACCAAGGTGAACGAGTGCGCGTATCCGAATGTCAAGAAGCCGTGGCGCGTCGACAACACCTGCAAGGCCGAACTGGACGATGTTGCACTCAAGTTGCAGCAGGATCCAGACGCCAAGCTGGTCGTCGTCGGGAACGCTGATCCGAAGGAGAAGCGTAAGAACCTGGCGGGAGAGCGCGCGCTCAACGTGAAGGCCTACATCTCGGGAGGCGAGGCAAAACAGAACATCGACCCAAGCCGCATCGAGACCCGCACCAGTAACGAAGGCACGGTGAATACGGAACAGTGGATCGTTCCGGCCGGCGCGACCTTCCCCGAGGCCGACACCACGACCCCGGTGGATGAGACGAAGGTAAAGGCGGTTCCGGATCATCCGAAACCGGTCGCCAAGAAGAAAGCGGCGAAAAAGGCCGAATAACCGATGTAGGAAGAGCACGAAAGGCCGGTGGGGTTCACCCCTGCCGGCCTTTCTATTTTTTGCCCTTCGGTAACCTTGTCCCAGCCGTGCTAGCCTGTCTAATGTAGAGCGCAGGCGAATATCGTTCGCAGGGGTCAATCTACGCGCATGGAATTCACAGTGAAACGGAACGTTCTCCGCACGAGCTTATTGATTCTCGCTGTCAGCCTTTTGAGCACCGCACTGCTGGCCTCCGGGCCCTGGCAGGTGTTAGGTCCGGATGGCGGCGATGCCCGCAGCCTGGCTTATGACGCGCACAATCCGGATCACATCCTGCTTGGTACCAGCACCGGCCAGATGTTTGCTTCGAACGATGCCGGACGCACCTGGTCGCGCCTGGCGCGCCTGGGTGGCGACGACTACGTGCTCGACCACATCTCCATCGATCCGCACGATTCCGACCGTGTTTATGTGTCGGCGTGGAGCGTATCGAGCCAGCAGATCGGCGAAGTCTTCCGCACGCGCGACGGCGGCGCCAACTGGGAAACGCTGCCCGCGATGCACGGCAAATCGATCCGCGCCCTGGCCATGTACAAGGGTAATTCCAACGTGCTGGTCGCGGGCGCGCTCGATGGCGTCTACCGCAGCAAAGATGGCGGCTATACTTGGGAGCGCCTGTCGCCCGCGAACTCCGCCGACATTAAGAATATTGAATCGATCGCCGTCGATCCCAAAGATCCGAACACCGTCTATGCCGGAACCTGGCACCTGGCCTGGAAGACTTCCGATGCCGGCGCCAACTGGCAGCATATTAATAAGGGCATGATCGATGACTCCGACGTATTCTCGGTCATCGTCGACCATGACAATCCCTCGGTCGTTTTCGCGAGCGCCTGCTCGGGAATCTACAAGAGCGAAACCGCGGGCAATTTGTTTGCGAAGATTCAGGGCATTCCGTTTTCGGCGCGCCGCACCCGCGTGCTCAAGCAGGATCCGACCAACGAAAATATCGTTTACGCCGGAACCACCGAAGGTCTCTGGAAGTCGACCGATCTGGGCAAGGTGTGGAAGCGTGTGAGCAATCCCGAGGTGGTCGTCAATGATGTGCTCATCGATCCGCGGGATTCCAATCGCGTGCTGCTCGCCACCGACCGCAGCGGCGTGATGGCCTCGACGGATGGCGCCTCCAACTGGACCACTTCCAACCACGGCTACGCGCATCGCTATGTTTCCGCCATCCTGGCCGATAACAAAGATGCCAGCACGCTCTACGTTGGCGTCGTCAACGATCGCGAATACGGCGGCGTGTTCCATTCCAATGACGCTGGGCAGCACTGGCTGCAGAAAGCGGCCGGCCTCGGCGGAAAAGACGTTTTCGCGCTCAAACAGGCTCCCAGCGGAATGCTGGTGGCCGGCACCAACCACGGCATGTATTCCCTGGAGCGCAATGGCAGCGAGTGGCGTCCCATGAACGTTGTGGTCGTCGAGTCGACCCTGAAAACACCGCGCAAAGGTTCGCGCAAAGCGGTTACCACAACCACGTTCCAGAAGTCGCAACTGGAATCGCGCGTCAACGATCTGGAACTCGGTTCCGGACGCTGGCTGGCGGCAACCACGAGTGGCATCTACTCGAGCACCGACCAGGGCAAAACCTGGAAGGGCGGACAGATTCTGGCACAGATGGATTTCGTTTCGGTGCGAGCCGAAGGTTCCACGATGGTCGCGGCTACGCGTTCCAGCGTGCTGGTTTCGAATGACAGCGGCGCGACCTGGAAACAGGCCCGTCTGCCATCGTATGTGGTCAGCATCCGCAGCGTGGCGATTGCTTCCGATAGCCAGATCATGATCGCCGCACGCGAGGGCGCGTTCCGTAGCGGAGACGGTGGCGCGACCTGGGAGCATGTCGTCAACGGCCTCCCCGGTAAGGACATCACATCCGTCAGCTTCGATTCCACCCACAAGCGCATGCTGGCCACCAGCGACGCGACAGGAGTGATCTTCGAAAGCCGCGACGGCGGACGCTCCTGGCAGCGCGGTCCCGACAGCGGATTCCCGCTGCGCCGGGTCAGCGTGATTGGCGGACGCTTCGTAGGCGCGACTCCATTTGATGGCGTCGTCCTGCAACCGGAAAACGAATCCATCAGCGCAGCCGCTGAGGCCGGCAGTACCGAGTAAACTGAAATTCAAGCCGAAACGCCAACCGGGGAAGCGGAAACGCTTCCCCGGTTTTCTTGGCGTGGACGACGCGCCGACCTTGCGTTCTTTGTTAGGGTGGGGAACAATCCTGTTGTCACTGTTATGCGACTTGCCTGTGGACTCGCGATTGCGCTTTGGCTGAGCTTCCCGGCTGCGGGAATGGCTTCGCGGCAGCAGGACTCGGCAGGCTCCACGAATTCCGCTGCACAAGCTCCGGCTGCGCCCGCGGCTCCGGCCGAGAAGGCTCCAGCAGAGAACTCTCCAGCGGAAAGAGCGCCGACAGGGAAGCCGCAGACAGAGACTGCTCCGGCAGAGCAGGTTCCAGCAGACACCGCGCCGGCTGCGGAGAAGAAAGCTTCGGAGAGCGTGGCGAAGGAAAAGATGGATGCCGGTTCGGCGAGCGGAACCAGGAAGCGCCGCAAGCGCACCGCGCCAACGCCAGATGGTGCTTCGCGGAAGATTGTGGTTCGCGAGGGCGGAGCGAGGGAGCCGGCGGCGCAGATTGCGACCGGCATCACTCCCGCAGAAGCCACCCGCCAGCGCCAGAACGCGGAACACTTACTGGGCTCTACCGACGACCAACTGAAACGGCTGGCGGGACGCACGCTGGACGCGCGACAACAGGAGACGGTGGGACAGATCCGCAACTATATGGATGGTGCGCGTTCGGCGTTGAAGGAAGGCGATGTGCTGAGAGCAAACACGCTGGCGGTGAAGGCACATTTGCTATCGGAAGATTTGGTTAAGCATTAGTGGCGGCGGAAAACGCACTGATTGCAGAAAGTGATTTGTGATGCTATCATGTATCACATGACCAAAGCCTCGGTTCGAGACCTCCGCTACGAGTTCAAGAAGATTGAACGCCTTTTGCTCCAAGGTGAAGAGATCCAAATTACCAAGCGCCGGCGTGTAATCGCCCGCCTGGTGCCGGAAAGCGCGGAAGTCGCGAAAGCAGTCCCTGATTTCCAGGCGCGGGTGCGCAGGATCTACGGCGACAAGGTCCTGGCCGTTAGCGGCGCCGAACTCATATCTTCGGATCGGAACCGGTATTGAAAATCTACGCCGATCCCAGCTTTCTCGTGTCACTGTACAGCCCGGATGCAAATTGGGCCGCTGCCACACGCACGATGCAGGCTTCGAGGGGGGGGTGTTTCGTTACTACTCTTGGAGAACTCGAAGTCGTCAATGCTTTCGGATTGCGGGTCTTTCGGAAGGAAGTGTCGGCTGCGCAAGCCCAGTCGTCAGTAATCGACTTCGAGAAGGATTTGCGCGACGGCGTTCTCCAACTCCGGGGGTTATCGGATCCGATCTTTGAACGGGCGCGCCACCTGTCTCGACAAAATACCGCCAAACTGGGCACCCGCACAGCGGACCTGTTGCATGTGGCGGCAGCACTCGAACTGGGCGTGGACTACCTCTACAGTTTTGACCAACAGCAGAGGAAGCTTGCCCAGGCCGTGCGCCTGAAGGTGAACTAGGGCCTATTAACACTATCTGAGGCCTTCGACGATTAGCGCGAAGTAGATGAAGGCGAGGAAAACGACATCGAGTTTGTCGAAACGCGAAAAGATACGGCGGAAGCCCTTGAGTCGGCGGAACAGGCATTCGATTTCGTTGCGTTTGCGGTAGAGTGCCCGGTCGTATTGCCACGGTTCGAGACGGTTGGGTCGGGGGCGGCACCACAGGCAGGAAGCCGAAGTCCAGAGCCAATTGCAGGGTCTGGTTGTCGTCGTAGGCGCCGTCCATGATGAGGTGCAAGGGGGCCGGCAACGGTCCCAGACCGCCGCCCAGCAAAACCCGGCCCGCTGTGGCGTCGGAGGCCGGGCCGGCCGACAGCGCAAAGGTTATGGCCGTACGCGCATTTGCGGCAACCATATGAATTTTGGTGGTCCATCCGCCGCGGGATTTGCCGATGGCCTGCGGACCGTTTTTTTTAACGCGCCGGTACCGTCGGGATGGACCTTGACGGTGGTCGAATCCAGCGACACCGACTCGATGCGGATGCGCACGATCTGTTCCCGCTGCAACTGCTCAAACACCGCGTCCAGCACGCCGCTTTTGGCCCAGCGGTTCATGCGGGTGTAGATGGTGTGCCAGTTGCCGAAGCGCTTGGGCAGTCCGCGCCACTTGCAACCCTGCTCGGCCACATAGAGGATGGCATTCAACAGCGTGAGGTTCGAAAGGCTGACGTTGCCCCGCTGCCGTGGCAGAACGGGCGCAATTCGAAGATACTGCGCTTCGGTGATCTCCATTCCCCCACAATATCAGAAGATTGCTAAATAGTGTTAACAGGCCCTAGACCGCCCGGCCCACTAAAGTGGCTCCGCAGACGGGGCAAGCCCCGTCTCCACAGGCAAAAAGACTATCTTCGCCCCTCTCTTTTCTGCGCCACCACCAGGCCGCGCGGGGTTGGCAAGAGCACGGCCGAGATCAGGCCGTCTTGTTCGAGTTTGAGTGCGGCTTCGCGGACGATCTTCAAATGCGAACTGGCGTCGTGCATCAGGATCAGGCCATAGGGGCTGATCTGCGGCAGAAAGCGGCGAATTTCCTGCTCGCGGACGGGCATATCGCTGTCGCTGAAGAAGAGGTCGATGGCGCCCTCGACTTTCATTTCGAGGCTTGATTCATTGCGCAGTTCGATCCACTCGGCGAGTCCGGAAGCCTGGATTCGCGCCCTCGCGTTCTCATACACCTCTTTGTCGAACTCGCAGGTGATGACGCGCCCGCGCCCGTTGGCTTTCAGTCCCTCGGCGATCCAGAGGGTGCTGATGCCGCTGAAGGTTCCGGTCTCGACCACCAGTTCGGGCTTGATGGTGGTAACGACGGTGCGCAGGAACTCGAGCACCTCGGCCTCGGCGGTCATGGAATCGAACATGCGCCAGCGCTCCGGGTGCGGACACTCGGGCGTCGGGCGATGATATTCGGGCTGCAGTCGATCGCCGGTGCGCTCGATCTGTCGCAGGATGCGGCGCTCTTGCTTTTCTTTCTTGAAAAGGCGGCGAAGGGACATAGAAAAAGGTCTCAGGTCTCAGGTGTCAGGAAAATCTCACGGCAGTCGGGTCTCTGCGCGAAGTCCGAACCTGAGACCTGACACCTGGGACCTGACACCTTGCTTTCCTACTCACTGGTGAAGTAATCCACGCTCACGGGGTTCTCAAACAGGGAGTAATCGCGGGTCACGATTGTGATGCCGCTGTCGGTGACGAAGTAGCGTTCGCGGTCGGCTTCGGTATCGTAGCCGATGGTGGTTCCTTCTGGAATGTGCACGTCGCGGTCGATGATCGCGTTGCGGATGCGGCAACTGCGTCCCACGTTCACGTGCGAAAACAAAATGCTGTTCTCGATTTCGGTGTAGGAGTTGACGCGCACATCCGGAGAGAGCACGCAATTCTGAACGGACCCGCCGGAAATGATGCAGCCGGAAGAAACCAGCGAATCGAGGGCGTGGCCCATGCGGCCGGTTTCGGCAAACACGAATTTTGCCGGCGGATACTGCCGCTGGTGGGTGCGGATGGGCCATTGCTCATCGTAAAGATTGAAGACCGGAGAGACCGAAACCAGGTCCATGTTGGCTTCGTAGTAAGCTTCAAGCGTGCCCACGTCGCGCCAGTAGAGGGCTTCTTTCTTGTTTTCGTCGACAAAATTGAAAGCGAAGACGCGGTAGTCATCCAGCATTTTGGGCAGAATATTCTTGCCGAAATCGTGACTGGAATCGGGATCCTCGGCATCTTTGAGCAGCACGGGAATGAGCACGTCGGTGTTGAAGATATAGATGCCCATCGATGCCGAGATTTTCGTTGGATCGTAAGGCGATCGGATCTCGGTCTGTTGCGGTTTTTCCAGGAAGCCGGTGATGCGATGGTCGTGGTCGATGTCAACGACGCCGAAACGGCGGCATTCGGCCGGGTCGGTCGTCAGGGTGGCGACGGTAACGTCGGCGGCGGCGTCCTGGTGCTGCTTGAGCATGCGCCCGTAATTCATTTTGTAGATGTGGTCGCCGGAGAGGATGATCACGTACTTGGGCTGCTCGGAGCCGATGGAATAGATGTTCTGATAGACCGCGTCGGCCGTCCCCATGTACCAGTTCTCGCTGACCCGCTTCATGGGGGGCAGGATTTCGATGAACTCGCCGATTTCACGGCCGAAAATGTTCCAGCCTTCGCGGATCTGACGATTGAGCGAGAGCGCCTTGTATTGAGTGAGGATAAAGACGCGGCGCAGGCCGGAGTTGACGCAGTTGGAAAGCGTGACGTCGATGATGCGGTAGATGCCGCCGAAAGTCACGGCGGGCTTGGCGCGGTCGCGAGTGAGCGGATAGAGGCGCTCGCCTGCGCCTCCGGCGAGCAAGATTCCGAGCGTATCTTTCATTGGCACACCGTATGGATGCAACGTGCAACGTGGACGCGGCCCCGGGTCACCGCGAAATACTAGCACAAGGCTGCGCGTTCTGAGCGCTGCGGTTCGACACAAAATTCAATACAAGAATGGCGGCATGACTGGCATGCCGCCCGGACGGCCGGTTTTCGAATAAGGGCTCGCGGACAAGAGTGTCCGCGCCACACCGTTATTGCTAGCAGTGAACGATCTTGTCGCTCTTAATGCCGCGCGTGGCGTTACGGGAATCCACCACCAGCTTGGCCTCGTTGACGATCTTCTTGTAGTCGTAGTCGGAGTGATCGGTGACGATGAGCACGCAGTCGTACTGGCCGAGATTGTCGAGCGACGAGCACTTCATTTGCAGGTCGTACTTGCGGCCGCGGCCGACGAAAGGGAAGTAGGGATCGTTATAGCTGACCTCGGCGCCCTCTTTTTGCAGCAGTTCGATGATGGTGAGAGCGGGCGACTCGCGCAGGTCGTCAATATCTTTTTTGTAGGCAACGCCTAGAACCAGAATCTTAGATCCGTTGATGGGCTTTTTCTGACGGTTGAGCGCGGAGATGGTGGAGGCGATCACGTTGTAAGGCATGGCCACGTTGATTTCGCCGGCCAGTTCGATGAAACGGGTGCGGAAGTCGAACTCCTTCGCCTTCCAGGAAAGATAGAACGGGTCGACCGGAATGCAGTGTCCGCCGAGACCCGGCCCGGGATAAAACGGATGGAAGCCGAAGGGCTTGGTGGCGGCGGCGTCGATGATCTCCCAGATGTTGAGGTCCATGCGCAGGCAGAGCATTTTGAGTTCGTTGACGAGCGCGATGTTGACGCAGCGGTAGATGTTCTCGAGCAGCTTGGTCATCTCCGCGGCAGCGGGCGATGAGACGGGAACGGTGCGGCGGAAGATGCAGCCGTAGAGCGCGGCTGCGATTTCGCTGGCCTGGGGATCGAGTCCGCCAATTACTTTTGGAATATCGTGACGCGCCACCTGGGTGTTGCCGGGATCCTCGCGCTCGGGCGAGAACGCGACCCAGATATCGTTGTCGCCGGCGGCGCCCTGGCGGGAAGCTTTCAGGCTGGCCTTGTTTTCCTGTTCGAGAATCGGAATCAGGACTTCTTCGGTGGTGCCCGGGTAGGTTGTGCTCTCGAGGATGACGATCTGACCGGCGCGCAGATACGGCGCCACGGCGTGGGCGGTGTTGGTGATGTAGCTGAGGTCGGGCTCGTGATATTCGTTGAGCGGCGTGGGGACGCAGATGATGATCGCATCCATGGCGGTGATCTGCGCATAGTCGGCTGTGGCTTTGAAGCCGTTCGATTTGGCCGCCTGAATCTCCTCGGGCGTGATGTGGAGAATGTAGGTGCCACCGTTGTCGAGGGTATCGATTTTTCGTTGATCGATATCGAAACCGGTGACGTGAAATTTCTGCTCGCTATAGAGCAGAGCCAGCGGCAATCCGACGTAGCCGAGGCCGATGATTCCGACCCGAGCCGCGCGCGCATCGATGCGGCTTTTCAAGTCGGTAAAGAGGGAAGAAGCGATGAGTTGAGTATTCATATGGCAGAAATAATTCTAGCATTGGAGGTCGCGCTTGGGCCGCGGAAGCTGCGGTTGTCCTACGATTTTTGTGCGATTTTTGCAGGGCGGATTGCGATCTTGATTACTCCGGTAATCGAATTCCCCGGCGGAGAAGTTTCCTTAGTAATATGCGGGTGCGGTAACATGCGCCTCAGATGCGATTCTTCCGACTACTCATTGTGTTCCTGATCTTGGTTGTGCTCGCGAGCCAAGCGGCGCGTTTTCTGGTGGTGGACGAACCGGAAAAGTCCGATGCCATCGTGGTGCTGGCTGGGGAAACCAACGTCCGTCCAGCCCGCGCTCTGGAACTGCTGCGCCAGGGAGTGGCGCCGCGCCTGTTTCTGGATGCTGAGACGCGAGATCTGGTCTACGATCAGCGACTGATCGAGATCGCGCAGAAATACGTGAACGGTCTTGGGGAAGCAAACCGCGTCTCGGTATGCCCGATCACCAGCTTCTCGACTAATGCTGAGGTCGACGACGTAAGCCGATGCCTGCAGCCGCTGGGCGCACATCGGGTGCTGATCGTGACCTCCGAATATCACACCCGCCGCGCCTTGACGATCTTTCGCCATCGCCTGCCGCAATACCAGATCAACGTGGCCGCGGCCCGCAGTCCGACGCAATTCGGCGAAGCCTGGTGGACGAACCGCGAATGGGCAAAAACCACTTTCGATGAGTGGGCGAAGATGCTGTGGTGGGAAGCGGTGGACCGGTGGCGGTAGTCAGTGTCCATGCCCAGTAGTCAGTACCCAGTACTCAGTTAAAGTCGAGAGCGCAAGATGACGGCTGCCGGTTCTGGGTACTGAGTACTCGGTACTGGCAACTTTTTCTTTTGTGCGATAGTTTGAAAGCTATTCATCTTCATCGGAGGTTCCATGCCGCAAGTCACGATTACGGTGCGCAAGAACGGTCCTTTGCGCGTAGACGATCCCAACGGCGTTGTCGAAATGGTGGACGCCGATGGCAACAAGTACGACCTGACGGGCAAGACGGGGTTTTCCCTCTGCCGCTGCGGCGCTTCCGCCAACCGGCCTTTCTGCGACGGTAGTCACAAGGTCGCCTTCCAGGCGCCCGATACGGCGATCAAGATCGGGTAGCTGCCGGGGTTCGGCGACGGGATCGTATCAGGGCATCGAAAAACGAGTTTTTCAGCAATCTGCAAAGCCGCTGGTGTGGCGGGTTCTACGGCATGGCTGAAGCCGTGCCCCTTCAAAGCTACTCGCGAACCAACTTAATCAGAGTTTCCCTAGTGTCTAACTGGAAACCGGGGCGACGAAATTCCGTGCCCGGGGCTTTCCTGTGATCTAGCATGGTCCGTGGACAATTGTTGCCGGAGTTGCCGGCACTGGTTTTCAAATCGAGGTTTTCAGGCCGAAGAACTTTTTGCCTGCTAACTCTATGGGCCCTTCGGAAAAAACACAGCACGCCATTCGGCGCAGCACGCGACTTCCGCTGGAAGTTCCTGTGCTTGTGACCAGCCTCGACGCTGACCTACCATTTTCCGAGCAGTGCAACACCACCCTGGTGAACGCGCACGGATGTGGGCTGATCGTTCCACGTGTGCTTGCGCACGGTATTCAGGTCCGCATGGAAATCGTTTCGGCAAAACGGCACACCACGGCACGGGTGGCGGAGGTGGTTCCACTGGGCGGCGATCCCGAGACCTGGCTGGTCGGCATGGAACTCGATGTTCCTGGCAACTTCTGGGGAATCGAGTATGCGCCTTCGGATTGGAAGATCGAGGAGAGCCCATCGCCTGCCGCAGAGCAGCAGCGGTTAGATCAACAACCGAGCGCGGCGGCGAAGCCAGCTCGTTCGCGGCGCTGGCGCCTCACTGACATAAGCGCGGGCGCCTGCTACCTGGAGACGGCTGCGCCATTTCCCGCCGATACTCCGGTGCTGCTGAGTATTCGGGCGTTGGACACGGAGTGTCTGCTGGACGGAGTGGTGCGGGTGGCGCATGCGCAAACGGGGATGGGAGTCGAGTTCACGCGAGCACAGGCGCACGATCAGCGGGCGCGGGTGGAGGAACTGATCGGCCGGCTGATGAGCAATCGCGAGGTTCCACGAATTTTCGTTGGCCGGAAGGAAGACCGGAAAGAAGATCGGAAAGAAGGCCAGCCCGCGGCGCCGAATCCGGCGCCCGACGCGGCGCGGGAGACCGAATCGCCCGACCCGCTCCTCGATCTGATCCGCGAGGGGCCGTCGTTGACCTTGGAGCAGTTTCTGAACGATTTGCGAGCGCAGCGGCTCGGCAAGCGCCGCGATCCGCGGATTGATCTAGCGTTGCCGGTGTTGCTTACCGGGACCGACGTCAGCGGTCGTCCTCTGGATCAGAGAGTGATGACGATCAATATCAGTCGGCGCGGAGCGCTGTTGGATGGCATCCACGGAATGCTTGGGGCCGGCGACATAATTTCTCTCGCCCGCTTGCACAAGAAGGAACAGTTTCGAGTCGCGTGGGTAGGGGGCGAGGATACTCCGGGGGCAGGTCAGATCGGGGTGGCCGCGGTTGATCCGAATACTTCTTTTTGGGGTGAGGTGCTCGAAGCGACGGCGCAGTCAGGGCTGGAGACGGCCAGCGTGCGCGGGAACGGCGGCGGGACACGGCATTAACAGCGGTGGAATGATACACTGCCTCGCCGGAGAGCTTTGTGCCAGACGAATCTGTGTCATCTGAAGTGAAAAGGGAACGGGACCAAGCACTGGGGATGGGCGCGAGGATCACGCGCCGGGATTTTCTTAACGGAGTTGCAATCACGGCGGGAGCGGCCATCGTTCCTCCTGCAATGTGGGCTGCTGCCGCCGCCGATCTGGAAGCGCAGGACGTCCCAGGTTACTATCCTCCCGGCAAGACCGGCCTGCGCGGAGATCATCCCGGGGCGTTCGAAACCATGCACAAAGTCCGCGACGGCGCTTTCTGGGAGGACGCTCCGAAGGCCGTGGATACAGGCGAATCTTACGATCTGGTGATCGTGGGCGGGGGCATCAGCGGACTAGCCGCGGCCCACTATTTCCGCAAGGCCGCGGGCGGCAAGGCGCGCGTCCTGATTCTCGAGAACCACGATGACTTCGGCGGACACGCCAAGCGCAACGAATTCGGGGCGGGCGGTCGCACGGGCGGTCGCACGATTTTGGGCTTCGGCGGCACGTATTCCATTGAAAGCCCGTCACCCTATAGCGCGGTCGCGAAGGCGCTGATCGAAGAGCTCGGGATTGATGTGCCTTCGTATCCCAAGTACGTCAGCAAAGATCTCTACCGTTCGTTGGGTCTGAAGCCGCGCATTTTCTTCGACAAGGAAACGTTTGGGACCGACAAGCTGGTCACGAACGCGGTGCATACCGGAGGAGATGAGAGCGGGATCAACGACACGGGCGGCGAAGCGGGCTTGCGAGATTTTCTGAAAGAAGCTCCGCTCTCGGCGAAAGCCAAGCAGGACTTTCAGCGTCTGCTCACGGAGGAGAAAGACTATTTCCCCGGTCTCAGCTCCGACGAAAAGAAGACGGGCCTGGCTCGAATCAGCTATGCGAAATACCTGACCGACACGGCCGGCGTGAGCGACGAAATCGTGAAATTGTTCCAGGCCTTCCCGCACCCGCTGTTCGGCGTGGGCATTGATGCGGTCCCCGCACAAGACGCCTGGGGCCTCGAAATGCCGGGATTCAACGGCCTCAAACTCGACCCCACACCGGGCAAGGGGATGAACCGCGACGCTATTCGCAGCGACGAAGCGGAAAAATACTTTTTTCACTTTCCCGACGGCGTGGCCACCATCGCCCGGCTGCTGGTGCGCAAGCTGATCCCGGCGGCGATTCCAGGAAGCTCCGCCACCGACGTGGTGCTGGCGAAGGCCGATTACTCGAAGCTCGACGAGCCGTCTTCTTCGATGCGCATCCGGCTGAACAGCACGGTGGTCAAGGTGAACCACTGGGGCGATCCGGCCTCGGCGAAAGAAGTGGTGGTCGGCTACTTTACCGAGAACAAGCTCAAGACGGTGCGCGCCGCGAACTGCATTCTGGCGTGCTGGCATGTGGTGATTCCGTACATCGCGCAGGAATTGCCGGAGGCGCAGAAAGAAGCGCTGGCTTCGGCGCAGAAAGTTCCGCTGCTCTACAACAACGTCCTGGTGCGCAACTGGAGCGCCTTCCAGAAGCTGGGCACGAGTGCGATTTACGCGCCCGGCATGTACCACACCGGCGTGAACCTGGATATTCCGGTCAGCATCGGCGGCTACGAATGTACGAAAAAGCCGGACGAGCCGATCGTGGTGCACATGATGAAGGCGGCCTGCAAGCCGGGACGCCCGGCGCGCGAGCAGCATAAACTGGGGCGCATCCAGCTCTATACCACGACATTCGAAACTTACGAGCGCAACATCCGCGAGCAACTGGCGCGGATGCTGGGTTCGGGCGGATTCGACCCGGCGCGCGACATCCTGGAAATCACGGTCAACCGCTGGCCGCACGGCTACGCCTATGAATACAATTCGCTCTTTGATCAGTTCTGGCTGGAAGGCGGCGAGACGCCGTGCCAGAAGGCGCGCAAACCGTTCGGGCGGCTCGCGATCGCGAACTCGGACGCGGACGCATACGCTTACGCCGACTGCGCCATCGATCAGGCTTACCGTGCGGTGCAGGAGTTGAAGAAGTAGTTCGGAGCTCGAAGCTTTATGGCGAAGCGTCCTGCGAGGCGATCGGCGACGACTGCGAACTCATCTTCAAATGACGACCTCAAAGACCGCCTCGCCCGCTACCGCCGGATCAAGATCAGCGTGATCGGGAGGAAGACTGGGCGGAGCAGACGGAGATTCAGCGTGCGAAGAAACAACGTTGCAGCCACAGAGATCGCACAGAAGTTTGTAAAGGCTATCAATGCACATGACACGGACGGCTTGACAAAGCTGATGTCCAAAGACCATGTATTCGTTGATTCGCTGGGGAACAGGTTCCCGGCTTCCGCCATGCGGAGTGGATGGCAAGAATATTTCACGATGGTGCCCGACTATTGGATCAAGGTCGATCACATCGTCTCAGAAGGGAATACGATCATTCTTTGCGGCAGCGCCGGAGGGACGTTCGTCCCAAAGAGCGGGATGATGAAACCGGAAAACAAATGGGAGACCCCAGCGGTGTGGCGAGCACTTGTCAAAGAAGGAAGAGTCGCCGAGTGGCGCATCTACTGCGACAACGAGCCGATAAGAGAAAAAATGAGAGCCGCTGCGTCGTAAAGTACAGCCTTAAGCTTTGAACTCCCTGCTTCGCTGACTCTGTGCTGGTTTCCGCACCGATTGGGAATGCCTGCGTTTGCCCAAGGGGACCGAGGCGTACCATTGGGCATGAGCAGAATACATCCAGAATGCCCCGACTCAGACCCTTCTGATCGGTCGGTAGCTGCCGATGTCCTTGTTCGAGAAGAGCCAGACGAGGAAGAAGACGAAGAGGAAGACGAAGGCGAAGAAGAAGACGACGATGACGACGACAAAGACGACGACGGCTACTCGGAGAGTGAGCGTGCGCCTTATTGCAGTGGGTGAAGGATGAAGCGTGAACATTTCGTCAAGGTAGTCGAGGAGGCGCTCGACTCGCTCCCGCAAGAATTTCGCAGTCGCATTCGTAACGTTGCTGTTCTGGTTGAAGATATGCCGCCGAACCAGCCATCACCGCAGTCGGGGCAGCGAAGGCGTCTGCTTCTGGGTCTCTTCCATGGCGTGCCCACGACCAAGAAGAGCATATTTGACCTACCGACGGGGCCCGATCACATCGTGCTCTATCAGAAGAATATTGAAGCGGTCTGCTCCAGCGAGGCCGAAGTCCGCGAACAAATCCGGCTTACGGTGATCCATGAACTGGGCCACTATTTCGGGATGAATGAGAACCAACTGAAGGATGTTTAGCTATTGAGCATTGCATAATATAGTTACAATGGAAACAGATCGGCCTGCTGCCAGAAGGCGATCACCAGGGTAGGCCGCTTGCGCATACGACGAAGCGCCTGGCGCGCGTGATGGCTCAGCTGC